>Ga0209367_1003318_pt1 | contig 21867 bp, 19 predicted proteins | sample WorMetLIZISLAND2_FD_187412 | JGI IMG/M metagenome (GOLD analysis project Ga0209367, IMG submission 187412) | Marine gutless worms symbiont microbial communities from Max Planck institute for Marine Microbiology, Germany - Olavius geniculatus... ... | reverse complement strand
ACATTTATACTATATCTGTTTTGCGTGGTCTTTTTGCTGGATAAATTATTAATGTATAAATAAACAGCACTTTGCATTGGCGATGGACCGTTGCTACGCCGTAGCCATGTAAACACATATCTTGACAACGGACATAGAATAAAAAATAATACAGCGTAGTGTTGTGCAGTGCGACAAACGAATTAATGATAACGACTCAAATATCGCGATACTTGATAGTACCACAATACCAAAATAAAACTGCATAGTGCACTGCTGTCCGTCGGTGATTGGCGTAGGCTGTTTTTCTTTCGTTGTAGGTTATACAACTATTTAATGTAGTAGCTAAATGTTAAATAGCTATTTGCAATCGCTACCATGCGCTGTCTAGTGAGTGCAGCAGAGCGTGCCACGGCCAAGAAATGCTTCAAATACTTCACCTCTCCAACCCTCGTACAGCTTTCAACAGGCCTATTTTTTCTAAAAACTAGCAAATATTGATAAACTATAAAAAATAAACAAAATCAAAAGTCAATAAATAAAAATATCTAAACAAATAAAAAAATAAATCAGCACCTATGTTAACACCATGTAGGCCTACTCGAAATTGTATAGTCAGAATATTAAATTTCTAAATTAAAACATCATAAATTCAACTCAAAACGACCGTTTTTACTTACTGACTAGTCAGCAGCTCGCAGACGACCATAGTTACCATGACAACAAGACGCCTTCGTGAAAAAGTTACGATCATTAAAGATAAATTCTGTGAATTCATTTACGACATGTCGTAAGATAATCTTATGATATCTTAAATGATGAGTTATGATATTTTTATGACATGTCTTACGACATGTCTTACGACAATGTTTGTGAATCGGGCTCCAGGTTACTATCAATCACTAATAGAAAGTCGTACAATGGCTCTCAATTGCCACCAAATTCAATGACTTTGGATGACTTTGAATGCCAAAATAAAGGTTTTTATGGATTTTTAGCGATTTCAGCCTGCGACACAAGTCTATATCATTCACAGGGTGGCGCCACGCAACTATCGTTGTGCGATCTAGATAGAGGATTTGGTATGTGTATATTAACTTAGCGTGAACACCCTAATTTTCAGCTGATCTACTGAACAGCAACTGCTATAGGCTTTCGCGCGTCTCGTGAGCATTAGCTCAAATTTCTTGATTTACCATTGTTGGCCAGTCTTTCATGAAAACGGTTGCAGATAGGCATGGGCATGCTACCTATCACAACAAGCACTGGTGACGAGCTTTTCAGTCGTATCAACATCGATGATGAAAAACCCTAAACTTTTGAAATAAGCGTTTTTAAAATTTATTTTTGCGATCTTGCCTGCAGCACACACTTTAAGAATGAACTGCGATGAAATGGCTGGAGATAGATTGACAGTTTGTGAACAGGAACTGCTATAGGCTTTCGCATGTCTCGTGAGCATTAGCTCAAATTTTTTGTTTAATTTGGTTATTATTTATAACAAGAAATTTGAGCTAATGCTCACGAGATGCGCGAAAGCCTATAGCAGTTCCGGTTCAGTAGTTTAGCTTAAAATTGGGGTGTTCGCGCTAAGTTAATACACAAATACCAGATTCTCTATCTGGATCGCATAACGATAATTTCGTGGCACTACCTTGTGAATGATATAGACTTGTGTTGCAACCCGAAATCGCCAAAAAAATCCATAAAGCCCCCTATTTTTGCATTTAAGGTTATTCAAGGTCATTGAATTCGGCGCCAATCGAGAGCCAGTATACGACTTCCTATTAGTGATCAATAGTAACCTAAGCCCCATCTCGCACCATTAGTGAGATACAGCGGCTTAATGGCCAAAAATCACAAATTTTGCCCACCCCCTTTCATTTAATGCTCTCGTTTGGGGTGACCCCCTTCGAATTTATGGAAAAGCTTTACAGTTCTTGAAATTAGAGTCTTCCACGCAGTCGACGGTAAAGATTTGGTGATCCTATCTTGCACCATTTTTACTGATCCACCCATGTGACGGACAGATGGATAGACAGAATTGCGATGGCTAAGACGCACTGAAACTGCTTTCGCGCATAAAAACCATGAGACAGGGATAATGATGTAGGGATGTTCTTCTAAGGCAATTGTAATTATGTGCCCAGTCTGCTTTATATACTAAAATCCAGAAATTTCAAACATATATTTCAAAACATTAAAAACTTTTCCCAGAACCTAGTTTTTTCGTCCCTGGTTGGAAGTAATACTACTAGCAGCATAGGAACTAATATTTTGAGCATACAGTCGAAGTTCCGGATCTGAATTCAGAATTTGTTTTAATTTTCATTCGTGTTTTTGCAATGATGCCCCTCACAAATGCAGTGGATTTGCTGTTGATATTACCATGATTCGTTCTGTTCTACTGGAACAGAAAAGCCGACTACAGACGCTGACTGTTCGTAGAAAGGCTGTACTGAACAAGCTGGAAGCCATCAACTCTGAAAGCTCCTCTACAATAAGTAACTGTTAGTACATGTTTATTGAAATTAGTTTAGTTGAGTCTGATTTATCTTATTATTGCTTTATTTGTTTGTCAGTGCACATTTTAATCAGGTTTGAAACACCTGGACATATACCAAGAAACCTAGTGAGTTTTATTGGGTAAGCTTTTCTAAAAACCAACATTCCAAAAATCTATTTATGCTTAGTTTGATTTTAATTTTTTGTTCCAGTAATAATGACATGTTTTATTATGGTCAAGTTTTTTAAATTGTAAAACTACAAATTTGCAAATTGTTGGATGTATTTCCTTGATGTGGACATTATCTAGCATTTCTCATTGTTTTGGCAACTTAAAAACACATGAAAACCCTTAAATCCGTCAGAGTGTACCTTTAGAAAACCTGGGTTCAACACCAAGAACCAAGGGCCCAATAACACCCACCTAGTTGGGCTTTTAAAAACGTGTTTTTTGATCCTGATTTTTTTGGTTTCTCTCCCATTTGCCTGTTGCTGCACAGTGCAGTGAAGCTGTGTTGTGCTATTGTTGGTGTATACAGCTGGTGGCATGGGTGATAATGTGGCACTGGCATACAATGAACTGGATCAGCTGAACGACAAGGGTGCAGAGAGTTTAGAGCAGTCACTGGTCCGCCGGGGAGAAATGACTCCATTTGGTACAGTGCTCAACACTACTGTTGAGGTTAAGATTCACTACATTTCTAACGTGATGGTACTAGTTTGGCTTAGTTGGTAACGTCGTCAGTCACATCCACAAAGTTAATCAATGCCAGGCTGGGTTAGTACTTGGATGGGTGATTGTTGGCAGGTACCATCTCGGTATGTAACCAGCCTCCCAGGTCAACTCGGCTTGGTCCTCATTTGGTCGGTGGGAACAATGAGTACCAGTGAAAGCTGGGATGTCAGAATGCACAATGCATGATGCACTAGTCCCATATGCGTGGTCTTGCAGTGCACACTAGTGTTTGGCTAAGAAAACAGAGATCAGCACTGTCCTGTATCTCAGAAAGCATCTAACTTTTTGTTTACTACTTTGTCTGTTGTCACCATCATCGTCATTTGAGAGAGGTTTAATGTGATCTAAAAACAAACATTATTTCTAGAACCACAGCAGTAAGTTTTTAGATAATCAGTACTGTCTGTATTAGTAGGCAGCAGTAAGTTATTGTATTTAACCAAACATGAAGGGCAAGGCATTCGTCAACTGCCACTTAGCCCCCGCTACCAATCCAGAAAATTTATCATGTGTACGCCCTTGGACATATACATGTTTTTCAAATTTTTCTTAGCAAAGTGAATAAGGAATTGAATTAACTACGTAAATGGTCAAACAATTTTGTGACCACTGACCATAACCCTAATCAATACGTTCTTCTTTTCTTCTTCTTTATTTCCGATCATGCAATAATCCTCGGTACTGAGTAATGTCATAGGGGGCATAGTGGGTCTACGTTTTAATATGGGTTTACGATGTAAATATGCCGAGATTACTAACAACAAAAATGATTCGACACAGTAGGTCTATGCAAAAACAGACGTGCAGAAATGCAATTTCGAACAAAGGATTCGATGCTGAGTATTCCTACGACATTGTCTGGTGTGATTTGTTACTGGCCAGCTGCAGAACCCTTGGCAGATGCTTGTCTAACCCTTGGGTTCCGCGGAACCCTTGGGTTTTGCGGAACCCCGGTTGAAAATCACTGCTATATGCACTAAACTTAATAAGACATATAACTAAATAAAACATTATGTAGCACACCACTGCCAAGAAACTTGTTCTGTGACAGTTTAGTGAAGTCACACATATATCATTTTAGTTGCTGTTTTTGAGATGAGCCTCGGTTTGCCAGTTGCTTCTTGATTTTATTTTCTGTTTATTCCAAGACTGTGAATTTTCTTTTGACATGATGAAACTTTTTGTATTCTCTTTGTTGCCTTACTGTCGAGTCTGTTTCCTGCTCAATTAAAAAGAGATTGAACGATATCCACATCTTTTCATAGGAACCCGTCACAGAGCTATGTAGCCTCATAAGCCATATGGGGTCACACAATGTTACCTGCCAAACGTCCCACCTTAACCAGGGCAGTCAGGCAGGCCAGGACTCAAGTTGCATACATTGGAGGGATGGAAGGCTGAATTTTTTTGCTAGTTAGTTATATACTGAGAATGTTTACCTCTCTGCAGAGAGTCACCCATCTAAGTAGTGACCACTTAAAAGCGATCTGACTGGGAGTCGAACCCATGACACCTTTTCCTAAGTTTGACATTCTACCATTATGCCACGAAGCCACCATCCCTTCACTATCTGTGTTTATTTCAGAGCACTCATCAACAAGCATCAGCCTGCAGTGTAATGCAGCGAAGCATGGCAGAAGATCATGATAGAGCTGAACATAGCACAGGCGAGAAGACATCTAAGCATGCAGAGAAACATGCGAGAACCATCGAGATAACGCAGCACAGTGATACTGAGTGGACGCCTGACCACGACTCTGATGAAGAAGAATATGCGAGCTCAGGTGCAGACACAATTCTTATGTGGCAGTCGAATGCCATCGTTTTTTTTATCTCAACTAGTGTGCGTTTTTCAATGGAAAACTGGCCATATCTCCGAAACTGTGAGAAATACGGCATAGGTTACTATTAATCACTAATAGAAAGTGGGATACGCCCTGTCAGATGAAATGAAAATCATCGACCTTGGATTACCTCAAAGGTCACTGAAAACCAGTACAGTCGGCTATCCTAGCAACAGCTGGGCTTCTTGTTATTACTTTTTTTACTTTTTGTATGACTTTTTCCAGCTTGATATCCAGTCGATGGCTTCTTTGTTTTTAGTTAGTGAAGCTGTATCAAGCTGCCAGTGAACTGTGTGACTGACTGGGCACTTGTGCAGCAAATGTTTAACTGTCTATGGTTTGTCCACAGTGGCTGCAGGTTGGCTCCTTTCTTCATCCCCACTTGTGTAAGATGTGTGCCAATCTGCAATGGCCACTTCTGAGTTGTTTTTTTTATTCAGCTAGTGTGAAGAATATAAATATGCCATATGTGCTGATGTCTACGTAGATGATGAGACAGTTCCAAAGAAGAGATCAAGAAGATCAAAGTTCAAAGCTGATAAAGCCTATGACAGTGACCAAGATGGCTATGATCGCAAGAGTGGTGGGAAACATAGAGCATCACTGTTGAAAAGAGCATTTGTGATTGACGATGGTGACGAGGATTCCTACCAGTCCAGAATCAGGTACTTTTGGCACTTATCGTATTACATACATATGGTACTTGTAGTTGAAAATATGTTGACTAATACAAATACACATTGTTGTGTGATTGTCACATGAATACTGCTGAAGAAAACAAGGAAGTACTTATCAGCTTTTGGTATTTATTTTTTATTAGATGTTAATGCTGTGTTATTTTTTATTGTGCTGTATAATATGTGATGCATTGCTGATTGCATTTTGTCATGTTTCTGGTGCTGTTGGTTGGGCAATAAAAGAGCTTTCTGCCTGCGAAAAAAATTTGCTGCAACAGACCACGAAGATTCTACGTTGGGGACTCACCCTTATTGGACTCTGTGTAGAAAAATTTGCCATTGAATGGAAACCTGAAGTATCCATATCATTGCGTCAACAATTAACCACTGAGTGTACGTGTTACAGAAAACTGCACAAAGACGAAATACGTCAGCAGAAGCAGAAAGCGCTAAACAAAAGTGCTGATACTGATTCTGGCAGTGATATGGAGATTGACAGTGGCTTCTCTGTCCCTGGAAGAATATGGAATAAACTGTACCGGTGAGTAACACCACAGTGACAGTTGCTGTTTTTTTGTCGGACATATAATTCATTTCTAAATACACAAGAAATTTGAGCTAATGCTCACGAGATGCGCGAAAGCCTATAGCAGTTCTGGTTCAGTAGTTTAGCTGAAAATTGGGGTGTTCACGCTAAGTTAATATACAAATACCAAATTCTCTATGTGGATCGCATAATGATAGTTTTGTGGCGCCACCTTGTGAATGATATAGACTTGTGTCGCAGACCGAAATCACCAAAAAAATCCATAAAACCCCTTATTTTGGCGTTCAAGGTCATTGAATTCGGCGCCAATCAAGAGCCAGTGTACGACTTTCTATTAGTGATTAATAGTAACCTAGGCCCTATCTCGCACCATTACTGAGATACAGTGACTTATTGGCCAAAAATCACAAATTTTTTCCCAGCCCTTTCTCATTTAGCGCCTTCGTTTGGGGTAACCCCCTTCGAATTTATGGAAAAGCTTTACGGTTCCTGAAACTAGAGTCTTCCAGGCAGCCAATGGTGAAGATTTGGTAATCCTAGCTTAGACCGTTTTTGACTGATCCACCCATGTGACAGATGGATGGACAGACGGACAGAATTGTGATGGCTAAAACGCGCTGAAAGCAGTATCTGCTTTCCCGCGTAAAAATTGCAATAAATTTTTTTATACTTTTGTTCAGCATGTTCATGTTGGAATAATGCACTGAGGTGAAACTTTTGATCTGAAATGCACTTTTTTTGCATTAGAAAGTTTAAGAGCATGTATATATTTTTATGGGAAGCCATCTCAGAGCTAAATGAGCGTCACCTGCCATATGAAATCAGTGTTACTTGCCATCCATCTCAGGTGAACGTGCCTGCCTTAATTTCACCTGCAGGCCAGTATCCTGAATGATTTACCTACACAAAAGGTATGGAAGGCTGAGTTGACCAAGTTGGTTGGTTGGTTATACATTGAGATAGTTTATCCATCTATATACAGTGGTGATGACTTGTTAGCAACCCAACCAGGGGTCATATGCATCACCGTATGCTTATGATCGTAAATCTGTTACTTTATGCCATTACAACCAAGCCACCACGACAAGAAATGGCCTCTTTGTATGCTGATGTGCCATTAAGAAACCACTCGGCACAGTCTCACTCTGCCGCATCCGTCAGACGACTGTCAATTTGTCATGGAGGTGGGATGTCAGCATCTCAGGTCATCGGATGTCTGCACATGTACGCTGTTAAGCTGGAGGATAACAGGGAAGATTATTAGAACTACCATTATGTTAATTACATATGCATGCGTATAATGGAGTTCTTACAATTTTAGGTTAACTTCATTCTTGTGTTTTGTGTTTCTGTAAAGGTTAAACTTTCTGTTTATTGTAAAGTTTAAACTTATCTCTCCATTATTGTGTTTGTGTGCATTCTGCCAGAAAAGGCCGTCCTCGAAATGACCTATACTGTGTCGGGTCGGACGTTACACCCTACTCACTCACTCACTGTAGACACAGTCAAATATATCGGTGACAGAAGCTTCATGGCAGCTGTGCTGCTGCGGCTGTGGAACAACATGCCAGTCAAACTTGGACAGCGGAACATTACATTTAAACATATGTACTAAGAGACTACTAAAGAGGTCTTTGTTCTGTTAAGGCTGCAGCGCATTGTGGCTTTTTGTTTTAACTGTGCCATCTACACATATTCTTACCTAACTGTCTGTTTGTGTACTTAGTCAGTTATTTACTGGCTCGTTTGTTGCAGCTATCAGAAGACTGGAGTTCGTTGGCTGTGGGAGCTGCATTGGCAGCAAGCCGGGGGAATTCTTGGAGACGAGATGGGATTGGGAAAAACCATCCAGGTCATTGCATTCTTTGCCGGCCTGCGTCACAGCAAGCTAGCAGACAGAGCTCTGACAACCAAGTAAGTGATTTTCAGTTTTATAGATCTGTGGATATTTCAAATAGTTATTGTTTTTATTGTTTGTGAAGTGAAGTTTGGATTGCTATTTTGTAATTTTTATAGCATTGAAGTGCCTACTTGAGTGATTGTTTTTTTGCTTTTTTTTATATTCGTTATGTATTTTTTAGTCTCAGAAAGCTCACAGTTGAAAATTAAGTTCAATATATGTGTTACTGTCAAATTGTGCACAATTTTAGTGATGATAGACAGTTTGTGCAAATTAGGCAAGGAATGTTTAAATGCATAAATATCAAGTTTTCTTTCTTTTAGACAGAATTTTGAAACTTTTTTGTCATATCCATGCCTCTTTACCAATCACTAAATGTTGCTGCATTATCATTGCTCAAAAATAGTTCGTTTTTTGGCCCACTTGTATGACAGTGTGCCTGCATGTTGCAGTTACGTGGGTCTTGGTCCTGTGCTGATAATCTGTCCAGCAACAGTGATGCATCAGTGGGTTAAGGAGTTTCACCATTGGTTTCCTATCACACGAGCTTCCGTACTCCACTCTACAGGCTCATACAAATCTTCAGAGGTATGTCGCAAAGAATATGTCCAGAAACTTGCTGCTTGTACGGCTTGGTGGCATAATGGTAGAGCATCGGATTTACATCAAGCTGTCATGGGTTTTTTAACTTGCGTTTAACTTCCCGGATATATTACCTAACTGTTCTGATATATTGCCTTACCATTTGCACCTCAGTTCAACTTGCATCCTAGTGGATGTACTGGTCCACACGTTGATGCCGTCCTGCTTTATTTGCTGCCAGTTGTTTGGCTTTATTCCAGATAATGTCTAGTGCCCACAGTTTTTCTGCGGACCGTGGAATTTTGAACCAAGGCGCGAAATTCTCTCTGCTGCGGAATTCGGCTATTTTCACGGAATTTTGCAGAAGTTGAAAATTCACTGGCGAATTAGTACGATATTTATACATTTAAAGTGCTCAATGTCAGCCAGTTTTTGACTTGACATTTTTATCACGAAAAAAACATCAAACTGGACTGCCAAAAGCTGTGGGCCCTACTAACAGCTTACAAATTTTTATATTAAATTAGTATTACGTTTTTATATTATTGTAAAACACAACGCAACTTGACAGATTGCACTTTTAAAATCGAAAAAGAAACGTAATTTTTTCTGTACATTGCTAGCATAACTCAGCACAATGTCACTATGCCAGCCAGCCCGTCAGAAGCTAAAGTTTTTGAACAGAATGGAGCTCAGTTTACTTACAAATGGAAGGCCACGGTGAGCTGCGAATTTGGATGATCTTGCCGCGGTAAGCCGCGGAATTTTGCAAACTGGTCCGTGGAATTTGGCAAAATTTTCTGTGGTAAACTGTGGGCCCTAGTAATGTCCATCGCTGAAGGTCTTGTCTGATAATGTCCATTTTGTTGTAGTGCCAAGTGTGAATTTTGCTAAGGCTGCATTGACTCGTTAGGGATATGTGAATAAAGCACTTTTTAGGCAGAATTGCGCTAGATTGATTTCTGTTTTTATTTGTTTGTCTGGCACGTTTGTGCACATGCTTAAATGGTTCAGCACATTTAGATTCCATTTGACGGGTACATTTATGGGGTCCACTGACACATTGTGTTAAATGGGGGTCCCTGAACCCTGAGAGGAAGGGCAGGTTTGGGGTTGAACCCTTGGTCAAAACATGCAGTTGCAAATTGCTTCTGACATCTGTCGAATGAAACGAAAAACAATTCCATTTTAGCAAATTACTTTATGGTGCTTGTTATTGTATGCATCAAATTAGTAACCTAAGCTGTAGTGATGCACTTATTGTGAACTGTGACCATATGTTTCATTACAGTCGGCGTTGGTGGCAAGCATCATGCGTTCACGTGGTGTTCTAATCACTGCATACAGCACTGCGCTGATACATCAGGACTTGCTGCTTGCCAAAGACTGGCATTACATCGTTCTTGATGAAGGTCACAAGATTCGCAATCCAGATGCCCAGATAACTCTTGTCTGCAAACAGGTCCGCTTTGCAGTATTTCCTATGATCTCAGTGTATAATGTATGACGTATACTGTAGCTAATGTTTCATGCATACTCAGGTACAGATAGCCCCATTCTCAGAACAGATGTTGAGGCTGAAGCTTGTGCTAGTTTCTGGGCCATGCATTTTACTTAGTCTATTGCTTTACTTTCCTTTCTTGTCTAATGTGCTATTTGTGCATTCCTTCCTGACTGCATTACCATTCTTCGTTCGGTACGTAATGATGCTGTCATGTGACAGTGAAATGACCTGTAGAAAGAGAGAGAAGCTTATTCGGTATGCGAGTAAATTGAGAGTGAAAAATATATGGTAGAAAAGGTTAAGACTGTAAGTTAACAGTGGTGATGTTACAGATGATGAGTGGATCTAGATCAGCAGGAAGCCCATTTCAGCAATGGATGTATGATGTCAGAAATTAAATAGCATGAACAGTCTGGATACATCCTGTCACTGACAGTGTGACTTACTTGTGACAAAAGGATGTGAGGAGTAATAAGTAGGGACCAACTTAATTCGCGATTTCACGGCCGTGACATTTTCCGTGAAATTGACCTCCTTCCGTGAAAAAGACTGATTTCCGTGAAATCCGTGATTTTTCATGAATTTTAGCGCTTTTAGTGCAATTTATGACAATTCCAGAGTTTTACCAGCAGCTTTTGTATGGATGTTGCTGTTTGCCATGTGTCGCACTTTAGCACTAAGTAGTTGACATTGACTGTCTTGAGTCTTGACTTAGTGAAGTAAATATTCGTTGTTCTGAAATTGTTTCGTTTGCATTAGCGCAGCACCTCGAAATAACGTCTGTGTGGCCCGTGAATTTCCGAAACTCTTTCCGTGAATTTTCCGTGAAATTTGACACATTTTAAAAATTCTGCTGTGAAATCATGCATTTTTTCCTGTGAATTCGGTTGGTCCCTAGTAATAAGGTGAATGTTATTGGCAAACTTGGCAGCCATTTAGGGTTGTGAGGTTTAAGCACACAATGTTAACGGACAGCAATTTGAGCCTTTAGTACAACTAATATGTACAGAAAATAGATTATGCAAAAATTCTGTATTGTTTGTTTTTATATACTCACTTTCTATTATGAGATCTAAAATATCAAATGATAGAATCACCTAAAAGTTCTGAGGCAGAGCAGTTTCAGTGTTATTTTAAGATGCTGTTAATTTGCTGATTTAATTGAACATTGTTGCAAGTGCTAGTTGGTGCATTTTCTGCTGTAGTTTCGAACGTGTCATCGGCTGATTGTGTCGGGAAGTCCGATGCAGAACAACCTGAAAGAGTTGTGGTCGTTGTTTGACTTTGTGTTTCCTGGTAAGCTCGGCACGTTGCCCGACTTCATGCAGCATTTCTCTGTGCCAATTGTGCAAGGAGGTTATGCCAATGCCACTCAAGTGCAGGTATGGATGGCTCACCAATTTTCTTCCATCTCCATGGGGTAGGTCTTGTCCTTGAAATGATCTATACTGTGTTGGGTGGGACGTTAAACTGTAGGCCCTAGTAATGTCCATTGCTGAAGGTCTTGTCTGATAATGTCCATCTTGTTGTAGTGCCAAGTGTGAATTTTGCTAAGGCTTCGTTGACTCGTTAGAGATATGTGAATAAACTAACTCACTCTGGGGTAGGTAAGTTGTCTAGCTGTGTTAAGCTGGGGCACATTCACTAGGTAACACTGTGTAATCCCATATGGCAGGTGACTCTTTGTACCAGTACAAAGTTCATTAAAATGCTACTTAAATATTTATTTAATTGCGAAATGTGATATGTAAAGCAAACTTGTATGTTATCTATTAACAAACTTTTACAAGACCATTAAAAAATTGGGAAAAGTCTGAAAAATGCATCATGTAGAATGCTGTTTCAGTTTTCTTGAAATGCCATCGACAACAGGTTTTGCCATTCCACCCTCGATATGCGTTTGATCTGACGTTTGACATGTGCTAATCTAGGTCCAGACAGCTTACAAGTGTGCATGTGTGCTGCGTGACACAATTGCACCGTATCTGCTGCGTCGCATGAAAGCCGATGTCAAAGTGAACCTTCAGCTGCCTGACAAGAACGAACAAGTGTTGTTCTGTCGCTTGACCGATGACCAGCGACAAGTGTACCAGGAATACCTTGACTCCAAGGAGTGCCACATGATCCTTAGTGGCAACTATATGGTAATAAACGTAGTGCAGTGTTGCTATTAAAACATTTGGAGTATGAGTTTGAATGTCTAGTTTTTAGTGCTGTGTTATTATTAAGTCATTTTGCAATGCAATAGAATGTAATAATGACTATGTTGTTTCAGTTGTCATAAAGCTACTTTGAGAAGTACACATAAACTGCTTTAGAGATGTAGAATTGTGCTGTTTCATGGGAAATAAAATTTTTCATTATATGTTTTTGCCTAATGAGTGAAGCTAATTTTGATGCCTTTTTAAGTAGAATTGAAGTATAAATCATTTTGCTTCAGTAATTTTCAAAAGTTTGGTTTTGGGGGCCAGCTCAGTAGGGAGTAACTTGGGAAGTTGGAAATGCTAGTAGTAAGTATATTTTTGTTGTTATTCTACTGCACGTGGAGTGATTAAGTTCTAGTTAGATAGTTGAGCTGGTGTTGTGACACCTAATTTTGTTGTGTCGTATTTTTGCAGGTGTTTCCAGGTCTGATTACACTTCGTAAGGTGTGCAACCACCCTGATCTGTCAACCGGAGGACCGAAGGTGTTTGGTTCGGTGGGACAAAGTGAGAAGGCTGATGAAAGTGCTAATGGTGAATCTGACGAATATGGTTACTGGGAACGATCTGGGAAGATGGTGGTTGTGGAGTCATTGTTGAAGATGTGGAAAAAGCAAGGCCATAAGGTTCTACTTTTCACACAAAGCAGGCAGGTCAGTTTTCGCCAATAGCTTTTTTTGTCATTGATTTTCTTATTATTTTTCCATATTTGTTATGTACATTCTGTAATCTATAGTTATGCCTGAAGAGTCACTCTTGTGCTTTGATGCTGTTTGTTGTAAAAAGTGTTGTTGCTGGCTTTTTGTTAATGCTTTTTTTGTGTCCATTTGTGGATAAATTTGGTTGTTTGTTGATTTTTGAACCCATGTTGAATTTCTTGGCTAATGTTCAGAAACTCCGGAAAGGGTTGTCATTTTTTGCTTTTTGTATGCTGTCTTTACGATTTGTCTTATTTCTGCTTTTTTTGTGTATAGGGCGTTTCTGTTTGTGTTGCCTGTCTTTAAGGCAACATATGTTAAACACAAATCAAACATACTGCTAATTGTACACGAAAAAATGTATAATGTCATGTGATATAGTTGTGGAAACAGTGAATGGCATTCTGTGGCAATGTAAGAATTTAGACAGTGAATGGAGTTGGTTGATTTTTAGGTGGCAACAAGCATTCACTGGATATGATGCAAGAAGGTTGTACTTATATCATTGTAGATATCGTTTGGGCTTTTATTTTCTGATATATACTGTGTTTCATAAAAAGGCAGCCTTTTTGTTTCTTTTATAACTCAGTCGAATGGTGATCAGTTTGCATGAAATTTGTACCAGATGTAGCAGTTTTGTAGCTGAAGAAATACAAATTCAAATTATTTCAACAAAATGTGGCCGTTAGTTAACTATTCTTTGCTAGTCGTAACGTAATGCTCACATCATAATGTGTTGCGAGTGCAAACTGGCTTGTCTCAACTGGTTCTGACAGTAGCTACTCTGCTTCGATGGTGAACTTATCTGGTTTACTGATGAAAAATGTTCATCGTGTCAGCACTTAGCAACATGGAGGCATAAAATCAGATGTTTCGCAGTCCAAAAACTCATCTATCTCGTAAGCAGAGTGTGCTGGTGCACTGTCTTGCTGAAAGATGTAAAAGTTAAGCTATCTCCACAAGTGTGTGAAAGTGATCATTTTTGTGTCTACAGTGTTAAAACTTCAACAGTTTGTTATCAATAAACCAGATAAAGTTTGCCATCGATGCAGGGCAGCTATTCAGCAAGTCTTGTCAGCACCGGTTGCAACAAGCCAGTTTGTACTCACAGCACACAATGACGTCAGCATTACGGCACAACTAGCAAAGAATATTTAACTATCAGCCATATTTTGTCAAAATATTTGGAATTAGTATTTTTTCGTCTACATCTGTTAAAAATTTTGTGTAAATTGATCATCATTTGACTGAATTATAAAAGAAAGAAAAAGGGTGTCTTTTTTTGAAACACCATATATTCATGTCTAGATGTTGGACTTGTTGGAGTCATTTGTTCAGAAGCGAGATTATTCTTACATTCGCATGGACGGAGCGACGGCAATCGCTTCACGCCAGCCACTTGTTGCTCGCTTCAACACTGTATGTATTTTTTACGTTGCTGTACAATGCACTTAAACAACGTTTCCACTGTTTATATAGTTGTTATCTGTTACTGTAATGGTTTGTATGATATTTTAGCACAGTTGTTAATACTGTGTGCATATTAGCGACATTGCTGATGTTAATAAGTTCAAAATTGTGTTTGGAATTTAATTGATTTGCAAAATTTGAATGGGACCATTTTAAGCGTTAAATAAATTCATTAATCATTAATTTTTGCAGCTCTAGAAGTTTTCTATATCATTTTCTACAGCCCTGGATAATATCGCTCACCATTGAAAACTAGGCCTAGAGAATATTAAAGGAATCAAGAGTACGTTTTAATGTGTTTTATAATGTGAAGAAGTACAAGTGCTAGATTGGACTACTTGGTGTGGGATACTATTTTAATATTGCCAGGCTATCTGTTAATTTGCTGATGTATGTTTTGTAAGGATGAGTCAGTGTTTGTGTTCTTGCTGACAACTCGTGTCGGTGGACTTGGAGTCAACTTGACAGGTGCTGATAGAGTAATATTATTTGACCCGGACTGGAACCCAAGTACGGACACACAGGCGAGGGAGAGGGCGTGGCGCATCGGTCAGTCACGGCCCGTCACTGTCTACAGGTTACTCACCACCGGCACCATTGAGGAGAAGATCTATCACCGGTAAACAATACTGATTTCATCTTTTATATGGTGTACAATATAATTAGTTTCTTAGCTGTGTTATATAGTGTGCAATATATACAATTTTTCGTTTTATGTTATGTTTCTAGAAATACTTATGTGATTCTACATTGTTAGAGACTGAAACTGAATGCATCAAGCATATCATTTTGTCTGTAATTTATCTGAATTTAAAACTGACATGCTTGACATGAAATTAGCTCTAGTGAATGCACTGAGACTAGTGCATCCACTTGCCCCATTGAATTTTGTCTTTTCTATTTATTCTTAGTGCATCCATCCATAAGCCTAGCTTAGACACCATCTGTTGAAAATTTTCCTTAACGTTTCAGCATCCTGAAAATGGGAAATTAATTAGCTTACTACTGTGAATTTGTTCAGGCTGTACTTAGATGTATTTGTGCATAAATAATGTCTGAAATTGGTTAATCAAGTTCTAAGCAGAACGATGTTGTTTGCAGACAGATATTCAAGCAGTTTCTCACCAATCGTGTCCTGAAGGACCCAAAGCAGCGTCGGTTTTTCAAGTCCAACGATCTGTTCGAGTTGTTTACACTCGGTGATGTCAACCCTAGCGGCGGAACAGAGACAAGCGCAATCTTTGCTGGCACCAACTCAGACGTTAAGCTGCGTCAGCGCCCCCCACACACTCGGCAGAGGCGGGTAAACAGATTTGACTATCTGAAGGAGAAAGAGCGAGAGTTTGGACTGGATGCAGAGACGACAGCGAATGACGGGGTTGATGATTCAGACGATGAGCGCGTGACAAAGATGAGGGAGCTTGCGAGACGACTGAGTCGGATGATCTCAAGGAATAAAGAAGCATCTCAGACACACAGCAGTACTGAGGGAATGTCGTCTACTGCTGGAAACAAATCATCTTCATCAGTATCAACACACGACATGACTGCATCAGTGCAATCTGCTGTTAGCTCCACAACTCTGACTGAAACTGTTCCTTCAGCACCGGTGTCAGGTATAACAGTAACTGATGCTAAAAGCTAAAAATAACCTACTTGCATCATGTCTTGCAATCAGTGCTTGATTTACCAGTTATCATCAACATGCGTGTGCTTTATTTTTATCTAAATAACTAAATCATACTCTGTTCTTTGTGAAAGTCTCTCCAGCCTACTTGTTTTTGTGTGTCCATTCCAATACGTGATATTACATATCTTACCTGTTTATCTGTCTGTTTGTCCATTTTATACAGGTTCTCAACTTGAGAACATAAAAGTTGTGGAGGGAACTGTATTAGTGTAAACATTGGCCATGATAGGAGTAGCCGGTATGCCAGTTACTAGCTTAAGATGGTCAACGTTTAGGAGGATGGCTGCAGAATATGTTGGCACTAGACCGACATCGACATACGTTGCTTGTTGTTAATGTTTTGTTGTATATGACTGTTGTATCGCAGCACAGAGCAGTGAAGAGTTTCGTAGCTTGCAGCCAACTCGGTCTGAAGTGCCAGCCACAGAGCAGCAAGATGTTGGTCATTCACACAGGTCGACTGAAGCTAAGAAGAAACATAAGAGAAAGTCTCACAAACGAACAAGAAAAACCGGTAAGCACTGAAGTGTTCTATGTTCTTGTTTCATCATATCAATGTATTGTACTGCCATGTAAGCTTCACAACACTGTCTGTTTTTTCATTGTCAATCATACTATATGATACGATAGTCAATGTATTATATTCATTGTTGAATCATGCACATCCATGGATTTCTGTGCATAATGTACTTATTATCTCTGCCAAGGTGAACGTAGTGACCTAGTAGAGATACCTTTTTTGCTTTTTCTGTCCGTCATTCCATCATTTTGTGTACATGATGACTCATAATAGCAGTGACATCATTACACCAACAGCGCAAGCAGCAATGCTGGATATTACTTTTGCCTCCCTTTTCCTTGCCGCGAAGTGACTCTTACTTCTCCCTTTTCTTTCCTTGTTACCTCTTTAATTTCGTCCCTCTCTTTTAAGGTAATGGGAGAACAGGCCTAAACGAATAGTGTTGCAATATGCTCAAATGTTGAAAAAAATATTAAATGTAAACAAAACACAATATACAGATGTTATATATTTTTTACTACGTTTATCTAAAATTTGGAAAATATATGGGTTTTGATACAGCGAGTTATACAATATAAATACGCAATTATTTGCAGTGTGTGGTAGCGCCACTTATTGAATTATAATGAATCAACAAATGCCACTATGCTGCAACTACAGATAACTAACTGCACAATCAATTAACTTTAAAATGTTTTCGTGAATCTAATTAAACTTTATTATATTAATTTGTAACGTTTAAAGAAGATATGCAAATAGTTAATTAATTGAAGGCAGTTAACTGGCAGGAATGGTGGCACCCTCCTGCAAAAACTTCTACATTTTACAGTAGTAGTGTCTAAATTACTTCACTTGGTGGAGATATGCACTTTCACGAGCACCTTTTAGTTATTATTTTTGCCTGTTTGATGACTGCATTATGCTATGTGTTTTTTATGTTGCAGTTTTTTCCGGTATTACTGCACCTGCCCACATAAGGATGGCCAGGCTGAGTTGACCTGGGTGGTTGGATACTGAGATAGTTTATGTGCTTGTGTTCTAACCGAGACTGGCATAGAGCAACTACGTTTTTTGACACAACATGTTAACTACTACACCATTTCAATAAATATTCATGATACAGTATTTATCTATGGAGGGTGAACGTAACTGTTATGTTCTTGTAGTTGTCGAAGGCAAGAAGATATCAAACGTTGACCGACTTAGTGTCTATCAACCTTGTACTGATGCCGGCAGCGAGTCAAAGAGCAGTGAACATGATGATTATGTGCTCAGGAAACTGCTGAAGAAGTCTGGTTAGTTGACAGCTGTAGTCATGCTCAGGTCTTCCACTTGTCCTGGAGTTCCTGACATCTGAAGTTTGTCTTTTAATGTACCGAAGAGGCAGATTTGCCCTTAGAATTATGGAAGAGTGTCCTGAAGAATGACCTGAATTTTTGTAGTTTTCGATGTTGTGGAACAAATTGTATAGACCAGTGTTTTTCAATCTTTTTGCTGCCGCGGAACTCTACACAAACTTGAAGGTCACTCACAGAACCCCATGCATTGATCCGTGAGTCCAGCGATGTATGCGAGGATGAAGCTATAGGGTGTCTCGTGACATTTCCCTAGCAGGGCATTGAGGACAGAGCCGTCATGAGGACGACAAAGCAGACAAAAATGACCAATATAAAATTTGACAGCATTTCAGGCAGCAGTATGTTATTGTATTTCAAACATGACGGGCGAGGCGGTGGTCGACGGCCGCTTAGCCCCGCCACCAACTCAGAAAATTTATCAGGTGGACGCTTTTGGGAAAGACAGGCCTACTAGTCTTTTTGAGTTTTTTAGCTGAATTTTCAAAGAATTGAATTAACTAAGTAAATGGCCGAACGATTTTGTAACCATAACCCTAATCAATACGTTCTTCTTTTTTCTTCTTCATTTCTGATAATGCCTTGGAGTTGAATAATGTCGTGCATAGGAAGCGTACGTTATAATATAGGCCTAAAATGGAAATAGGCCTATGCCAAAATTTTACTAACAACAAAAATGATTCAACACAGTAAGTCTATCCAAAACGACATGTAGAAATGCTATTTTAAACAAAAAAACATCGACGCTGAGTGTTTCTACGACATTGTCTGGTGTGAATTCGCAAGCAAGGTCATATGATTTTACTGCAGGTCAGCTGCGGAACCCTTGGCAGTCGCTCGCAGAACCCTTGGGTTCTGTGGAACCCCGGTTGAAAATCACTGGTATAGACTGTGAGGCCCACATGTTGTGCATCTGATTACGTTACTTTAGTGCTTTGACGCTGTGGATTGGGCAACAGGGTTATTTTTCATATATTTAGTCTTTGCCATTCAATTTGCTAAATAATTGCTAAATATTAGTCTGTCACTGGATTTTGTGTCTAAAACATTCTCCCGGTGAAGATAACGACTGAGCTCTCAGTCACTTTCAATGTTCTTTCAGCGTCTAAAAAATCGGCTCTTCGGAAAATCATACTTCTCTTAGTGATCTGCTGATACAGTGACAGTTTTTTCTTAATGTTTACCAAACACTTTTGTTTTTAGCTGCTTTCTTCAGGTTATTGTAAATGCTTTTTTCTATCAAGTCATCTGTTGTCTGTATCCATCATTTTCTATTCGCTTTTTCTTTAACGTCCTGTTTCTGTTACTGTAAATCTTGAAGATTGGTTGCTTGATTGACTGATTGACTGCCGGATCAGTTGCTTGACATGTGAAGGACTGCACAGCGCCATGTTGCATGAGAACATAATGCAGTCAGCTAACCCTGACTACCTGTTGGTGGAGTCAGAGGCGGAGCATGTGGCCAGGGATGCTGCCCATGCTCTGCGCCTGTCTCGTCAACAGTGCCTCTCAAACACTCCACTCGGCACACCAACATGGACTGGCGCTAATGGCTCTAATCCATCCAGGTGCTGCATAAAATAAGAATATTTTTGTTCCTTATATTGTGATGTATTACATGTATTATTATGTTAGGGGAAATAACAAGGAGAAGAAGATGCGTATGTAAGTAAGTAAGTAAGTAAGTAGGTGCATATTTGAATGAGCAACATACTAAACAAAAGACAATAAATGTTTGAGTTTCATTATTAGATGAAATTAAAATTATTTGAGCCTTGGGCATTTGCTGTTTTTATCACAACCAGTCTTGGGTACATTTTTGAGCTTTAATTTATCTTACTACAAGTAGTCATGTTTTCACTGAATCTGTCAATCAGCATGCATTTAGTATCATGGATGTGAACTAATGTGTACCTTAATCTGTTGCATATATAAGTGATTTTTTAAAAATTGCACTTCACATTAAATAGCAGCCTGTTTGCATAGTGACACTTGAGAGTTACTTGACGTTGGTTCTTTTGTGATGTTGCTCAGAGCACGGTTTGGAAGGAAGAAAAACCCTGCTTTGCTGTCTGCCATTGAAACCACGGGACGAAATTCTCCTAATAATGTATCAAAGGTATCTTCTGTAGTGTGTACTTTTTGTGTTTGCTTGTCTTGTATCTGTTGTTTTCAGTATATATGGTGTTTTATTGCATTGTGAGCTATGAAATGTTTTATGCGTCAAAGTTGCAGCCGCCATTCATAACTAAACTTGTTTTGCATTCTGCGGCAATGTTCACACACTCTTTTTTGTTGAAACTAAATTGAGTGTTTTTACTGCATATACAGTGTATAATGTTGTTTAGGTTTTGTATTATTATTAGGAAACACTGTGTGTCTGAAAATTCCATATAATGTCAATTTTATGCATTTCTGTCCTGAAAAAGATCACATCTCATACCATTAAGAAACTACTTGCTCAAGCTTTGTGCGCTGTGTTTAGTGAAAAACAGTGTTTATCACTTTACGTAGGCCTAGTTTTAAGGGCAGCTGTCAATGTTCTTGTTAAGAGTTTTGCTGTTCGACTCACTGGTTTTATATGTTAGTAACTGCTGACTTCTATCTGCTAAGCAAATTAATGATTTGATTTGACTGTTTCATTGCCTCATTGCCATAGCCTACTCTGCTTTCTGATGCAGCGCATTATTTAACAAGTATTGTATTGGTATTGCATTTCAGCAGTCTCATTCCACTGCTGCGATGATGTTGACAACTGTGTTTGATGGTTCAGCATTGCTTAATCAGTCCAGTCTTAGAAGTTCATTGTCATCATCAGCAGCAGCTGCTGTATCATCATCCGCTGAACTTCTAGCACGGATGAGATCGCAGAACCCCGATGCTGATTACATTGATGCAGTTGCTACCAATACAGATCCACAGATAGCAGAATTACTGCGTGATATTCGAGACTTTGTTGCATTCGGTTCTTCCATCGATGGTCAAGCGACGACGAAGGAGATTCTTGACCACTTTAGGGCCCGTGTTTCATCCGAGTTGACTGCTAAATTTAAAGCACTGCTTAAACAAGTTTGTACGTTGCAAAAAGTTGATGGTGTTGGTATTTGGAAACTTAAACATGATTTTCAATAGTAGAGTATTTGACTGTCACGGGTACTGCTTGTGTTCACATCAGAGGTGTCTATACCTAGGGGAATGACACACATTGCATCATTAAAAAGTTAGAGAAAACAAAAATATGCGGTCTGAAATTTTTTTGGCTCGCTCTACTTTCGAAATTGTTCTCCAGTGCAACTTCAAAACCTGTGCGTTGACTTTGCATCAATGTTTAATATTTAGATATATAAATAGAAGTAGACATATGACAGAAAATGAAGCAGATGTCATGTGAAAAGCAAGGAAACTTTGATTTAGCCCCTATCATCAAAGTCTTATTTACAGTTGGTGGTCAAGGTGGAATATACATATTTTTGGTGCAAGAAAAAGTCTGAAAATCAATGAACCAATATGTTGACTTTTGTCTATAAAATGCATTAAAACTCATCTGCAAGTTTCTGCACTTTTAAAAATTTTTTTTCCTCAGGATGGGAAAGGACAGGAAGACTAGGGGGCCGAAAGAGCAGTGGGAAGGAAAAAAGAGGGAGGGAAGAAATGGAAA
>Ga0209367_1003317_pt1 | contig 21869 bp, 18 predicted proteins | sample WorMetLIZISLAND2_FD_187412 | JGI IMG/M metagenome (GOLD analysis project Ga0209367, IMG submission 187412) | Marine gutless worms symbiont microbial communities from Max Planck institute for Marine Microbiology, Germany - Olavius geniculatus... ... | reverse complement strand
ATGCGTTGCACAGGCCACTGTGCCCCCCCTGGAACGTGCCAATTTCCCCCCTCCCCCCTGACTCAAAGTGGAGGCAGTTTGCCTCCACTTTACCCTACGTAGTAGGCCCTGCCTACTTTTAAATTTGTGGCGCCGTGCACCGCCCTTGTTTGCCTTCACTGTTTAAGCTGCAGACTAAACTTGGTCAGTTTATTTTGTAAAAATTATAATTGTTTCCACCAAATTTTATATTATAATGCTCTAAATTTGATTTCAGCTGAAACTCTACAGCGGAGCTCATAGTGCTCCCCCATATCCCCAAACTAAAAATTTTGGGGTCTTAGAGAGGAAAGACGGAAAATGCCGCAAAAGGGGAGAAAAAGAAATGAGAGGGTGCAAAGGAAGGGAGAAACGGAAAAGAGATCTAGAGGGGAAAGTTAGAGAGGAAAAAGGCAAAAGAAAGGAAAGGAAAAATATGAACTCTCTGGATTTGCGCTCTGACGAAAAAAAATTTTAGTTACGCTGAGACGCAAAAAAATATGCTCTTATAAGCAAAAAAGCTTCAGCTTGGGACTTCATCTCCCAGACCCCCTTCCGGGGTTTCGACCATGGACCCTACTGGGGGACTTTCGTCCCCCAGATCCCTTCACTTCACGCCCCCTAACTTGAAATCCTGAATACGCTCCTGGCTGCAAGTTAAGTTTTAAGTTGCTTCTTGATTTTCCTGTAGTTTACGATAAAGCCATTATCATGCATACTACTGCGGTGACTGTAAACCAGCAGGAGGCTGCGACTACAGATGCTACCATTGCTGCGTCATCATCATCACTTCAGATGACGTCATTGCAGCCGCGCTGTGCACTTGTGACGTCATCAGTGACGTCACGAGCGTCATCGGAGGAGCAGATAAGGAGTTTATCAACGGTTGAAGCTTGGTTCACGGCAATCGCTGTCGACGACCTGCCAACTGTCGACTACCTACTAGCACAAGGCGTCGACGTCAACACGCGATGCCCGGTAATCACTCCCTTAGCCTAGTAGGAGGCTGGCTCTAGGCCTATTGTCTGTCATTCAGTACCTGCTGAAAGTTCCACATTAGGCCTAAGCATCGTACAAATCATAGTGCACGCTCGTCGTTCTTCTGTGAGCGCATTATAAACGTTTGGAATTCATTACCAAGTAGTGTTAATTTTAGAAGTATCAACACCTTTAAACAGTCCATAGGCTCTGTTGATTTTGCCGTATTTTTGAAGTGTTTTTAACTGCTCGTTTATTTTGCACGTGTTTTGTATTATTTAGGCTTATGGGCGGTTGTCAGTGTTGTTTCAACCTTGTCGTTCCAGTTCATTACCTGTGACCTTTAAAATGTCATGCTACGTGTCTATGAACGAAATAAAATGATGATGATGATGATGTATACGGTCACTGTGCCGTAGTCACAATAAAAAGAGGTCGCAATGCTGTCCGTACGTCCGTCCGTCACATTAACTCGAAAGTAAAACGGTTTATAGATGTTCCCCTGCAGACAGGAGTAACGTACCGGTGTATCATTATCATCGTCCTGCATTTGTCAGGTCGTGCACTTTCAGTGGCACCGGTGGTTTGCGGCGTTATTTTCTGTCACACCGTGCGGTCAGGCCACTCGGAATTTGTGATAAATTGATCGACGAAGCTATGTCGACACTGATGTTTTCTTCTCCGAGTCCTGCTGTACAGGCCTAGCATATGCTATTAGGCCTATCGTTTAAAAAAGCTAGTTGGCTATAGGCCTATTGTCTGCTTTTGTTGTGAAATTGTGGGTGTTTCACAGAATAGTACTAAAATGCAAAAAAGAAGATAAATCGAAAAAACGGAAAAAAAGAAAAGGGGCGGAGCCGTCTTTGCCATGCACGGAGACAGAAAAGCTGGTTTGGCCTACATGGTCCATGAGTGACAAGCGATGATGAGCGTTTGTTCCTCTGGGAGACCGTCTTTAAAACACACACACACATATATATTATCACAGTGTGAGAGTTTCTGGCAAAATAAATATCGTTGTTGATGATTATGACGATGGTCGTGGATGCATGTGTACAGGTGAGCGGCTGGTCCGCACTGCACATCGCCGCGTGGAACGGTCTGGCGGACCTCACACGGCTACTGCTGCAGTCTCGGTGCTGTGACGTCAACCTGCCCGGGCCCGGTTGCGTCACGCCCGTCCTACTGGCCGCCCAGCAGCGTCACAGTCGCGTCATAGGACTGCTGGTCGCCGCTGGATGTGACGTCACCGGGCGAGCCACGCTGCGCATGCGCCGTGGGGGCGTGGCCGGTGACGTCACGGCGCTGCACGTGGCCGCGCAGGCGGGGCACGCGGGGGTGGTTCGGGTACTGATGGATGCAGGGGCGGTGACGGATGCGACGATGACGGACGGTCGACTGGCTGGCGTCACGCCGCTCCATCTAGCGGTCGAGGCGGGTCATTCGGATGTCATTCAGTTGCTCGTGGACGCCGGGTCTAACGTCAACGCTCGTACCATCTGCCTCACGCCCTCGCCACAATCTGCTACTGCTGTCTCAGTTATACACTCCAACTGCTCGTCGTTCAGCACTAACGTATGACGCCGCAGCATACATGTCATAGAACTAAGCATAGTTTAAATTTAATACTCAGTGGCGTCGGGGCCGGAGAGACAATGGGGTCAGTTCCTGATTTCGGGCTTTCAGAAAAATTTTCGCCCAAAAATGCAAAACTTGCGCTGGGTCGAGAAACCCACATTTTTGGGGAAATTCCGAGGCAAATTGAAATTCTGAGCAACCATATTCTCTTCTGTCGGAAATTTGCATCTGTCTTTCGGAATTCTGTCAACTTCCTGCTCCGCCAACTTTTCTGACCCACGACGCCCGTAGTTGTAAATATCTATGCTGTATGACGCCCGTTGCCTGCAGTCTGGCTTGGTGACAACGGCTAGTAGGACGTTGTACTTACGATCAAGAGGTCGTGTGTTTGACTTCCAGATGGATTGCAATCAAGTGGTTAGTAGTTGCATGGGTGACTGCCTGCGGACAAGTAAACCATTTAGGTATATAGCCACCCACCAGAGTCAACTCAGCCTTCCATCCCTCTGGGGTAGGAAAATCGAGTACCAGCCGATATGGCTGGGGTTAAGGTGAGGCACGTTCTCCTGTGTCGATGGCATGGAAAACTGATACTTTGCAACCCATATGCCAGGCGACGATTCGTAGCTCTGCGCCGCGGTTTTCATAAACACTCTTTAACCTTCAAGTGGGTGTTAAAACGAACTCGCACACTCCAGACAATGGCTTAACTGACACTCATTCGCCGAGGGTCAATAGTTTAAGCCTATACGCTATCTTTTCTTTGGTCACGCTCAAGTTGACAACCCGTTATACCACTGCAGACATAGTGGCAGAAATAGGGCCATGGCTGACCGGTTCAGTTAAAACCAGGGGCGTCATGGAGGGCTGGGGTCTAGAAACACCCCAAAGATTTATAGCTATTTCTTCCCCTGTAAATCATACCTTTGAAACAGTGATCTAATATTAAGTTATATTTCTGTTAATTGAACAGCAACTCCAGAATATGGTAATTTAATGACCGCCAGCAAATCGTGTGACCACAGTGAATATATGTGAAAGATGAAACATGATCTTATTATTCCAAAACCACGAGCACTGCAGCACAACCTAATTTAACAATTAACAATTCAACATGCTGAAATCTTACACAAATGACACGTGGTAGAAATTAACAAAAATTGTCACAGAAAGATAATTCGTCAGATTTCTGTTTGCAACTTCTGCGTGCGTGCGTTCATATAACAAACATTGTACTGAGCAGAATTAGCGTATGTCATTAACTTCACAAATCAGCGTGCAGCCATCGAACAAACGAAAGCAGTGTAAGCTTAACTCTAATCCACCAACATAACTATTTGTCGGATACCAGCATGAAACATAGGAAACAGGAATGCTAGGTTTCATATCAATAGACAAGCAAACAGCAACAAAATAACCCAGATTTCAAACGCAGCACGTCCGTTATAATAGGCACGTTAACATACACAGTACTAAGGCTGCATCACATCAACAGAAAATACAACAAAAATTATTACTAACTGTGAGAAGAATAATAAGTATACATGTACTGCATACGATAACATCTTCTGAAATTGTTAGTAACAGCAATGCAACACACTCCTGCACAAGTTCTCATGAATATATTTAATACATACAACACATGAGTAATATGCACTGCGTCCGGAAAAAGTCTGCATTTTTCTTTCTGAATATAACGTTAACAAATTAAAATATATTTTCCTAATTTGCAGTAGTCATCCAGACATTTCACATAAATATTGAAGAACTATGTGCACTATTACAGTGCTGGCACAACAACGATGTCATCAAAAAAGCCATTTTCACTGTATCCCGAAAAATTAGTGTTACCAGGTAACACTATTTTGAATGATAATTCAACAAATTTGTACAGATTATTGTAATTTTTGGTAGGCAACATTGAAAAAGTAACATGCAACTGCAGCCGGCCTCACCTAATCAGTGTTGCCACTTTACGTTGAAAAATAAACACTCTGTTTATAGAACATTCTGCTTATTATTATTAACACTAGCTTATTTACTACAGAACAAACAATAATATAAATATAATATAGAAAAAACAGTCCTATCAGCTTGTTGCTGACCAAGTTGTCAACAGCAACAATGGTGGTTCTTAAAAGTTGTTAACTTGCTAACAACACAATCTTGGGCTACAAACTTTAGTCAAAATGTCACGTGCACCAGTGGCGTTAACTTCTGCTGAAATATACAAATGCCTAATTAGATGCTAATTTCTTAAACAATGCGAGTAAGTGAGTGAGTAGGTAGGGTTTAACGTCCCACCCAACACAACATAGGTCATTTTGGGGATGGCCTTTCCAGGCAAAATTGCACAGACCCATAATAACAGAACACAAAGTTTAACCTTTACAGAAAGTTTAACCTTTATGAAACACAAAACACAAAAACCGACCTGAACCTAAAATTGTAAGCACTGCCGATTATAGTTGCGCGTATGTAATGGTAATGGCAGTTCTAATAATTTTCCCTGTTATCCTCCAGACAGTCATTAATCTCACAATGCTCACCATTGGAGAGCAATGCGTCGACAATACTTGATGCTATGTAGATTTTGGGGGCCAAGTTTGAAATGATTTCAGCAGAATGAAGTCAGAGGATGTTTCATGCCTCAAATGATGACAACACATTTGAATGTTTTAAGTGTTAAACTATAGATCAGTGATTTTCAACCGGGGTTCCGTGGAACCCAAGGGTTCCGCGAGCATCTGCCAAGGGTTCCGCGGCTGCATGGTCAGTAAAGAATAAAATTAACCTAGCATGCAAAATTACGTCAGACCAAGCCATAGAAGCAATAAGCATCAAATACCTAGTTCAAAATTTGCGCTTCTAGCCATCTACTTTTGCATACAGTGTTGAATATTTTTTCTTTTTTGTTAACAATGTTATAATATTTGTATTAAATACTGAACACTAGGCTTAACGTACTTTCATTTATTGAAAAAAAATCATTTTTGAAACATTTTGTTTAAAAATTATAAAAAGCCTTGCGCATCAGCGCAGCTGGGAGGTCCAGACCCCCTTAGCTGTCTGTGGGCCTTAAAACGTAAAAGATCCGGTGGTAGGCCTAATTTTGGGGGCCGCCTCGTAGGGTGTTTTTGGTTAAATACAATATCTTACTGCTGTCTGCCGGTGAAACAAAATTGTTAAATAATAATATCTCTCATGCAGTCATTAAATTTTACACATATTTTGCCTGCTGCTTTAATTATCATCAGCTTTTTTGGGCTTTGCTTTCAGACCCCCACAGATTCTCTGCCTCTGTCCCCAGACACCCCGAAACTTCCACTTCGCCTGTAGGCCTATACTCTGCTGGACTCACGAATCAATGCGCATGGGGGTTCTGTGAGTGACCTTCACGCTTCTGTGGGGTTCCGCGGCATCAAAAATGTTGAAAAACACTGCTATAGATGCTTTCTTCCCGGACACAGTGCACATGTCTCCTAAAACGGAAGAAGAATCAGTTAACGTACTAAGCAAGCAACTACGGGTCAGAAAATAGCACAAAAATCGTTAAATATTTGCTGTCAATAACTTCAATAATCATATGATGAGTTCCGACCGATGATATGCAAACAGAGGCCATACCGCGGAATCGATGGTCCCCAATAATACACTCATTCCAAAGAACTGGAACTGCTCTGAACACATGGAATAAAGTGTTAATAACAGCTACATACAAACTGCAAATGCACAAAGAGGCACGGGTTGTTTGTCAGTAATTAATTCAAGTCAGCGGCAGCAGCGGTGGCAGAATGCACGGTGCAGTGTAAGACAATTTGAAGCTAGCTGGTAGGCACAGTATCCATAGGTATATTCAAGTACTAATGGGGCACCGCACACACTGACACGGTATCTGAATGGTATGATCATCTTACAGCTGATCTGCAGGCTCGGTAGATGAGGGTTCGTCTGCTGAGTCGTCGGCTGTACGAGGAGCGTAGCGCATGCCTCCACCGACACGAGACCTGTCAACAACATTGTCCACACTCTTGTCAGATACAGCTGTAGTTGCAATAAACGTTTTTTAAATTTTCACAAACTGCATTTTTGTTATTTTAAGTTATGCAACATTTTTGCTTTTAATAAATGGCGAACAGCCGGTGTAAAAATGATGCTAATTTTAACGAAAAAAAGCAAAGTACGACTGACAAAAGTGACAGATTTGTATTCGGATTTACCAACTTAAACTCCAAAAACTTTGTGAATACAAAAAAACTGCATTACAAAACAATGGATTTACTTAATATGTCGGGTAGAAAGATATCACATTTTTATGCAATGTTTAGAAACGTTTCTTATTTTTAAAATAAAAAAATACCATTCATACATTAACACTGTTTCGGAATATGGTAAAACTGTTTGCACTATGCGACATCTCAATGGAATACTGCAAAATGAATCACTCACGAGTCGAGACACAGTGCATCATAGTAAAGTTAGGTTTTTTTTACTCAGTCAACTCTTTTGAGACACTGAATGAGTAAAAAACATAACTTTTTACTCAGTCAGCATCTCAAGAGTATCAAGGAAATTCCAGCAATCTTCCAAAAAACAGCCTGAAAGTCTAAAACACAGGAATCGACACATCTCACTGTTAGCGTCCATCAGTACGAGCATGCTAAATGCAACAACTAGCCACAATACCTGGAGGATCCACCAACTCCGCCAGCCGAGCGCAGTTTGCTGCGCAGCTGGTCAGTGTCACGCTGTAAGGTCTCAAATGCCTCGGTCTGTTCGTCAAGGTCACGCTGCAACTTGCGCTTTGATGCATTGATACGAGCGACCTCTTCCTCCGACTCCTCCAACTGGCGCTTCAGCTGTTTCACGCGAGCATTCGCCTTGTCCACCTACCAGTCACAGCAGCGTGCACACCGTAAAGTGCACTATATTACAATATTACAAAACTCTGTACACATTTTATGCAACAGTAAAACTTACACCTTAAAACAAACAATTTTAAGCAAATTTAAAAATTCATTCCAACACCTTCTGCCATTGAGCAGTGGTACATTTACACGTTCTGTCCATCTGTGTGTTCATTCGTGGGGGGAACTAGAGATGGCAGTTACTTGCCAACTCTAAATTTCGCCTCTCAATGAATTTTCTTCCAAAAATACAAAATTTGGGGCTAAAAATCTCTCATTTTGGAGGAATTCAGAGGCAAAATAAAATGCTGAGCAGCCATAATTTTCTTTGTCAGAAATTTGCTTTTGGAAAATTTCAACTTACTGACTTCCCCCTATTTTTTAACACACTACGTCACTACTTGGTACGACCATCCTCTTAACAGAAACACCACTTAAACTACATTCTGTTAATTCGATCAATCACAAACAATTAATCAGCACAAAATTATAAGAAAGACATAACACAATAAACAGCTAACCTAAAAAACCTATTGAAAAAAAACAGCAAAAATGCTTCACAAAATCAAAACTGGAATAAACAATATACAAAATTGACTTGTGATGAAATGGGTGAATCTGCGTAAGATGACAATATGCCAGTCACTGACTGACCTGGTCCTTGTATTGTTCAGCATTTCTTCGCTCGTCCTCAATCAGCAGCACATATTCCTTTGACTTCTTGTCAAGACGTCGGTTGATCTTCGCCTGATTCTGACGCTCCCTGCATCGAACAAACAATAATATCAGCTGAACAGTAAATGCAACGTTCTTTTCCAAGACAGGTTAAACAAGAAATCTGAGGTAACGCTCACAAAATGTGCGACAGCCTATAGCAGTTCCTGCTCGCAGATAATCTTAGTCTACCTTTATCCACTTCGTCAAACCAAAAAGGAGTTTTTATGCCACCTGGCCAAGAAATGAATCAGGCTTATTATACAGTTGCTGGGACTGGCCATTGATTGAACTGACCTGGCTTCAGCATCAAGCTGTTCTTCTAGGTTTGCAATCTTGCTCTCGAGAGCCTGCATTGCGGCCTTGGTGCGGGTCTTCAAGTGCGCTTCGGCTTCCGACAACTTGGCCTGCAGTTCTTTGTTCTGTCGGTCAAGCATCGAACGCTCCGTGTCAATCTTCTGTGAGTTTGAGCGCTCGGTCGTCAGGTCAGCAGTCAGCTGATCAGCCTGTGTGAATAAAATAACAATAAAAATGGATTTCATTATAATCATAGACATAATGAACAGAAGCATTATAAATATTCACAGCAATGTCCCCACTGGGAATGTGAATCGAACCCGGAACCTCTTGCACTCTAACAAATGCCGTATGTTTGCTAGCTATCAACTGACTGAAAGTCTTAAAATACAAAAAAATAAGAAAGTCATGCTGTCACCAAGTTACTTGACTGCCACATGCCGGATATTTCTGGTGCCTGCAGTATATTGCTGGCGCCACATTCCGGAAATATCGCGCATATCCGAAATATCCTATAGGATGCATTGATGCCTGGCGCTAGGAATATTTCATACTTGGCATATATATTGGCTGATGTTTAGCATGTATTTGGCTACTTTGGAAAAATTTCTTGGTCACACGCACGGCAACATTATCGTTTACATTATAGTTGTGAACAACTACTACGGCAACAACTAGTAGACCTACTACCCAGTACTATAACTAATAATACAGTTACTACAACGACAACAACTCTTAGAACACCACGAAATACTACTGCAAAAAGCTACAGCTACAGCAATTACTACTACTAATATGACTACTACTACAATTACTACTACTGCTATTACACGGCCTATGGCATTTAGAACAACTGCTACAATTACTGCCACTGCAGTTGCTACAACGACAAATATTACATCAATAACTACCACGGGTACTACTGCAACTACAACAACAAAAACTATTACTACAGCATCTAGTTGTTTTACAACTGCTAGTACAACAGACACTGCGATTACTACTACATTTAGGACTACTACAATTATAATAATTACACAACTACAACAACCCCTACTGTGGCTCAGGGAATTTCTATGGGCTGGCAGTTAAGAGATTAAGCAAGTTGTTCACACACCACAGCATGTTGGTGCGATGCCCCCAAACCACTACAACACGGACTCTTCTACTAACAAGACATCTAAAGCCAAAATCCACAGTGACCATTGTACTTGTCCTTTATTAGTCAAGATTGCTTTCTCATTAAACGTAATTTTCACAAGAGACTGGTCAGCTGATGCTGACCTGCATAGCACTCTTGCGAGCTCGTTCATTGGCAATCTCAGCATTGCTCTGTTCCTCATCCAAGTCTTCTTCCAGCTGCGCAATCCTTGCTTCCAGGCGCCTCTTCTCTTCCAGCAGAGCATTCCTGCCACAGACACATCACGCCACTATAATACTTAAGTCATCAACAACTATACTTTCACCTCTTAAAAAGATAAGTACTGCTGATTCCTTAGTAAATTTGTACAGCAGTAACATTCAGAAATTTGTTTTAGATCACTGATATACTACTTAAAACCTACATTTTCTATGAAAATCGTTTTATAAACACTTTACGTTAAGATATGATACTTACCTATTTGTTAACATAATTGCAATATATGTCTGTATTATTGTAAAACAAATGCGTTTTGACATTTGCTGCAATAAGGAAACGAATGAATGAATGATTAATGCAAATATAACAGAAGGCGTATAATACTGTTTTTGATTAGCACAAATGCAAAGTTTTGTGTATAATCAATTAAAACAATGGCATGCAAAAACTGATAATGCCAAGTAAGCACTGTAAGCTGCAGTCTAAGGAAAATTTTGTCAGAGCAGGATTTTTTATGGAATGAACACCCATCACTCACTGCTGCCCAATCAACAGTGTTCAAGCAATGCAGAGAATCTTCAACAATGACGGTCTGTATTAGCTAAGTACATATTAAAAGACTTGGTTGTATTATTAGATGAAATCGCTGTATTATTAGATGAAATCGCTCCTGCAATGAAAGTCATTCTAACTATTCCTACACATCTCTCCGTAGCGCGGTCCGTCTATCGCGTGTTCTGCTTAAACCATTCGATGGATTTAGATGAACTTCTGCAATTCAATGACATATTTTGTTAGATAGCAGTAAAACATGCAGTTGCTTATTCATGATTCACCAGGTGGCAGCATCAGCCAGCTAAACCACCTATTACCAAACTACTTAGGTTTCTCGTGTAAGTACACAGAGAAAGACTCGGTTGTATGGACATACTTGGAGCTGCCACCACTGGCGAGTTCATCACTGAGTTCGTCACGCTCGGACTGCAGAGCCTTGCGATTACGCTCCGAAGCAGCCAGGTCTTCCTGCAGCTGCAGCAGCTCCGTCTCAAGGTTCTTTACTCTCTTGTCCTTCTCCCTCGCCGCACTAATCGCCTCGTCGCGACCGGCGATCGCTGCATCTACCTCGTGCTGGAAGTCCTTCATCTGAGCCTGACAGCATCAGCAACACACACGTAGAATCACATTCATTCAAATATTCACACTACTCATATTTCACACGCACATAATGTAGGCAGAACAAAAGCTGCGGGTAACAGAACACTGGTGACACATGACAGGGATTAAAACCAGCAGGAGCAAATAAAGGATGAGGATCAAGGTACCATTACGATAAAAGTTGGGTCCCGGTTACGAGCAGGGTCCCAGATATAAAATGAGTCCCAGATACTGGCCGGTATGACTAGGATACTGGTATATGCCACACATAGGTTTCCTACAGTTTTCCGATTTTTTGAAAATATGGTGAAGTACCAGTAGCCCTGGGGGTCAAGGCAACTTGCAGTAATAGAAGCTGCAGGCTTCTAATCAAAGTTTTATGGTACGTGATTGTAGCTAATTTCAACCAATACCTTGTTGAGTGCTTGTCAAGCCAGCTTCATTGCGTGAATGGGATATAACATGCAATATTACTCTACAATGTGAATACACATACCTGAACCTTCTTCAGCTGTTTGACAGCATCTTCCTTGAGCTTGTTTGCTGTGTCGACCTGCGACTCCAAAGACTTGAAGTCTCCCTCAAGCTTCTTGCGTGCACTCACGGCGGCCGAACGCTGGCGACGCTCCTCTTCAAGCTCTGCTTCCAACTCGCGTAACTATCACACAGACATGACATCAGGCTCACCCTTCAACTTGCACAACTATCATATAAACATGACATCAGGCTGAACCTCCACCTCATGCAACTACCACACAAACATGATATCAGGCTCAACCTCCAAGTCATACAACTATCACAGACATAAAGCTCAGCCTGCAACTCACACAACTATCAGTCACACAGACATGACATCAAGCTGAGAATTCCAAAAAACAGCGAATTTACCATGAAAACAACCAATACAGAAACATGAAGTACAGACTAAGTGTCCTTACTGATCAACAGTGTCAAAGTGCCTACGAATATTCTCAGAGTTGTAAATGAACAGTTATTAATGAACGACAAGAAGCCGGGAGCAGTGTAACATACCTGACGAAGCAGTGAACGTTTGCCCTCCTCGCCTTGTTCCTCCTTGCTCTGCAGATCGCGCTCAATCTGAGCCTTGAGCGCCTGCATGTTCACCTCCAGGCGAAGCTTGGCATCCTCGGTCACCTGGAGTTCATCTTCCAGCTCCTCTATCTGAGTCCGCTGAGCCTCCACCTGGTTCTCCAGCGCTCGCTTTGCCCTCTCCAACTCATGCACCTAACAACAGTGCACCACGCTCATTAATTTACTGATATTGCCCCGTTTAGCTGTTTAGTAAATCTCACCATGCTACTTCATCACTTGCGGATCATTCAAACATTTCTTGTTTTCGTTCAACTGTTAAAACAGCCAAATAATGGAAAGGGTTTAAAGGGTTTCATAGAAAAAACCATTTCAAACAAAAAATACCCAAGAACAAATTCTCAGTTGACCAATACCAATTTGCTTGCATTATTAAGAATGGTGATTGGTGACACACAATTTTAGATGCTTTGCAAATAGAAAATTACAAGTAATTTGAGCAAAACTCACGGCACGCGCGAAAGCCTATAGCAGTTCCTGTTCGCAGGTAATCGTAGTTTATCTCCATCCATTTCGTCGTAATTCACTCTTTTGCAGCCAAAAATCGCCAAAAAATCACATTAAATCAATATTTTTAGGGTTCAAGATCATTCAAGGTCATCGATGTTGATAAATTTAAAAAGCCTGTCATCAGTGCTTGTTATGATAAGCAGCATGTATGTGCCTATCTGCAACCGTGTTCACACCATCAACCAACCAGCCTCTGGTCATTTATCATCTGGATAACGGACACCACCATAATGAAATTTTAGATTTCAAAACAGATAATAGTCACTGGGGCTCAGGTCATTATTGCATGCAGGGTGAACTTGGTGTATGAAGTCATAGTCATAAACAGGCGGCTGGGTAGTTGAAGACTTTTAGACTGGACTGCAATATGGAGCGGGATTTAGGGGAAGGCGCATGGGGCTTACCTGACTCCCAGGCCCCGTGCACACCAGGGCTTCCCATGTAACAAATTAAATTTTGGTTAGTGTTTTTTCAACACAACTGAAATCATTGTCAAATTTTTAACAAGGCTCGACTAATACCGTCAAATATTGACGTGGCATCGTAACTGACTGACATGCTCTTATTTGCGATTAGCACAGATTTAGACTATCCTGTATTCATCAATTCAAATGAGAAATTCATAAGCGTATTTGTCAGGGTTTTAACAAAATCAGATTCCATGGGGGCTCACTTTTACAAATCCAGCTACAGACTGAAAAATTTTCACGCAACAGTGAGTCTGAATCCATGCTGTTTGCGTTAGCATTGTAGATCATTTCGGTTTAGAGCTCTATGATGTCATAAATTACAGTGACGTCATATCCACAACAGACTCATTAGAGTTCGCAAAGGATGTACGACGTACGTTTCACTGATGTATAGATTGTTGAAAATATTATTGTCTAACATGTCGAGGCTGAAAACTTTTGAAATGACCCTCGTAAAATGGTCTGCCTAAACACTGCAGATCAACTGCAAATCACAGCAAACGTCTATTGCCACAAATCAGTCTATGACACCACAGATCACTATAGGTCACAGCAGATCAGATACAGTCACGAAATGGACAAAGTTAATGATCTCCCGACTCGCAATGACACTAGATCAAACAATTTCTGGGATATGAGCTGATCTGTGACGATCTGCTGTTATCTGCTTTGATGCGGTGTTTAGGCAGACCCTGTGTCAAAAAGCAAAGACACTACGCACGTTTTTGCCGACGTCATCCTGGCTATTTGCGTAGCTGTCCAAGTCTCGCTGTTGCTGAGCTCGAACTCGGTCCGACTCTGCTAAACGAGCCTGTAACTCCTCTAGCTGGTTATTCAAGCTCAGTATCTTTGTCTCCTTCTCACGGCTTTCTCTCTCAACACTGTCACGCTCCATCAAAAGCCTGTCATGCATCAAACAACATCGATCGGCTTTCTAGTCTATTTTAGCAATGGCTTCATATGTCATACTAACTAAGGCTTTGAATTAAACTCACATCACTAAGACAGCACTGAAACTAGGTAAGACAACAAACATTTGCAAAAACAATGTTCAGAGATCGTAAACATTTTAGTCTAACTACAACACAGCATAAAACAAACACTTAATAACTGTGTCTCAGACTGTGCACTTGTGACAGTTGCTAAACCATAACAGAAATTTTCTTGAACAGTTACAACAACTAATTTTTAATAAAAAATGTAATTATAAATTTAGCATTAATTTCAAATAAGTTAACTAATACATTAAAAATTGTTACTGGTCCTAATATTAACCTTCCACAGCCCAAAAATTGCCTTGCCATGTCAGAGGATAGGAGGTTGCCTACACGAACACACCAAGGCATTCCAGCCCACTAATTAGCACTGTGAAATATTCAGGTCCGATTTTTCCATCGCCACTCAAATCAAATTTGATCTCCGATTAACTTCATGTTCAGAATTGATCGTCGATCAACAGTGTTTCGTTTTTCCATGCATCTTTGATTCCAATTACGTGATCAGTGATTATTTGATCGGCCGTCAACTTCTTCTAGCGTATGCTGATCTTGCGAAGCCAGATGACAGAATCTTCCTCTGCAGAGTGTAGCGCCTGGAGTCCACCAGGAAGCTTGGTCAGCAGGCACTCGTTGACGATGTGTAACATTGTTTACATTGGCCGTCAACTGAGCCTACTTTATACCAATCTGATTGGCTGTCAGTGACCTCAATTTGTGGTGTTGTGCTAAATTACCCAGCATGCGCTGCGAGTGGACGCCGTAGCCAGTAAACGTCGTTATAGCAACGATATCAACGATATCGTCCATCGTTTGCTCACTCTGCTGTGAATACGGGAGCGTCTATCCATTTTATTTCTTCACAAAGCACTAAGCACGGTATCAATTGATCGTTACTGATTGATCGCCATGCTATGCCTGGAACTTTATTTTAATGCAAAAATTGCCATTCTGACCAGCGAAGTGAAGTGATGTTTCTAGTGTGAATAAGCAACGAACTACAGATCGCCACGTTTAATCGTCAATTATCTGACTTGATCGGCCAATTTTCGGCCATCAATTTGATGGGAGATTTGACAATCAGTCGCTACTTCGCGATAAAAAAACGGTTATTGAGATGATCTCAGAACAAGTCCCAAAGTTGATTGGAAATCAGTCTGATCGGCCATCAAATGTGCATGGAAAAACGGGACCTTAATGACAAATGGGTTAGACTTTCAATGCATTTCACAGTATGTTGAAATCTTCCAGCATATATAAAAAGCAGCAAAGTAACCTTTCTGAGGTTGCTTTTTCTTCGGCCAGCTTCTGGTCGAACTTGCGTTGATTCTTATCCAGTCCAGCAAACTTGGTTCTCTCACCTTCCAGAGCCCTGTTTACATCTTCCAGCTGAAACAACACATACTCCTCACTCATTCAGCAATCACAAGACCGAACAAGAAGGACGTTCCACGTGCGCAAACCCCCGTCAACGCTGTCAATTTTTTCCTGTTATATTCACCAGGTGGCAGTGCCATATTCAGCGGCGGTTTTCCGTATCTGCCAATATTAAAGAATCCTTCAATAATATTCTGGCTCCAGAAGCTGATCCCTATCACCGCCAAAATTTACGCAAAACATTTGTATGCATATGTCAACATATGTCGACATATCACGTAAGTCCATCAATGAGTTTTTTTTCGCATTTTGTCAAGTCATTTATGTCAACATACTAGGGCTATGTGTACATGCTGCATATACACTGCATAATTCAGCTCAATATTTCAATATTTCAACTCTGCTTCCAAACAAAGTGCACATGTCAAGATAAATTTCTGCTATAATCAGTGACAGCAGAAACTACAGAGTAGACCAACAAAAACGTGGCATTTTACTTTTGTCCATATCTTCGTCAAATGTTGACAAATTTTAAAAAAATTTTTCACTGGCACACTCTGCAGACAATTTGCAATAATGTGATTATTATATTTCCCACCACACCATAAATGTGTCTCTACACTACCTTGTGAAATATAAAACACTTTAGACCAACACTGTGGTAAATGATCTGTATGACACTAGACTGAGTGCGTCTAACACAGTCTAGTGTCATACAGATCATTCACCACAATGTTGGTCTAAAGTGTTTTTTCATTTACCTAAATGTTTGTTATTATTGTCAGTTTTTACTTACATTTATATTTCACAAGATAGTGTAGACACATTAACCATATATTAAAATGTATGATAACCAGTTAACCACGTTAATGCAAATTGTCCGCAGAGTGTGCCAGTTAAAAAATTTTAAAAACCGGTCAATAATTGGCAAAGATATGGACAAAAGTAAAGTGCTCGTTTTCCAGATGACCCACGGTGTAGGTTCAAACCTCAGCCTGCATTTTCTTCTTCGACTTGTTAAGTCTGTCGTTTTCGTCAGTCATGGTGTCGACTCGCTGCTGCAGGGCATCAATGTCTCGCTGCATCTTTTTTTTCACGTCATCGAAGCCGTCGATCGTCACTTGCTGATCGTCCACACGCTTCTTGTTCTCATTCAACTAGAACACCAGATACCAACGATGCAATAACGATGAGGAAATATATTCAAAAATATTGTTAAAGATTTGAAAAACCTCTAAAAAATAACGTTGGTAAACAGCATTCAAATGATGACGACCGTTTCAAAGATTTAATCAACACAGTCAGAAATGTTTTTAAAATTTTTTAAATGTAAGAAAGCTTATTTTACAAACTCTGTACACAGCAGCTATGACAGCTATGGCAGCAGCAGTCTCACGGACGTAATGAACATTAGAAAATGCTCATACAAATGTGGACAAAAAAATCTGAAATGCAAAAACGTTTGCAAACAGCAGCAAAATGACAGCAACAGTTTTACAAATAAAAAGCTACTTAAAATTTACAAAAATTTACAAAAATTAGAAAAAAGATTAGAAAAGTCATCTGTCACTTAAAAGATAGAAATCATCATCTCTCATACAAGAACACACAGTGTTACCTGCCGCCTGACATAAGTGAACACACCCGACTTGACTCTCCACAAGCAGGTCAATACTCAATACAGTACTCAACATAACTACCCAAAAGGGATGAAGGCTGAGCTGACCTAAATGGTTTAGTGTCCGCAAACAACTCAACTACAATATCATGCATGTTGTTGCATGCCAAATTTTGGCATGCAACAACTTGTGGTTAGGGTTCAAACAACTTGTGGTTAACCCTAACCCAAGCATGAAACAATCAACCTTAAAACTGTCAGCACATGTACACCACATTACATTACAGTGTCAGCCTCAGACCTGCAGAGTGAGAGAGGAGATTTTGCTCTCCAGCTGTCTCTGGGTCTCTTCCTCCTCTTCCAACTGCTCCTTCAAGCCAGCGGCCTCGTCCTCCGCTTGGCGTTGTCGTGACAGAGCCGCTAGTTTCTGCCTGGTTTCCTCCTGCACATTCTCCTGGGCCTCGGCTAGCTGCGACTCCATCGTAGCTGCCTGTTTGGACAACACTGCAGCACGACTTTCTGCCTTCTCACAGGCCGCCTGAACTCCATCCAACTCAGCCTGCAACCATCACCAAAAACATCATTACCAGTATCATCTAAATCTTAATCTAATAAACTAGATGACTGTTATGCCTCCATCAACTATTATGCCTCCGCCAACATGCAACACTCCAAAAATGATGCAAACAATGCAAAAAAGTGCATTTTTGGGGCACATTTGACTCCACCGTGACCTTAACCCTTGACCTTTTGACTCCAAAATTTGATGCGTTCATCTCTGCCCCAAAGTCTGTCAGTGGTGAACGTATGGTCAAATTCTGTCAACAAATACCCAAGAGATCGTGGTAACAATGTTTGTATGGGATCATGCATGCACGCACACACGAATGAATGCACGAACACTACGGAAACATAATGCCTCTGGCCACTATGTTGGCGGAGGCATAAAAAACAAACATCATTGATCATTCGGTGGTTTAACATGGCATCAATAAAAGCAGCATTTCTAAAATTACAATAATAAAGTCCGAGGTAAGCAATGAAACACAAGTTCCTGAGATGCAGCCCCGGCTGACAGTGACAGTGCAGAAGTATTGGCAATAAAAACTATTCATTCGCTTACTGAATACACAATAAACACCGAGCATGGCTGAAAGCATGAATGAGGTTAACTAATCACTCAACTGAAATTAGGACATAATTATATCTTTACTATCTTCAGCATCAAACAAACCACAAAAAATAAATGTGCTAAATAAGATGAATAAACAACAAGAAGCACATAGCACGAACCTGGTATTTAGCGGCCTTGTCTCCGAGATCTCCCTTCGTCTTCTCGAGTTCTCCAAGTTTGACAGAAACTTCCTGCAGCTGCTGTTCTGCTTGCTTACGCTTGCGCTCAGCTTCCTGGCGTGCTGTTGAGACCTGCTTCAACTCCGTATCTATCTCAGCATTCTGAGCCTCCAACTGCTGCTTTGATTTCTCCAGCATAACCTTGGCCTACCAAACAAACACAGCCTGAACAGTTTGCAAACTGCTCAACACCGACAATTTCGACAAATACACTGGTTCATCGTTCATCCTACAAACTGATATGATATTAGCTGCTTCGAGCATCCCAAATGCACCAAACCCTACAGCTCTACTAAAAAGTCAGTTTCTTGTTCTTTTAGTTATCTCCGCCAAGTGAACGTAGTGAACATCAGAAGAGATTAAGAGATCGGTCATTCTGTGTGTCATTCCATGTGTGTAAATGATGACTCATAATAGCAACGACGTCATTGCGCCAACAGCGTAAGCAGCAACGCTGGCTATTACATTTCCCTACCTTCCCTGCAGCGAAGTGGCTCTTCCTTCTCCCTCCCCTTTCCCTATGTTTAAATCACTTCACTTGGTGGAGATATGCACTCTCACGAGCACCTTCTAGTTAGCTATTTTGTTAGCTAACTACCAGTTTACTTTTGCTTGTTATTAGACAACACTGATCATGTGGTACTTTTACTCAGTGCAGGCACTAAAATCATGAATACCAATTAACTAATCTGACCAGAAACCGACCTTAATACAATCAATGGCTCAAACTAAATTTAACTTAACAGACTGCCGCATCAAACAAACAACATAGACTTCTTTTCTCACTGACACTATCAACAACTCACGAACTATTAGACATTGCAGTACAGTACTAATACTAATATAAACACTTTCAGTTTCACTGTAAGAATAATTTTCACCGTTCAAAAAATACAAAACTTCTGCAACACACAAAAATCTGACCTTTTTTCTAAAGTAAGTACACAATGACCTAACGATGAAAGAAGCTATAGATGTAAAAGAGATGTTATTCTAACCTTCTTAGCATTATCGAGTTCAACGTTGACTTGCTCGACTTGCTGGGCGTTCTTGTGCCGAACTTCCTGCAGTTGAACCTCACGACTTTTCACTTCGTCTTCGAGAGCCTTCTTCAGCTGAATCACTTCCTGCTCACGCTTGTTACGAACCTCTTGCTGTGCAGCTGTCTGATCCAACGAGTCTTCAAGTTCACTTTTCAGAGCTTCCAGTTCCTGTCGTCATAACCACTATCATAATCACAATCATGATCACGATGACAATACATAATCATGATCACTATATGATCAAGATCTTAATCATGATCATAATTACTATCACTACACAATGTTAAACTGCCAATTTACGTACATCGATGAAAACTGAAAGTTTAAAGCTGTGACCAACCAAGCAACATCAGCTAGCATCTGTGCTTCATTAAATAAACTAGTTGAAAGATAGAATAATTCATCAACTTATACTCTCAAGCATGTCACAGATTGCCACCAAGGTGAAGTAGCTGAAAAAAGACTAACTTAAATGCTACAGCACACCAGAAACTTCTCGAGTCTCTGCACTACACAAGTTTATTGTGTACCATGCTGTGTACTCTTTTTAAGACAAACGATGCACGTTTCCAACAACTGGTGCTGCCTACAGCACAACAAACAGCAACAGCAAAAAAAACAGTGAAAAGAGTAAAAACTGTTGGAAAAAGCAAAAGCCGGTGGTAATGTAGCTGACCTCGCCAAGGTCTCGCTTCTGTTTCTCGGCTTTGTGTCGAGCGGCCTTCTCTGCCTCAAAGTCTTCTTGAATCTCCTGCAGTTGAGACTGGAGTTCACGCACCTGCTTCGTCACTGATGTCTTTCCACTCACCTCCTCCTCCACTCTGCACCATCACAAACACACCTCAACTCAGCCTGGCCATCCCTCTGAGGCAGGTAAATCAAACACTAGCCCCCAGGTTGCGATTAAGGCAAAGTGGCAGTCAACAATTCGTAGCTCCGAGATGGCTTTCCAGTAAAGAGCTATAAATTGTTTGACCACTGTGTACTTTTCTCGAGGTAGTAAAATTAACATTTTTTAACCAGCAAAACTAACTGACAGCCAAACTTCGTTCAAACATCTTGAATTAGTATTCTTTCATTTACATTTGCTTGAAATTTGTTTAAATTCACTACTATGCAACCGAATTATCGAAGAAAAAAATGGTGATATTTTGTCTGAACACCATGTATATAAAGTAAGTTAAGCCAATAATCGATGATAACTTGTGTCAAACAACTTAATTATGACATTAGACAAATAACTGGCAAATTAGAACAGAAAGATTGGTTCGCTGACCGGTTCAGAGCTCTCTGCAACTCTTCTTCACGTTTGTTCATCTGAGCCTGAAGCTCCTCCAGCTGAGAACTCTTTTCGTTCAGCTGTTCACGTAAGTCTGCCAGTTCTGCCTCCAGCCGGCGTCTAATCTTCTCCAGCTCTTGTCTCGCCTGTAACAGTAACACACCAGCATGCTCTCCACTCCTCACATCATCACTCTTTTACCAGTTCATACCACACCCTCTACGTTCTTTCTTACTTATTTACTTACTTGCTATTAATGTCTGAACAGAAAGTAAGTAAACTGTAAATTTATAAAGTGCATATTGTTAAATTAACATCTAATGCGGTTGTCACACTAGTATTGACAGAACAGGATTGTTTTGAAGAACTGTATCAAACTGTCAATGTCACATGCTGGATCTCTTGTGAGTTCATCTGGCAGTGAGTTCCAGACCGTCGGACCAGCGATTGGAAAAGCCAGATGGCCATACATGTTGAGTCAACAGTGCGGTACAATAAGCTGGTGTCTGTATGCAGAACGTAATCGATGTCCAGAGGCGACTTCAATGGCTGGGGTGGTGTGCTCGGCGAGGTATCAAGGTGCTGGACTGTTGGTCCATGCAAAGAACGATATGTCATGAGGCCGAGCTTGAAGGTGATCCTCTCTGGCACATCCAGCCAATGCAGTTTGTCATGCAGGAGTGTCGACAGAAAACAATCAAACTTCTTCGTGTCGCTGACTACTCGGGCAGTGGAACTGAGCACTTGTTGCAGCTTATCTGAGATCGTTTTCGGAGCTCCTGCATAGATAGCATTGCAATAATCAATCCATGACGTCACAAAAGCATGCACAAGAGTTGATGTTGATTCTTCATCAAGCGACCGCCGAATGAGACAAAGTTGGTGCAGCCAGTAGAAACAAGCTGCACAGGTCTTCGAAACATGCTTCTCTAGGGCAAGATCCGACGAAATGGGTCACCCCGAGTACTCGTACATGATAGCTGGCTGTCACAGTATCTGAGCTGAGCTGTAGGGCAGCAGCACAACTACCCAGCATCGTGATGTGTTTTGAGCCAGCCCACAACAACTCGGTCTTGGTGGGATTCATCTGCAGACGATTTGCTGCCA
>Ga0209367_1003315_pt1 | contig 21885 bp, 13 predicted proteins | sample WorMetLIZISLAND2_FD_187412 | JGI IMG/M metagenome (GOLD analysis project Ga0209367, IMG submission 187412) | Marine gutless worms symbiont microbial communities from Max Planck institute for Marine Microbiology, Germany - Olavius geniculatus... ... | reverse complement strand
CAGAAAAAATTTTGAACTGCTGTATGCAGTGTGCGTGCAACAGTTCTGTTTTTTTCTGCATCTTTGTTAACTTTTGCACCATGGTACTTTTGAATTCCCTGACTTCCCCTGACCGTCTGGATTTTCCCTGACTTTCCCTGACCGTAGGAACCATGCTTAAAGCTAACCCTATCCCTAACCCAAAGCCTAACGCTAACCCTAACCCAAAACGTTCACACCAAAAATGTAAAAAAACAACTAAGAAACATCATTGTGAATATGCTGAGGTACGTCATATTGCTTAAATCAGGGTATCCTACTTTAGACCAATGCCAAAACTGTTACACCGAAAACATGTTGGGTGTAACTGTTTTTCGGTAGTTTACCATCCCTAAATACCAAAAGGTCAGTGCTAGCGGTAGATCGGCGATCTCACACTAGAGAGCTAAATTTACTAGCAGTAGATTGCCATTTACCTAATTACGTTTATCTCGTTGTTAATGTAAGAATGCAGCCACATTTCTTCTTCGCTGCATTGCTAAGACTGGTTGGAACTGAAATGTTATCAATTACCAAGCATTAAATAAAATTTATTCAAGAACACTATATTTCTAAGTCCGTGTTACAAAAAAAAACAGCTTTGGCTTGAGATGGACTCTGGTATAATATTGAACAAACCTGATTTAAATACGTGACAGTGTCGTGGCATGGTTTGTAGACCTTCTATCATCATCTATGTCTACCAGGCATATAAGTTCTACCATCTTCCCAATAATGTATATACCCGATCTACCTCTAGCAATTTTCCAGTGCTAACAGCAAGATTGCCGATATACCGCTAGAGTTATTGATGCAAAAAAACTGCGGAAAACTACCCAAAACTCTACCTCCAACCTTAGCCATAATCATGACCCTAACCTCGCCCAATCAGCAATCAAAAGGGGGTCTTAGTTTTCGGTGTTTTCGGCATCTGATGCTCCGATATGAAGAGGTCAGGGTTAAAGTTACGAGCGAGTGATCAGAACCATCAGGCAGCAGCTATCGTCAACTACACTGCTAAAAGAATACGTAGTGCTGGCGTACCGCCGGGCGTCGTGGAAAACAACGTTCCACCGGGAGTGGAACTGAGATCCGACGGCATCTGCGATGCATCATGAAGCACGACGCGACGTATCGCGATGTTTTTCGCCTTCGTCGGGCTGCTGGTCGTGTGACACGCGGCAGACATCTTCACTTTCGACGCGCAGTATCCGTCTTTTCGACTACTAGCACGTACAATCGTGCAGATTTTACCCAAGATCTCGAAATGCGTGTCCACAACCACAACAACAACGACGATGGACTGGCGAAATATTGCACAGCGCAGCAGCAACACAGTACACAGCAACCAGAACAGCTGATTCGACTGCAGCGAGTAGCCCAATTATAGCCTACAACTCTGAACGCCTGTCGTTCAGACAAAGATTATAGAAAAACGCTAAAAAATAATGTTTTTCAACGAAATTTAACAGTAAATTTTGCAATTTATAAAACAGTAAGTGTACGAAATTTCATTTAGATTCGTTTAGATTTGACTTTTATATTGTACGATGTCTAGGAGGTTACTTTTTTACCGGATACAGTGTATTAGATTGGCTTAATATAAGATAAACTACATTACACACCGCATTTACTCACTTAGGCCTAGCTGAGTTGTGTTGTAACAGGATGCCGTTATAAGTAGGCCTATAAACTGTCGAATTAACACGTGTTAGTTAACGCGTTAAAGAACGCCCGTTGAAAAAATTAACGCACGTTAAAACATTATTAACGCACATAGGTCTATATGTAAATTCACTTAATTCCGTGAAGCAGAAATTCCAATATTTCATAAAACTGCGTTTATTTGACGACCAAATAACATTCAAGTAATTAAAAAATGGTTTTGTCGGCGTTAAACCACTACTGTCACGGTTCTGCGACTTGTTAACGTTCTAGTTATAATTAAGACGATGAGATTAAGCTAGAATGGCTCTTGAAAAAATAACTGATAAAAATGACACTGTCAATGTAAGCTCAGCTGTCCGTATAACACATCTTGCAAGAAAGTCAGTACAAACTTATTACTAACAATACGCTGTTATTTTTTGCTATATATTATGCCAATTTTCATTTTCATTTTATTTTAGTGTACACTTAGTAGATTTGTTCTTAGATCTAGACCGATTTAAAATTCAAACGATGCAGCTTCTAAAAAACCAGTTTGTGTAAAGTATAATTTAGCACAATTAAAAGCGTATTCGCATGTCTACATTTGCTTGTAGGCCACCTTGCTGACGTCTTTGTTCGCAAATACACCAACTTAGGCATAGTTTACAGTTGTTTGCCCACTGGACAAAAAAAGTGTGTGGGGGGCAGCGGGCACAAAAAAATTCTGCTCACTTCGCTTGCAGACTGTACCCCTACTTTTAAATTCGTGGCGCCGCTCTTACGAAGACACCCAATTTTACGCCCACGTACGGAGGTCTCTTTAAACTTAGGGGGTCAAGATTTAAACTGTTAAAATGTACGTCCAATGCTAAAAATTCAATACGCAGGTCGTCTTTATCTATCTCTAGCCATTTCGTCGCATTCCACTTTTGAAGTGTGCGCTGCAGTCTATGAAATCGCAAAAAAATCACTAAAACCCGTGTTAAGTAAGTAAATAAGTAAGTATCTGCATTTTGTAACGCGCCATATTTTGGGGGTCCAAGGTGGCACAAGGTTATCGATGTTAATACCCTCCTCATCACTGATTGTTAGCCGCACCCGACTGTCCATACTGTCGGTGACCGAGCTCATCCGGTCGCCGCTGCTCGTTGTCTGAAACAGTCTGCCTGATCTTGTGATTTCTGCGCCATCCGTAACACTGCAGTGTCTTCTGGTCCCGCGGCTCAAAACCTACACGTTTCACCATGGCAAAACAGTATCAAGTCTATAAGCATACGTATTCGCTGAACCAGTGGACCAAACGAAATTCTTTCAGGAACAGCTCAAAGTTCCTTCGATGATGCTTGGCTCACCAATCAGCGGCATCTTGTCGAACTTTTTCAACAGCTCGTTCAGTTTCCTCTTTCTCTGCGGCGTCAACTCCGGCGCCTGAAGATGTCCGATCGCAGACTTGGCTAGCGGAGAATCTCTCTGTGAGTCGACGTCAAATGCTCTGACGGCGAGCACGGCCAGAGACTGCGGCAGGTGACAGAAGTCGAGTAGGACGCGGCACATGTCCAGAGGTCGTGCAACGAGGTCCTCGTACCGCACGGCACTGATGTCGAACCCACGTCGACGTAGGTCCAGATAGCTGGTCATCTTCAGGGCAGCCGTTAGCACACCGGGCATCAAACCGTCGTTCACACGTACTCGCCAGTTAGAGCCGTCGAAGCCGAGAGATTCGACTGCGGTCTTGACGACGTTAGCCGAGATGTGACCCAGCACATAGGCCAAACGTAGCGATGGTTGCACCAGGAACATCCGATAGCTTGACTTGGCGACTGCGACGATGTCTCGATACATGAACAAACATCTGCTCGATGGGAACAGATCCCTGTACACATGCACACGACACGCACCTATTGTTGACACACTTCACTCGCACAATCGCTTCAACCAACATAAAAATAAACGCTTCCGCGTGCATATCCACTGTGCGCAAGAAGCGCAGCTGTCGCTATAGTAGTCGATCGTATTTGCCTCATCCGAAAACTAACAAATGCAAACGTAGTTTCTTACTTGAGCCAACATTACTTGCGAACGTAAACGTCCGGTTACGCCCAAAGATATACACCGTGTTTGGAAAAACCAGGCACTTTTATTCTTTAAATAGCTCCGTAAATTTCCGGTCGATTGTAATATTTTTTGGCGTGCAACATCGCGAAGAAACGTTACGTAAATGACTATAGTTTTGTTCACCTTACCTCAATACTGTCGCTACACTACCTTGCGAAGTGCAGAAATCGTAGTTTGGCAGTTTACAACAATGAATCCATACTGGGTAGCGCATATGCGTCAGTTCAGAAATGATTAACTGAATAACTATTAACAAAAATGACCGTCAATTATTGTTTGTAAAAAAGTCATACGTGTTACTCACATCATCTTTATTAGCACGTGGTCAAAATATTCTCAACCAGCACGAACGCAAGCGTTAGACGTTGACGCCACTCGCCAACAGCTTTATGTTTAATAACCTAGTGACTCGCTGATGCATCAGTTCGTCGACGTACGCCTTAAAATGAATATGATTAATATTAAATGAGTAAGAGATTTTTTATGATTTCGCGGTCTCAGTGATTTTCTGAGCCGACACAACGCGCTAACCAATATGAATTCATTGGGTATAAGTAGGCCTACGTAACACGACGATAAGTTAACAGTCAACGTGGGAGCTAGAACATTGCCTGAACATCGGCAGAATGGGAGCATTGAGGTCGATCAACTTCAGGAAGTATCCGAGAGGCGGCGGCTGTATCGACGGATACGGTCGACATTCCCAGCGTATGACGTCACGTGCCAGCTGACGTAGTTCCGGCGAGTCGCCGTGCTTGAAGTATTTCGCGCCGACCAAACGCGGCGAGTTGGGCTCCGACACGGCCACACAGCGACCCGTACGCAACATTATCTGGCAAAGCAAACAGTAAACGCCAAGACATTTAACTCATCGATAAAGCGTCAATTGCTTCCGAATTTCCACGATTTGACCGTTTTCTCTCGTTTCGTTTATATCTCGGCAATCCTTTAATACTTTCACAGGTTATCTATATTATACGATACGATATACGATGCGATAAATAATTTGCGAGCTTGCTGAAAATAATGGCAATATTATCAGATAGGCCTATTAAAAATTTTTGTACGAATATTTCTGACACTACTGTCCATTGAGCAAAAGACCATTCAAGTTTATACTTCACGGTCATCCAACGTCATATGTTTATGCAGTAGGCCACCTATAGGAAAATCATGTAACGCTGTCGATTGTAACTTGAAGAACAATTTTAATAATTTGTGGTAGAAATATTCCTGACATTACTATGTCCATTACATGATCGTTCAAGTCCCCTATGTCTATTTTTACGCGCGAAAGCAGCTACTGCTTTCAGCGCGTCTTAGCCATCGCAATTCTGTCTGTCTGTCCGTCTGTCTGTCCGCGTCTGTCCGTCACACGGGTGGATTAGTCAAAATTAGTGCAAGCTAGGATCACCAAATTTTCACCTTCAGCTGCCTGGAAGACTCTAGTTTCAGGAACCATAAAGCTTTTCCATAAACTCGAAGGGGGTCACCCTGAGCGAGAACGCTAAATGAGAGGAAATGGGCAAAATTTGCGATTTTAGCCAATAAGTCGTTGTATCTCAATAACGGCGTGAGATAGGGCCTAGGTTACCTAATAAGAATAATAGGAATACTAATAGGAAGTCGTACAGTGGCTCTCGATTGCTAGCGAATTCAATGACCTTGGATGACCTTGAACGCTAAAATAGGTTTTTTTATGGTTTTTTTTGGCGATTTCGGGCTGCGAGACACATTTCAAGAGCGAATTGCGTCGAAACCAATTGAGATAGACACAGACAAGCTTCGCATGAAATTTTCAGCATTGAACGTAGATTTCAACAATCCAAGTCTCGATTTTCAAGGTTCAAGGAAACCTGCGCACAAGGGCATCAAAAAACGGTGCCCCCATAAAAGTAGATATTTTTCCGATGTTGGCCAGTCTTTCGTGAAAATGGTTGCAGAATGATAAGCATGGGCATGCTATAGGCTTTCGCGCGTCTCATGAGCATTAGCTCAAATTTCTTGTTACGTTACCTAGGAAAATCAGAATTGGACTGTTATTGCTCAGACCTGTGTGAGCAAAGTTGCGCCACATCGAGCTAAGGCGTAGAAGAAGATGATTTCTCCCTGAGGGTCACCGATCTGTTCCGCCAAGCGATGGAACGTGGTCAGGGGCACAACTATCAGACGTCGACAGAACTTCCTCTGAGCGTCCCAAATGAATCCGCCGTATTCCTCACGCCACAGATGCATGCCTGTCGATTACGACAAAAAATAACTCGCCGTGCGCGCTTAAAGGAGTGTAAAAAGGGACAAAACTAAACTGAACTGACATAAAACAAAACAAAACGATAAAATAATAAAATGATATTTATGAAAATATACAAGAGTCAAATAAACTGAAATAAAAGCCGCACCGCGCGGCTTTCATTTAATTTTATTTCAGTTTTGTTCATTCCATTTCGTTCCGTTCCATTTCAGTTCATCTCATTTCTGTCGCCGCCCTAGCTATATCTGGAACGCGCTTTTGCGGACGATATTAACACTGCGTTTTATCAACTTTTAGAAAAAAACTGAATACACATTTTCAGTGTCTTTCACCTGCAGTCACTCAGCTGCGATTTCTACGTCTGCGGTTATTTTTTACCGCTCAATGCAATTGCACGGGACAGTATTGCCTAATGCGTGTCTGTCTGTCCGTCCATCTGTATGATCGATGTAACGGTGATGAATTGTGATTACAAAAGTTAGGCTATATGAAATTTATTACACTGCTAATAAGCCCAGTGCAGTGTCGCAGCTCTTCGAAAGCATAACATCCTCGAATTTGTGTCAATATAGAGCCATCCGACATTATGACGCTGATTGGCGCCGAATTTTTTTCTTGCCGTATCCGTGTAAAGAGAGCTTCTGTCTTGTTAATTAGTTGACATGTTTTACTGGTGTTTTCACGGATGTTGATTCGTGTATTGTATACACCGTGGTCTACACAAGAAGTACCACCGAACATTTCTCCATTTCTTCGCCAACATTTCTTCGCCAAGTATCTATCCGTTGCAAAAAATTATTTCACTGAAAGTTTTCGTAACATTCTGCGGAAACTTCGTGCTTGGCCGACGGTGTATGCGACTATACTCGCACCTTTCTGCTTGGCTTCACAGAAGACGGCATCCCGTTCGTTGATGGTCAGTAGAGTGACGTGGTCGTTGTCAATGATGTACTGCGGGTCTTCAAAGCGGTTGTGGGTGCACATGAAGTGATCGACGCTCACCCGCTGTCCAGTGTCGAACTTGTGACAGAGAACGACGTCGAGGACTTGGGCTGATCGTTCATAGTTCTGAGGCAGGCGAGCATGACGCAGCTGTCGTGCTGTGCCGTTGAGTTGCCAGTAGATACGCTGCACTGTGATGAACACCAGCCTCAGCAGCTTGAACAGAATCGTCGTCACCAGACGCTCAGCCAACAGCCAGTTGCCCGTCAGCGCCATGTCACTGCTTCTCGCCGCCTGCTATAAACGAGCACATTTTCACCGAACATTCCACTGTGTAGGTTACTGTAACACGGTATGAGTTAAGAAACTAAGCAAAAAACTTAGCTACATCTTAGAAAACGAGGCTTATGCGACTTCTTTTTAGGCCCCTAGTGATGAATAGCAATTTTGGCCATATCTCTCACCGTTTCTGAGATACGACGACTTAAGGGTTGTAAATCGGACATTTTTCCTGCCGCAGCTTTGTTCAGACTCAAATCTGAAAATGTTTTCTTTCCCGAATCGCTAAAATTTTGCCTGCGAAGAGCTGTGACACCAAGGTTTTCCGGTAAAACCTTCCGTTTAGCCACAATATATGCGTGCGTTATAGACAGACGACAAACGACATACAGTCAGACAGACGACACATCGAATTATAAGCGCGACAGTTATTGCGTCGCTTAAAACGCCAAATTTTTTCCTTTCGCACACTTCCTTCCAGTGGTCCCATGTCAAACAAATTTTGCATGTGGGGTCGTATCCCTCGTATCCCATACGTATCTTTCTTGGTTTTGAGTTTCAGAAAGATCGTTTGAAAATGTGAGAGCTGTGGGTGTCGAAATTTATATGAGCCTTGTCATTGACTTGGCACATCGCTTACATAGGCCTCCAACAGCTTGTTCCTACCGCACAAGCCGTGATAAAAGATTTGTTTAATGATTTTTTTTGTTTGACGTCGGCGATAAAAATATAAAATTTTGTTGATAATTCAATCGCTTTTAGGTCTGTATATAAAACGCTACTGAATAATAATTAGTACTGAATGCTATAATGTTAAGCATACATGGTATGTGTACCATAGAGCAATCTCGCCTGTTTGTTGTCGATACAAAGCCGACTGCGGTAAAACCACAGTATATACGTACTTCGGTAAAAAGGCAATGATAAAAACTGCTGGAGCGTGGCGTTTGTGTTACTACAATGGGCCAATGGGGACGGTGTCATTGGCCGTGTTCCACCAATCCCTACACGTCTCTCGTGGCGTGATCTGTCCATTGTCTGTCTATCACATTTATCAGTCAATCAATCAGTCAAAACACGTTAGTAAAGCGCCATTTATATCGCGAACGAATCAGAGGTGCATACTACAGAGTGGGCCAGCTAAAGTAAAGCCACTTTTTTGTTTTAAATAGCTTCGTGATACGTTGGCTAATTTTAATAATTTTTGGCGCGCGACATCGTGATGAAACGACGTAAATAACTGTAGTTTTGCCCACTTCACCTTAAAACTGTCGCTACACTACCTTGTAAAATGCGTAAGTCGCAGTTTGGCCGTTTACAACAATAAGTTCATACTGGGTAGTGCATGTATTGGCTCAGAAATAATTAGATTGAATAGCGACAAACACGATTAACCGTTATATCTCTCAAAAGATCAAACGTGTCACATCACATCATCTACATCGTGTCCGAAAAAACATCTTGATCATTATCGATTGTCATTCAAAGAAATGTCTACCAATTTTAATAATTTTTGGTAAAAGTATTTCTGGCACAACTGGCCGTCAAATGAACGGCCAATTTACCACTTCACCCAATGTCTGCTTTTGCACTACCTGGGGAAAAATGAACCAACGAAATATGCGTTAAAATGAACAAAAATACGTCAAAAACATCCCCAAGGTTATCGTTTGTGACTTGAAGAAGGATTGATAGATTTTAATAATTTTTGGTGCAAACATTTTTGACACAACTGCCCATCAAACGATTGTTCTAGTTCCTACCACACCTAATGTCTGCTTCTGCACTACCTCGAAAAACCAAAACAAACGATATATGCATTAAAATGAACAAGAATTTTAATAAATTTTATATCTTCGGACCTGTGGCCCCGAACAGTCAGTCAATTACAATGTCTGACTGTCATGCAGCACTGTGTCAACCAGATGACTGTAATGATTTGATAAGTGTGTCGAGCGTCAGGCGTATATTCAGCTTTTGTTATACAGCGCAATACAAAATTACTCTATGTCCGTTCAGTTCGACGGTCACTCGCAGACTCTCGATGCTATAGCTAAAATGCATACAGCGGCTGCTGCTGCTGCGCGCTATGCACGCAAAAAGCAACTATAGACATTTGGGGCAGAGGCCAACGTGAGTCCCCACGGCGCCATAAGTTCGATTGGAAAAAAATTTAGGAGGTTGAAATCTATCCCGACGTAGTCTCATGTCCCGAACTCAAACGTATTACCGGTAGATCGATCTTACAGCTTAAGCGGTCGACCCAAAAATTGTTGACCGTCGACGGTGGGGTGTGCGCTACCAAGCGTTGGTCATTCTTTATAGCACGTGTGAAGTTTGAGGGTGCCGCATCTCCTTGGGGCCGAAATAATGGTCTGCTAAAAGTCGATTTTAGTGGGTTAAAATGCACATCCCGAACTTTGTTGTATGCACCAAAGTTCACCGGACTTTTTACGCCAACGTGAGAAGAATCTCTGTCGATCGCTTAGTTTTCCAATTTTGGATATTTCCATCCATTTCGAGGATATTCGAGGTCAGTTCACAGTTGTGCGAAATTGCCCCTAATTTTGAGTGTTCTGACCCTCTAATTTTTTTTTCTAGCGGGGAGGGCCCTAATATTTTCCGTCACGAAACAAAGTTTCACGGCGATCGGCCGACGGTACTATAGGAGATCTCGCGCTGAAAAAAAGCCGAACGCGCCAGGAAATACCGTTCCGGGTGGAGCGACAACAAGAAGGGCGTGTTACACGACATCATATGCATTAGGCCTATTTAAATACAAGTAATGGCCTTGGTCGTTAGCATCAGGTGCATTCCGATGAACATTGTGCGCATAACGTACGCGTCGAGATCTGCACAGAGGCCCATGTCACCTCACCCCAGTAATTAATTACTTGCTGGTGATGATAGGCATAGGCATAGGCTAATTAATAGAACACCGGCTACGCACGTAAAAATAGCTACTACCGGTATGTAGGTTTGCGCATCGTCTGAATGGGAGGGATAGCCTAGCGTTATTTATATCGAGTCCATAGCATGTAAGGGGGACTGACGTTCATGAATAAAATATGAGCATACCACGATGACTTGCATACACGATTCAAACGAACAGCTGCCAATCGTCATAAGCTTATAATTTATGACACACACAAGCAGACTTGTACACAACTATGCTGAGTGCTCAAGGACATAAAAAGTCTTGGCCTTGATACTGACCTTGAGAAAATGAGTCTAAAAATTTGTTCTTTTTTTCTAAGCCTACGCATTTCTTTCAAGTATTTTGACAGTAGGTAACTAAGTATTGAGTCAAAATAATAATTAGGCCTATACCTATGTTAATGTTATTCTAATTTGATTGTTCATCATCTACTGGCATCGAGTAGTACACTCATGGCGCACTCTGCGTCGTAGCTAATCATAATATTTTCTGTGCACACCATGAACCTCGGTACTAGCAGAACGAGTCTTAAGCCGGAGTTCCCCCCCCCGAGTGATGAAAAGTGTCAACTGGATCACAATCGAGACCAAGAACTGGAGACCGCATAAAAACAAAGACGACTCGAGACTTTAATTAAATTCTAGCACAGCCGGTGCAGCACAGGCACTTAGGCCTACTGCACAATGGAGGAACCAAAATTTTAGAATAGGAGCGGCGGAAGAGCGGGGGGGGGAGGAGACGCCGAAGTCGTCAAGACAGGGTTAAGGCGTTGAGGGATAGGGTGGGGTCAGGAGAGAAGACCGTGACCGTCCCCCACTTTTTGAAAGTTTTATGCGCAAATAACGCGTTTTGGGGCAAAATTTTCATTTGGTTATAAAAATGCGTGCAGTGAAATAAGAATTAGGAGGCGGCCGCCGCCCTCTGAAACCGCCACTTGTACAAGATGTAGGCCTATAATAGGCCTGCACACTATTCGCTAATTATCAATGTTTTAGCAGTACCGCCGGTACAGCGGCCAGTAGCCAATTTGCGCGTCGCGTAGGTAAGCGAAACGTGTGCGATCTGTCTGTCCGTCCATCCGTCACAGAATTGAAAAAAATTCAACCAATTCGAAAAACCTAGGTTTTGAAGGAAAACACTCAGGAAACCTTAAAAATTCATGTTTTTTGGTTTTTATTAACTCTGTTGTGCAGTTTGTAATATAAATCTGTAATTGAATTTAATATTTGAAGCGTAATTTTTGAGTTCCGAATTCTGATTTGGTCAACACGGGGGTTTGTATTGAAAGTGTCAAGGAACGTATAAAGCGACGTAACTGAAATGAACTCGCATGGTTTAGTTTATAACGAACTGACCAAGCGAGCAGGGCCGACGCGTACATGGACTTAGTTACCGACGCTGTTAAACGGTGCTTACCGTCAGTGGCGGATTCAAGAGGGGCGCCCCCCCCGCTATCGACTGTATGCATCTTAAAACAGGTAAAAGTTTTGAACAAAAATGCACCATTTTTGCGTAAAAATTTAGAAAATTTTCGGGGGGGAGGGAGCTATGCCCCTGATCCAGATCCAACCCCTACCCTTCCGTCCGCTATTCCAAATTTCTGGATCCGCCACTGCTTACTGTAATACAGTACTGCTTGCTCATTAGTCAGTTCGTCAAAAACCAAAACCTGTCAGTTCAGTTCAGTTCAGTTACGTGAACTTACGTCGCTCTGTATATAAGCGCCTTTGCGGTACAAATTCATTCCATCACTTCACATAAAGTGTGATCGAAGGGGGTCACACATACGACACATTTCTCTTCAAGCTGTTCTCCGTCTCTTAACTCTCTTGCTCATTTTGCTGCATGGCATGTTGACAGTAATAAAAAACACTTTATTGATAATACTGATCACGTTGATGAAAATCACAGAAAACAGTTTCAGTCATAGGTATGCATCAGTAGTATCACAAACACGAGATACCCAGAGCCAGAAGAGATGCCACGATGGTGCAATTATATACAGCACTCAGAACTTTATGACCACACTCATAGCTGTAATTACATTGCAATAGTTGGTTATTTAAACAAGGTAAAACGATGTAACATATTTACGAGGCCTACTATGACCACCAGTTCTTAATGACTCAGATTGCAGCGATAACTTGATAACGTGTAAAACGACTGATGTGTCAAAGTGCAAAACGATATTAGGCTAAATTCATGGCTTCTGTTGTCATGTTCAATAAGTAAATAAATAAAGATATGGGAGGTCCAGTCCCAAATAGATGTCCCCATCACAAACATCTAGAAAAAGCAAATGCAGCAAACGGCAAACACATGGTTAGTAGACCGTTCAAATAGGTGTGCATCATCATCATCATCATTTCTGGCAAGCACCACTAAGAGTGCGTAGCGCCGAACGTAGACATCAATCTCCAGAGTGGACGGTTCTGAGCCAAGTCAATTAGATAAATAAAACAAAAATGGTATAATGAAATTTTTATAATACCGTAATAAATACTGCATTGCATTAAACTTTTCTATGTGTTGTGTGTCATACACTATGGCTGAAACAAACAAACTTCACATCTCAGATGACCATCAACTATACTCTGGCATCAATGCTGCAGTAACACATAAACAATGTGAAACATTCTACAGAGTGAGTCATATGAAAAACACCCACACCCATATCACAGTTCAGCAAAATGGATTAATTTTAGTATCTACACGGTTGCATTCGAAAATGAATAGTAGATCATTCTTGCATATATTATACTAGCTAATACAAATGATCAGCTGCATAGTTAAACATCTAAATTCCGCAAGGTAAGAGGACAAGAGATTTGAATTGAGATGGCAGATGTTATTCTGGCTTCTTCTGTGGTTCATCTCAGCACTCAAGAGTATAGGAATTATTAAAATCATACCACATTTGCTAATGGTATTAAAAAACTGCATTGGGTGTTAAAAATGTTGACTCAAGGTATATACGTCATACATTACGTATACACCGTGTCCGGAAAAAAACATTCCGAACATTATCGATTGGCACTTGAAGAACGGTTGACTAATTTTAATAATTTTTGGTACGAATATTTCTGGTACAACTTGCCATTAAATGGCAAGCCATTTTATCACCTCACCCAATGTCTGTTTTTGCACTACCTGGGGAAAACTGAACCAATAAAATATGTGTTGAAATGAACAATAATACATCAAAAACATCCTCAACATTATCGATTGTAACTCGAAGAAGAATTGATAAATTTTAATAATTTTTGGTGCAAACATTTTTTGATACAACTGCCTATCAAACGATTGTTCTAGCTCCCACCTCACCTAGTGTCTGCTTATGCACTACCTGGGAAAACCAAAACAAGCGACATATGCGTTAAAATGAACAAAAAACTTCAATAAATTTCATATCGTCAGATCTGTGGCACTGAACAGCCAGTCAATTGCACTGTTTGACTGTCATGCAGCAGCATGTTTACCAGATAACCTTTAGAAATGTTGATTAATTCAAAAAGTGATTGGTAAAGTGTGGATTGTTCTGGAGCAAAACATCATTGACACTGCTGTCAACGAAAGAAGAAACCATCTCTGTGCCTGTGGTCACGTAATGGGCTGACACTTTGAACATTTTTTACTGCAGGCAGTTGAAAAACAGATAATTGGATGAACTATCAGCCCAAGTGACAGAAATGTGAAAAAATATATTTTATGTCTTATTTTGATTAAGTAATAATGCTCCTTTGGAACAAAATACAATATTTTGTTGTTTCTGTAATTCCCAGGTAGTGCAAAAACAGACATTGGGTGCGGTGGGAAATTAAATGGTCATTTGATTGCCAGTTGTATCAGAAATAGTCTTATCAAAAATTACTAAAATCTGATCATTTTTCTTTACGCTACAACCAAAAATGTCCGGGATGTTTTTCCAAACACTGTGTAGATTGACCAATTATCAGGAACTGAGTCACACAAACTAAATATCACACTCTGACAGCAAAATGTAAATCAGTAGAAGTGCAGTCTAGAATAAGCAGTACAAAATATAAGCAACCAGTCAGACCTACAGACGTCTAGAACATAGCGACCTAAACTTGGGAGCAAATGGTCAATCATAAAAGAAAAGAGAAGTTCTCAGCACTTCAAGCGGCAGCAGTTAGTATGACTTCTATCAGTAGCATCAGTAGAAGTCATACTAACTTCTACTGATTCTACTGATAAATTATATCAACTTTCTCTCTGGCTTGCTCCAAAACATGTTTTTACAGCCCAGAATGTCCTTAAATGGGCTTTGCCCAGACCCACTGGAAAAATTTGCAGTACTCCCAGACCCTTAGCTAGAATTAGGAAAAGCCCCTAAATGGAGGAATACCACACCATCAAAGTGCTCAACAGACCCTCAGCCAGATTTGAAGAAAAGCCACTAAAAATACAGGAAAGAGAAAACAAAAGGAAACAGGAGAAGAGGCAAAGAAAAATGGAGAAACTTGTTGAACATAGCTTAGTGGGGAACAGACGTCCCTGCATTCAGTGACGTGCCGGCAAACAAGCTGCTGTATGATTACACCACCTGAACTCAGAGCAGCAGCTGCATTCAAACTTTAAACATTTGCATTTAATGATTCACATCTCAAAAACATTGATTTGTTACAAGAAACCAAAAAAATGTAACAAAACAATACTACAACACGCTCTAGAACAAAACGACTTCAAGTCACGCACATCAGCTTCATAGCCTACTGTACGTTGTTTACTTGGAGGAGAACTTGGAGGGCAGCAGAGCAACGTTGGGCAGTTGTCGGCGACGAACAGCGGAGATGACTGGACTGCAGCCTGTAACTGGAGTGGACAGTGACAACGGATTGCTTGGCGTCGGCACTTGACCAGCACCCAGTGAAGCTCGTGAACTGCCGGGTCGTGGCTTATCAAGCGCCGCACGAGATCGTTCAGGTGATGTGGTGAGAGCACGCACGACCGGACGTGCTGGATCGATCACCTTCGCCTGCTGTTTGTAGCCCGCCACTGGCTGTAGTCTGCAGCAACAGACCACAACAGTTAAAGGTTAAAGCTACAAAGCATCACCTACCATACAGAATCACACGGTGTTACCTGCCCCACTCAACGCAGGTGAGCGCACCCTGCATCTACTGGTACCCCAGCCAAGCAGGCTGGTATCCGATTTATCAACCCCGATACATAAAAGGCTGAGTCAAAATTGATGTTGGTTGCTAAGACGCGTTTTTTTTGTGAGCTGAAAATGTATCAAAATACATCCATTCCATATCCCACTGGGAGAACTAACAGCCCTCCCGCAGACTCTAGCCGCTGGACGTTTTTTTGCTCAGTTTTTAGGGTCATTTAAGCTGCTCCAAAAATAATTTGTCAACTAAGTGAAATAAGTTGACCTATACGAATTTGGCACAGTTTTCATTTGTCTGAGTATAAAATGGACAGTTAAACTCCAGAGGCTAGAGGAATGGGGTTGGTGTGACTTGGCGTGGAGGAGAATGGATAAGGTAAGGGCAAAGTCCAGTACTTGCTATAACGCTTCTTACATAAGATGGACTCAAGACCAGAAGCGCTTTACAATCTTGGAAGTGGCAGCGCAGCTGATTGGCATAAGCTAATAATACCACAGTGCACTATGCGGCCATCCATTGCCTGCGTGAATGAACAACTGGACCTGCGGTTTGCAGCTAGCAGATGTATGTCATCATTGCCCCAATCAGAAACATTAGGCCTTCACCCCATAGCCCGTAAGCTACTACTCATTTCCCATCCCACGGAGGGTAGGAGGCTGAGTTGACCTGAGGACATAGAATGTTAGCAACTTGCTCAAGGTTGCTTGCAAATGACAGCAGTGAGAATCGCACCGCAACCTGAAAGTTACGAGTGGACACTAACCACCAGACACTTGCATCTACACAGGCAGGTAGGTGTGAACAACTTGCCCAAGGCTGTTACTTGGTAGGGCATCGGCTGGGCATTGAACCGTAGACATTTCGGTCTCGTATCCAACGCCCTAACCACTAAGCCACTAAGCCACCCTGGATGCCCCTGGAGTGGACAACACAAAGAAATGAACTCCCATCATAATGATGCAATGGCACATACTTGAACTTAGTGCGGCAGCCGGGTGGGACAGCAGGCCCAGAGACCGGTCGAAGGAAGTCTGGAGGAGCGGAAAGAGGGTCAATGCTGGAAGACGGTAGAACATCAATACTGTGACGCATGGCAGCTGCATCATTATCAGTAGCAGCAGTGGCAGTAGCATCGCGACTGAGTCCTGTTGTTGAGTCCAAGCTCTCCGTGGAGTCATCAAACGACGAAGCATCGGCCGCTGCAGCTGCATAGACTGAACGTATCCTCTGCAAAAACGCATCTTCACCGGCGATGTCTGGTCGATGCGTGATGCCACCTACAGTGCAATTAAAGGTAAAAGGTTGCATACAGCACTTTATGAAAAACCCATCACAGAGCTATGGAGAGTCACCTACAGCATGGAATCACACAGTGTGTATTTGTTACCTGCCACCCAACACAGGTGAGTGTGCCCCACTTTAACCCCAGCCAGACAGGGTGGTACTTAATTTGCCTACCCCTGAGGGATGGAAGGCTAAGTTGAACTTGGTGTTGGCTATAGCCAGGTGGTTTACATGTCTGCAGCCAGTCCTTACCTTACCTCCGGGGTGGGCAGGCTCCTACCCAGCGCTGAGGCCGTCCCCGAATGTAACCACAAGGTTACAGGCAACAGCTATAAAGCCGTGAACGGCTGTGAAGCCGTAGTTGGCTGTGAAGCCAAAACCAGCACAAAAGCACTGGTAACGTGTAGCAAATCTGCTCTCACAGGTTTGGTCAGCTCTTAGTTAGCTCCTACCCTCCAGATTTTAGAAATCTTTCAGGTCATCGGTGCAAAGCCCCACCACCACGACAAGGTGGCTGACCACGGTGGGGCTGCAACCAGTCACCCATCCAAGTACTTAGCAACTACCTGATAGGCTAATAGCAACCTGACTAGTAGCTAAACCCATGACGCCTCAATCGTAAGTCTGACATCTTACTATTAAGCCACCAAGCTGCCTGAGAACCATATCATACATCATGTAATAGCAGTACACATTATATAGGGCGGCACTGATCTTCATATCCTTAGTCCTTACTCCTTAGCCATACACCAGTTTACACTGCAAGACAGCGGACATGGAGTTAGTGTGATGCACAGTGTGCCTGTTTATGCCACCACAGTGATCACTGGCACTCATATTGCACCTAGCCAAGAAGGGTTGGCTAGGCTGAGTTGACATGGGTATGGTTGACATGGGTTACATATTGAGATGGCATTAGTGCAGCATTTCACCATTTGTATAATTCAACTACTGAATCACAGAATCAGTTTATAGCATCTGTCAAATAGTTACTCAGTGAAGAAATCGATCAATATCAGTCTATTATATTCAACTTTTCTCACCATATACTATAGTAGCACAAACTGAAAAAAAATAAACATAAACATATAAGCACTCCAGAATGCATACAAAATACTGTGTAGTACAATGCTATATTCAGTGCAAAGTTACTGTGCAAAATTAACGTAGAGAAGCGTTGCTAGCTGACCTGATGCAATGCCAGGCAGTGAGCAGTCTGATTGTGATAAACGTGCTAGAGGTTTAAACGTATCCAAGCAAGCATCAACCTCCTCATCAGACATCTCGTCGTCATCACTGCTTGATAAACCCACACTTTCATCATGATCTATCGTCAGTACTTGCGGCGCTCGACCTGCCTCTACTTCCGCCACTCGCCTGAGTGAAATCACACAAAATGTGACAGGATGCTGCGTGACAGTTTTGAATATATGTAGCTCTATTGTAAACATGTAAATAGGGAATGCAACCTAGGTACCCCAAAACCCGGGTAAACCCAACCGTTTTCAAACCCGACAATCCGGGTTTGAGAGTGGGCAAAACCTGGGTTTAATTTTGGGTCTCAATCAGCAGGCCTATGCAGCACGAAATTGCCAACGATAGTTTTTACATGTACTATTTTGAGCCAACTGTTAAGCTGCAAGCACAAGCTTAAAGGCCAGGCACTTCAGTAACCTATAAGTTGTCGTCTGTCTGTCTGCAGTCTGTCTAGTTTTGTAACGGATGTATTGTGGCTAACCAGTAGACAGAGGAAAGCTATATTTACACGAATAATTAGCTTTGTTAAAAGTAACCTAAACGTGCAAAATTTAGGCAATGCAGTGCAAGGTAAACAGTTTCAAATTTGGAGTTAAATGCAGAGAGTAAAAAATGTGCGCTTTTCAACAAAAAACCGGCTGTAGAGCCTATCTCATATTTTTGGCAAGGTTTCAATCTATTAGTCATATGCTTATAGTCTCATAGAGTCTATAATTTTACTATAATAGACAGTATTTGCAATATGCTTAGGCGTATAGATCTCGTATTGTTTAACTCATTTCCATACATCTAACCGCTTATGATCTTTGCAATCCACTGCTCGTGACTCGCGAGTCTGTCTCTGACATTTGACCACTACCCTGGTAACTGCAGGCCTACATTATGGTAAGTACTGGCAGCCCGCCGAGTACGCGGCCTATAAAACCCGGCCGTCAAACCCGTAAACCCGGGTTTGAAAAATACACCCTGGGTTTGCATTCCCTACATGTAGTGAAAGAAATAGACATCAATTCTCTCCATCCCTTTCCTCCTCTTTGCATTCATTTCTTCACTCCTTCCCTCCCCAGCCCTTCTTTTTCCTTCTCTTCTCCTGCCCCAAAATCTTAGCAATTGCACCTGGTGAGAATAATTTTCTATCATTGTGAAGAAATGAATGTTAAAAATGAAGTCAAAACAAAATGCACAAAAAAGACGGCAGAAAAGTGTTAACTAAAAAAGCGCAAGACTCATGCCAAATGCATGACACTTGGGTCTAAAAATACCATTACATGTGCAAAACAATTCTATTTCTAACAGCCATTTTGCATTTTCCACATCTATTTTGGTTAGCCAGTCGTTTACAAAAGGCATCTAAGGAAAGTCCAGCAACCTCCAGAGAAATTATGGAGACTGCTGATCCACCATTTCATAAACAACAATAAAGCAAGCATTATGATTAATTAACCATGCAGTACTGGACATAATGCAAAACTAGAAAACTACGTCTGGACCAAGACGAGGACACGGGCTATGAACAGAGACACTGGTTCATATTTCCTATCACCGGCTTACGACTACATTCTTCTCTGGAACTCACGTGACACTACCCGGAGAAGAGTCGACTCATTTTCGAAAAAGGCAACAGAGGTTGCCGAAACGTCAACCAAACAATAATAAGGTTTGAAACAGTTAATTTTTATGTTACGTCTGGACCAGTGCCAACATATTGCGCAGCTGTCCACCTGACCTTTGAATGTTAAACTTGAAAATGAGCACATCGGTTACTCCGACCCCATGAAACATTTGCAGTGATTGTGGTTTTTTAACCTTTTCATTTTCGAGTTAGAAGCCTTAACTGTACGTGGAACAAACTGATGGACGAATGCAGTGGCTTCTATCCCTATACCTGGTGGCTGCAGCTTGGGAACAGTGAAAAATAGGAGGGGGGAAGTTTTGATAAAGTTGTAGATCAAAACTTCCCCCTATTTTTATTCCCCCTATTTTTCAATATGCACCTTTAACAAAAATTTCCCCTATTTTTACATCAGCTCTATTTTTCACTGGGCAAACTACACCCTTAACAAAACTTTCTCCCTAAAAGGGAAAGAAGCCCAAAATGGAGGGGAAAACTTGAGTCAGAAACTGGGGGAAACCTCAGCCCCAAAATGGGGGAAAGTTGCACCCAATTTTGATTCCAGATTTAGGGGGATAGAAACAACTTGATGGATGGACAGTTAAGATGTGTAGTGCAATCTATTGAGACAGCCACACAGTAAAGCAACCAGAGCAATAATTGATTGAAATTAACACCAATATAAAGACATAACACAACACTGAGCTGCTAAATTAAAAAATGATAGAATTTACTTTCGATGCTCTTCTTTCCATGCGCGAAGTTCTTCTACAATTGACAGGAAGCTGCTGTCGGGTTGCACCAGCGCAGTGTCATAACTGTGCTCTGGCCGGAATGAAACCTTGCCGCACATGATGCATCAACAGAACAAAACATTAACAATAACCTCACACATTCAGAGACTTGAAGCCATGGCTCAAAGCAGAACATTTCCATTTCATCTTTGGCCATAGTGAAGCTCAACGTCTTAAGCCTACACTGCACCTGCTTCAATTTGTTGTACAAAAAATAAAGTTTAAACTGACAGTAACAAGGTCATTATCTCAGAGAAAAATACACTGTGGAGTAAAGCCACTAACTATTTTGTTCACACAAAACAGCACAGTGACTCTGCCTCTTTAAACAAAAAACAAATTCTAAAATATTCATCTTTTTATACTGAAAGCTCAGTAGAAAGTTTTAAAGAAAAAACTGCACAGTTGCTAGTTGCTACCACAAGCAATTACACCATTTAACACAGACAGATAAGCAGTACAAGTCTGATAGAGAATACAAAACTACTGTACCTGGGACGGCTGAGGTGCAGTTCTGCGGCTTCTCAAAGCTCTTGACACATTTCCACACAGAATGGACCCAATCGTCAACTCACATGCAACGTCCTCTTCTAAAACACAACAGTCAGAAACAGCGTTGAAAATGCTTTTTAAAAAAAATCCAACCCAATAGGTTTTATGGGCTGTACTGGGTTCTGGATTTCTGGGTATCTGCCCGGGTGTTTGTACCATGGTCACAAACGGAAATGACCATTAACGGTAGCTTGGTGGCATAATGTATGATAAAAAAATTATGGGTTTGACACCCAGTTGGGTCATTATTGATTGATTACTACTTAGATGTATTACTGCCTGCAAACACTTCAAAGAGGGATCTGGAAAGGGGCAGCATCAGTTAACTGAAAATGCACGAGATTCACAAGAGATGTGCGAGACTTGGCAAGGCTGTTACTTAAAAGTTTAACACTTAAATCATTAAAAAATTTTCCAGTGTGTGATCAATGAGAACCTCCAATAAATTGTGAAATATAACTCCACCACCTACGTACCAAACGATGTGATGGAGACAGGTCTTGAAGACGTGCTGGGTCTACCACTGTCTGGGGTGGAAGATCCTCTGCCTGGGGACTGACTGGTAGCTGTGGGTGGTCGAAGTGGTGACTGTGGCTTCAGTGCTGAACCAGGTTGGTAAGTGGTTGCCGGCTGCTGCCATGCTGTACTTGGCCGACCTACCAGCACCAATCCTCTCCAGCAATCACTGACGGATTTATTTTATTTAATTTTTACCTTTTTACTACAGCTGTCAAGGCGTTAATTTTTTTAACGCATTAACGCAGTGCATTAATTTTTTTAATGCATTAATTAACGCGTAAATTAACGCACCCAGTCCTGTCGAGATGGAGAGTAAGAGGTAAATTACCCCGGGCCCGAGACGTTTATGGGACCCGCCTGTAGAATATAGAAAGTTAGAAAACTGAAAAAAACTTTTAAAAACACATATAATTTTTATTTTTTAAACGTATTTAGACTATTTACTATTTAACTATTACAGTATTTTTATTTTGTATATCATCTCTTGTCCGTCATAGAGTCCATCATTTTGTGATGGACTCTATTGGGTTACAAAC
>Ga0209367_1003313_pt1 | contig 21887 bp, 20 predicted proteins | sample WorMetLIZISLAND2_FD_187412 | JGI IMG/M metagenome (GOLD analysis project Ga0209367, IMG submission 187412) | Marine gutless worms symbiont microbial communities from Max Planck institute for Marine Microbiology, Germany - Olavius geniculatus... ... | reverse complement strand
GCACAAAATAGGCCATTCAGTGCCATACATGGTTAAAATTAGTTAAAAGCAGTTAATATATGTATTAAAAGCAAAGTTAAAATACTTGTTAAGATCAAGTCTATTAAGCTAATGTAAAAACAACATTATATACGATTGTAAAAGTTGATATCTTTAACAAAAGCAATGATGTTGCGATATGCACCATCAGAAAGGGAACTAATAAGTTCCTACAAACTGTAAACAGCAACCATGCTGCTAACTGAAAAATTGTAGCCAGAATTCGCAATGCAAGTATTTGAGATGGAAGCAGCACGCTCACTTGAGGAAAATAGGGGAGTTATAGGGGATTCGACTTGGTACCACAAAGTAGCCATCAGGCAACCTTATTTACCTGTTCAGACAGTTTTCTGCAACGATGATGAAGATGATGATGAAGGACGAATTAACTTTAGCGTGGCGTTAAGTCCTAAGACTACAAGGACTCGTAACAATACGCCTAAACAGTGAAGTCATGTAATAATAGTCAGTGCAATTATACGTTGTTAGTCATGACTGTAAGACCAGGCAAAAAGTTCGATTTTCAGTCTGCTGCGGAAAACTTGCAACGACGGAGACAACCGGACCGACTCCGGCAGACTGTTCCAGACCGATGCAACACTCGCTGGAAAGGTGCGGTCGCCAATGGTAGAACGCACAGTGCGTGGAATGACCAGCGCTGATGTAGTCGAAGAGCGCAGTCGTCGACGTGCGTTGAGGTACCACTTAGCCACAATAAATGTATTACATACAAATGACAGACAGATAGCAGCTTGTGCCAATAGCACGACTGTTAGTATGGTCAGCTAACAGATGTAAAATGGCTATATTTGACCATACCAGCTATACCAACACTTCAACACCTGCAGGGTCTAAATGATAACTTGAAGTGTTTTTAAGACTAGTGCATCCAGCGGCCTTAATATGGACGACGCAGTTGACTTGGCTCAGAACCGTCCACTTTGGAGATTGATGTCTACGTTCAGCGCTATGCACTCTTAGTGGTGCTTGCCAGAAATAAGGATGATGATGCATATAATGTCAGATCTTACTTTGCATTTGTCGAGCAGGTCAAAGATGTAGGTTGCAAAGCCGCGACCACCGGTATGAGTGATAATCGCAAGTTCGTCAAGAATCGTAGTCAGCACGTCGGCGGCTGTCACTTGCAACCTGGCGTTGTCGGCAAAATCACGTGCTGCGAGGCTCGAGTCGAGCAGATTCGGGTAGTAGCCACGCATGTAGTAGAGGCAAATGGTAACCAGTACGTCAATGTACATACTGCTGCGAATGCCCGATGCACCAGACTCTGGGTCGTCGGTGCCGAAACGTCGACCGAGGACAGACCGTCGATGCTGGACCAACAAAGACTGCAGAAGCAGAGCACGTGGTGTGCTTGTACCTGAATCAACCAAACGCCATCACAATCAGTGGATGGATTATAAACACATTAGACTGAAAGTCTCACACAAGGCTAAGGCTGTCTGCGAAAACCACCATTGCATGCTGCGATATTTATGGCAATAACACCAGCATTGGCCAACAGCTATAGGCCTAGACGAGCCTACCTAGCAGCAAACAGCAAAGATAAAAAAGGTAAAGGTCGTCAATTTGTGTAGCGCATCATCGCGAGCATGCGCACGCCTCTAATGCGCTTTCGTCACTAACTAGAGCCGCCTGCCGCATGGCCACCGTGTGCAGCCTGCAGACACAGACTGGCGCAGCGGCCAGCTAGGCAACCCCAGTCAGCTGTACCAAGGTCCTCACCTTCCGTAACCCATGTAATGGGTTACTACTCATTTTACCATCCCACGGAGGGTAGAAGGCTGAGTCGACCTAGCTGGCAGGCTTCGCACCGAGATGGTTTACCTGCCCGCAGGCAGTCACCCATCGCAGTAATAACCGGGCCCGGCGTAGAGTAACTTCGTTTCAGCCGAAACGTGCTACCAACTACGCCACCAACCGTGCCCATGTTGCAATTGTAAAGTATCCAAAAATCCAGTCTTGTGACCTTGACTTTCGACCTGTGACTGTGAAATTCAAGAGTGTTTTTGTGATTGTCAAGGTAGACATTTGTGCAATGTTTCATCAAGCTAAGTGCAGTGGCTCATGAGTTATCATGGTAACAGAAAAGAAAACAAAAAAAACTTAGCGACAATGCTGACAATAATACTGTCATCAATAACACGGGCAGCAAAACCTACAGCAAAGTCTTGCAAAAATTGTCGTAAACAATGCAGTACGCAAAATATGGCATAATGAGGTGAAGTATGGCAGCCAACAGCTAGATTAATACAAACACACAAATACCAGGCTGAACGTTGACAAAAATACAATTTCACAATTGTGCAAAATTTATCATAAACACACGGAATGAAAGATTTAGCAATGTACATCTAGCAGCAAACAGAAGTCGTTCAGAAAAAAAACAATCATCAACGAATTCAAAAAAAAATTCATATGGCTTATTAAACAAACTATTGCTTTAAAAAGAATTGAGCAGTGCATCATTTTTAGTCTGTTTAAGCTGTTTACCTCCCACATTGGACGTCGTCAGTGCACGAACAATGACGTTCGGACTCGTGCTGAGAATCCCGCGAAGGCGTTCGAGAGCGTAGAGTGCACGATGCGTGTCAAACTTGCGAACGTACAGCAGAATGTGTGCATACAGCGGATGCATCATTGGACTATGTGTCTGTACCACGCCGCCCACATCTGATGGGCTCTGGACATTACCAACTGTTCCCGGAGCCTCCTCTTCCCCATCCACACCATTTGCCAATGGCTGACTAGACCCAAGTATGACATCACCGGCTAACTTATCCACATCATCAGAATTCAAGCACCGCACCGTAACAACACTGTCGATGATGTCATCGATAATTTTCTCCACGACGGATTCTATGGAGCTGCTGGAATCATTGTCGTCATTGCCGCAAGTCTCCTCCACGAATACCTGTGACGGCATTCCATCATCCGAGTCTCGTCCGACATTACTGAACGTAGACAAGATGGCCGTTTGTCCATTCCTATCCAGAGAACCAGCCTGCGATGTGAAGATATCAATGGCAGGAAAATCCAGACTAGATGGTTGTTCAACGATGCTGTTCTTGATCATTGTTTCATCATGAATACAATTACCAGCACCCGATGTAAGTCCATCCAAATCTTCCGGAGTTTGCATGAGCAAGCTGGAAGCAACATGATAGATAACATAGCCCCACTCACTGCTGATGGGATAGACTTTGATGCCATCATTCTCCTGGCTGCCAGGAGCCTCAGCCTTTGTCTCTTCTGGTGATAAATGTTCACTGCCGGTTTTGAGACGAAAAGGTTGGTGAAAATTCACGTGCTGGATTGAGACCCTGCAGAGCACAACAGAACCCAGACAAACTATTGCACATTTAGTGGTTAAATGGTATGATACCACTTCAATCCAAACCCATCTTAGAGCTACGGAGCATCACCTGCCATATAAGATCACACAGTGTCACTGCCACCCAACACAGGTGAACGTGCCCAGCCTTAACCCTAGCCAGACAGGCCAGTACTTGATTTACCTATCCCAGAGGGATAGAAGGCTGAGTTAGCCTTGGTTTTGGTTATATACTTGAGATGGTTTATCTGTCCACCGACAGCCACCATCCAAGTAAAGGTAAAAAAGGTAAAGGTAAAGGTTGTCCCCACCTTCTGTAACCCATATGATGGGTTACTACTCATTTAACTGACCCCAGGCTGAGTAAAAAGTTTTCCTAAAACGCACCAAATTTTGCAAGTTTTTACCCCCAATTTTGAAAATGTGATGCCCCCAAAAGTTGTACATAAGTGATAATGCCCACCTAGCAGCACGTCATGTGGCAAAGTTTCGTGGAGCTACTCCAATACACGTGAAGTTATAGGAAATTATTCATTAAATTTTAAGCCAGTTTTTGACCCCCCATTGTAAAAAATTGTAAAGGGGAACCCAGTCCCTAGTGGGATGTGCACTTCAAAGCCCCAGTCATTCTCTAGCGCATGTGAAAATTTAGGGTGCAGCAACTCCTAGGAGCTGAAACATGGTATTGGAAAAAGTCAATTTGGTGGATAAACATTAGCTGCGTGAACGCTGTAGAAAGTGGACCAATCTTCACCAAACTTTTTCCATCTAATGCGGGAGAAATCGCAGTTGTGCAGTTAGCTTTCCTATTTTAAATATCTCTATTTGTGCCGGAAATATTTGCGGTTAAAGTTCAAAGTCGTGCAAAATCTGGCCAAATTTAGCATGTTTTTGCCCCCCCCTTTATTTTGTGCGGGAGGCATGCCCCCAAATTTTTGGACTGGCATTATAAAATTGAACTTGCTATCAACTATGTGGTAAAATTTTGTGGTGATCGGTCGACAGAGCTCGGAAATCTCGTGCTGAAAAAAATGATGATAATGAGCAGTAAAACAAAGGCCTTCGCGAACTATCCAGGCAGCCTAATAAGAACTCCAGTCCACTGTCAACTCAAGCATTACATGCCTGCCAGTGTGGGTCCGGTCCAAGTGCACAAAATACAAATAAAATATGCAATAATTTCGCCAACAAATAAAAAATCTCATAATTTTTTTACTTAGTTCCAAGTTATGCTGTGCATAAATCCAGTGGGTTCGAGCCCGAATAACGAGGGTCCATGTTTGAGTAAAAAAAAATAAGGAAACAAATTCACTGCCAAATTCGAGTACCACATCACTGCCTAATCTTATTACAATGTGCCGAAGGTTTGTCTGTCTGTCTGTCTGTCTGTCAGACGCCTCTGGCGCCTTCACAGACCCCGACCGCAACGTTGCATCCTTGGTCTTTAGGTATGTGCGTCCCCACCTTGCCTCCACCTTCACCAAAGCGGCTTGAGAATAGGGGTTAAGATGTGGGGTTATGGAGTGGACCCACAAGATGGAAACTTTGATAATAACAATAAAAATCTGACGACACTGCGACCTTGCAGAGTCGGGATGCGTAAGCATGATGAGCAACGGTTCAAGGATGCGTATAAGATCGCCGTGATCAACAGCTTGCAGCAGCCAGCCCTGTGCCAGCGTTGTACACAGATATGCATCTCCATGGCTTGTACCAGTCAGCAGGCTGTCTAGCATTACCATCAGTGACCTGGGAAACACACGACACAAGGTAGTGCAGCAACAGTATTAAGGTGAGGTGGGCGGCCGGCATTGTACACAGATATGCATTTCCATCTCCACAGCCCGCTGCATCCGTCAGCAGACTGTCTAGCATTACTATCAGTGACTTGGGAAAGACATGACACAACAGTACTAGACTGAGTTGAGCCAGCATGACCATCAGTGAGTGACTTAGTAAAACACGTTGCAAGATAGTGTGGCAACATCAGGGGTCATCCATTAAGGATGTCAGCAAAATATCAGCCAAAATTGATCGCCCTCCTCGTTGTCCGCTTTTGTCTGCATTGGCCCAACTCCTTCCCCCTCCCCTGTGGACGTCCGCACATGGACTCACTGAAAATGACCACTTAGCAATGCCTACGTGTCGGACCTGCTATCATGTAAATGTAACTGTACCTCACTGCTAAAGCCGCGGTACAACTGGCGTTGCTGAGGTGAGCTAGCGATGCTCACTCCTTAATAATTAAATCAGATGACTACATGTGTAAATGCAAACGTCCACTTTCACTAACCCCTCCCCCTCTTGTCCGCTTTTGTCTGCATTCAGCTTGACCCCTCCCCCTCAGTGCGAACGTCTTTTATGGATGACCCCTTATTAAGGTGAAGTGGATAGCCAGTGTTGTACACAGATATCACCATAGCTTGTTGCACTAATTAATCAGCAGACTGTCTCGCGTTACCATCTATCCTCTAGCATCCGTAGTTCTACCTCTGCTGACACTTTCCGTCGCCTCCTTAAAACTCACTGCTTCCAGCAGGCCTACTGCTCCCCTTAGCGGCTCAGCCAAGTGCCTCAGATTCGGCCACTGGCTGACATTGTGCACTTTAAATATGCACGTACTTACTTACTTACTTACTTACTTAGCATTACCATCTGTAATCTCAAAGCTATGGAGTGACACCTGCCATATGGGACACAAATGAATACACCCAGCCATAATTCCAGCCACACAGGCCGGTATTCGATTTACCTAACTTAGGGCGGGTTAAAAGCTGAGTTGACATTGATACTAATTACATACATAGCTGGTTTACCCGTCCGCAGACAGTCACACATCCAAATTGTAACCACCAGATAGCAACTCGACCAGAAGTCAAACCCACGACCTTTCCATCACAAATCCAACTTATGCCGTACAATAAACTTCAAAAATTAAACTGATACACCTGTATGCCATCAGGAACATTACCTTGCTTCACCTGATGTGCTAATATTTTCAGAAAAAGATTTTTTAAATGCAAGCTTTTGCAACAATAATAATAACGATAATGATAACAGAAAACAAGAAATATTATTAGATTGTGACCAATCTAATGTACTCATCGCGCGCATCATTTTCTTTTGTATTCTTTTAAGAGCTTTTTTGTACCTTTCGGTTTGTATGAGAAACCCGGCGTCTAATTGAAAGCCATTTAATACTATACTAATAGTGACTGGCGTCAAGGTCGTTATTGGAAATTGCCTTCCCGAAGTTCATAAAACATTGCCCGATTTCAGGAACTGAGGGGAAAAATTCCAATAATGGTCGATGACATTAGTTGCCACTTGTCTTGTTATACCTCAACACATGCATCTATCTGGCACCGTTACGAAGATATGGCGCCTCAAAGATAATGGGGCCACGACCTTGACCTTTTGGGGTCACGTGACGTCATGGGTCACGTGACCATTCGACTCCTGGGAGTCGACTTTCTATGGGTGGTCTATAGTGACCATGCATCTATCTAGCACCGTTATGGAGATATGGCCGTTTGAAGTTCTTCCAGGAAGACTCTTCCAGGAACAGAGGTCGGTCGTTAGTTAGTCGTCAGTCGGTTGGTTGGTCGGTCCTCAATATTACACTGATCTTATATACTCCTCTTCGCTATGTTAGGAACGTAGCGCACGAGGAGTAAAAAACAAGTCTAAAGCATCCAAAAATACAGCAAACAGAAATGCATCAATGGAAGAAGAACCTGTCAAAGAGGCCAAACTGAGATCCATGCGTTGTTAGAACTAAGGATGCGGTCATCTTGTCACGCAGCATGTGCCACAGAACGATGAAACACGAATGTGCTGCCAGTTTCACGCTCTGTACACAACATAAACACTTTACTGTTATTATAACACTAACAGAATAACAAAGCGTGATCACAGTTTTGGGAAAAAATTCAAGTACTTGTGAAAAAGTGTTGAGGATTTTCACGTATCTTTTCAAGACCTATTACTGCGACATTTTACCACATCACGTTAAATGTTTCTGACAGCAAAAGTGCAGTAAAAAAAGATCAAAGATAGAAAAAACCTTATCGGTCCAGTGATGTTAAACCAGGCCAAACACCTGAAATCAAGGACGAAGTCAAGGTGAAGGCTGACGGCGATTGTTTAAGGGTGAGGTCAAGACCAAGGTCAAGGTCAAGAGCAGAACTATAAAAATGACAATGACATTGTGGTGCCAAAAATTGCTAAAGAACTATGATCAAGGCCCGGTTGAAACCAAACGCTTAAAGTAAGGCCAAGGACTTTGAGGACTTAACATCTCTGCTCAATACCTTATCTGATGAGAGGAGTGCAGAGCAGATCACATCTTCACACGTCCACGGGTCCGGAGACAACTGATGCAACTGATACAGCAGACTCACGGATCGTGAATGACACTCAGGGTACTCTTCATTCAGATAATTCCACAGTGTCTTCACCACCAACTGAATGCTCAAACACATCCACAAACAGCTCATGACCAGGTCAGGAGGGTCATTTGGCCGGAAGATCTTTTCAACATGAAACCACGACGCCTCTGGGAATTTCTAAAGATTGGGGCGAATCATGGTGGCCTGCAACCTACTCTGACCAAAAATAAGAGAAAGAGTGAGCAATAAAACTGCTAATTAAACCTTTTTATTCCTAACCACTCTGATCTACACTACTTACTGTCTTCAGTATAACTAGACCATAAGCCATAAAAATGCACTGGACAGACTCTGTGTTTGTTTGAACATCATCTTGTTATGGGGCCGTCCTTCCTAGAAGGATGCCCCATCATGTGTTGATCCTGTCCATCTGTCTGTCTGTCCGTCTGTCCAGTGCCTCCACCTAGAGGGAAAACGAAAAGGCCTACGAATACCAAACTTGGTAGGAAGGGTCCCTGAGACACCAGCACCCCGTGGACCAATTTCAAAGTCAAAGGGTCAAAGGTCAAGGTCACGGCGGCTAATTGCGCAGTTTGCAAAAAATCCCCATAACTTCACCGCCAGTTGACCGATCAACTTCATATTTGGCAGGTTTCATAAGGACCCCTCGCCGCCTCGCCCCGGGTGACCTCGTTACCATGGCTATGGCCGTTCCCTCCGTCTGTCCGTACTCAACTGCAAGGACGGCCCCATAGCGGGCGGCCCCTCAACGGCCGCACCCTATTGTTCAAAGTGTTTTCATGGAAAACTGATCATACAAACACGCACACACAAGCATTAAGCATTGCATGAGTACTACATGTATTCTGCATTACATAAACACATAATGATATAGCAATTAGCAATTAATCCCTGGTAATAAAAATAGCATTAATATTATTAAAACAAGTCAACATCTCATGTAGCAGCTTTACAGATCATGAAACTATAGTCTTTCGGGAAAATTTCACAATCCTAGATAGAATTGCAAAGTGTGAGGAACAGACAAACAGACACCTCTAGGATCTGCATAGCAAGCTATGCTGACCCCGTGTAAAAAACAACAAGAAGCTCAGCTGTCGCTAGACAAAGGCCAACCGTATGCTGGTGTCTGAATGCCAGCAAATGAGGAAGAAAAATCAGTTCAGAACCCCTGTTTGGAGGGAAAAGAAGGGTCGTAAATGAAAGCATTAGACAGAGCATTCGCACGTGTCTGCAGCTGTTAATAGTAACCATTGTGCTGATACACTTTTGCCCTAATGTGCCATGCAAATTTGGGGTCAAAACCCTGATTTTGGAAAAAAACAGGTGTCTGTAGGGGGTCAACAATAGCACCATTGAATAGGGCATTAGTAAGTTCCTATAAACTGTCAATAGTAACCATGCCGCTAACTGAAACGGTTTCACCACAATTCTCAACACAAGTATTTGGAATGCAGTCAGTACCCCTAAATGGGGGAAATCTGGAGGTTACACGAAATCTATCTTGGTACCACAAGGTAGCTGTCGGGCAACCCTATTTACTGGTTCAGACAGATTTCCGATAAACCGTTCTGTTTAGCCACAATACATATGGTACAAATGACGACAAACAGATGATACACTGTGCAAAAGACTCGACCTAATGGTCGGCCAAAAAGCATGCAGTAATGAGTAATGTAGACAGCAAATGATGGAGGAAAAAAAACAATCCATCATTCCACCTGGTAGAAATTGGTGCACGAGTTCAGAGTGTTGAGGTCAGACAATGACAACAGCGGACAGATCAGCACCGGTGTGGTGCCGCTACTGTTACTACGCTGCTGCTGTTCACCATGTCTGAGTACAAGGGCCGACTGGGCCAGCACGATCAGATCAAACATTGCTGCAATGGCGGCTGCCTCCACGTCGAAATGACACACGCAGCAGGCACAGGTTAACAGCTGGCACAGCCAACCTTCAAAACCTCCACCACCAGCTGCTGCAAGCAATCAGACATTCAGCATTTGATACTCGCATAGAGAAATAACTTCACAGAATATAAAGTAATGTAGACTCCTTCCAAAGTCATAAGGCCCACAGGGTAGCACTGATCTGAACTCAGCCAGACTGAGTGAGTAAGTAGGGTTTAACGTCCCACCCGACACAGTATGAGTCATTTCGGGGATGGCCTTTCCAGGCGGAATGCACACAAACAAATAATAATGGAACAGTAAGTTTAACCTTTACAAAAACACAAAACACAAAATCCAAAAAAACAAGCTAAACCTAAAATTGTAAGAACTCCATTATATGCATGCATATGTAATTAACATAATGGTAGTTCTAATAATCTTCCCTGTTATCCTCCAGACAGACATCAATGTGATAATGCTATCTATTGGAGGACAGGAAACATCAGTTTACACTGCTAGACCATAGATAGTACATCGCAGTGCCTAACCATAAAAAAATGGTCAGGCTGAGTTGACCTACATGGCTGGTTACCTACTAAGATGGTTTACGTGTATGCCAACAGTCACCCACCCAAGGACTAACCGAGCTCTGTGTTGATCAACTTTGCTTATGCAGCAAACAACATTACCAACAAAACCAGACCACTACCAATATATAGAAAAATACACAAATAACAGTACACTACATCAAACAAATTATGCATATTATCGAAAGCAACAGCAAAACTTGATGATCTGTAAATAGCAAATACCCCACCAGAAATGAAGCAACATAACTCGAACATAATTTTTAGAGTTCAAACAAACAAAATCAAAAAGCAATGAAGGACTTTTCATTGAACGTTAACTGAGAGTTAGCTAAAAAAGCAAAAAAAAACGCGAAACTGGCTCAAACTTAATATACATACTAAACCAAAAAACATAACCAACTTGTAACTGATGGGTTGAAAAAAAAATTAGCAATAACTACCTAGTAAGATATATTTCTAAGATCTAAACTACACAGTGTTCCAAAATTATTGATAACCCTACAGGTAAAGTAGGGCAAAATCGTCAATTCATCATAATAGTTGCGACAACTAATAATATACAGCAAACTGATGCAGTGTTCGATATTTAGTTGAAATAGTACGGACCCAAAAGTCTTTTGGCAGGTCCGGTTAGTGTATGAACTAGTAATGGTCAGAGACGGGTTGTATAGGCTGACTGATGATAATTCTGTGTCATTAGACATTTGCCAGGCAATTGCGTCGTTATGTACAGATTAGTGCTCGTATAGCACACTTTGTATTTTGCGTTTGGTATTACTGTGTATTTTTTTCACTTTTTTTCATTTCATTAGCTTTTTCCTTTTGTGTTCTTATGTACTATGTGTACGATTTTGATATTAAATAAATAAATAAAGTGATTTTGGTGCTTTTGAAACGAGGATTATTGCTAATTCTCAAACAAACACAGTGTACAATTTTTGCATAAGTTTCTCACCTGAACTGTTAGCGGCTGGCGACGACACAGCCGACTCGCTGTATGTTGGTAGAGCTGAGAAATCGACCAGCAGTTGACAGGAGACGGAAAATGCCTCCACGATATTCTTCGTAAGCCCCGGAAGCTCAACTCGATCCACCAATCTCTTACCGTCATGCTCCCGGCTCGACGTAACGAAGCTATTGATAAACAAAGCGCTCAGGGACTCGTCGTGGTGCAGAACATGGGCCGCAACGAGAGCTTCAAACAACAGCTTATATTTCTCGGTGCAAGCCTGCAACAGCGAGTGGCTACTCCCACCAGCTTCACCATCGTGTTTCGATTTATTACCGGCTGCAGCTACGGCCAAAGCAGGCTCCGTAACTGTGCCCTCAAAGCGAATGAAGTCGCAGAATGAATCGCTCTCAACAGCCGGCACAGCAGGCACATCGCCATTCACATCACCCCTGGCTTTACGACTGCCAATATCATCACCATTACCATTGTGACCATTTTTGGCATCATCCACAGCAGCAGTGGTAGTAGTAGGCCCATTTGTGAGCTCCGATTCTCCCAATACACTGTGACACACAATCCATACAGCTCAGTGGTTATTACCTCCGCCAAGGAGGTTATGTTTTTGCCGGTTTTTGTCTGTCTGCATGTGTGTGTACAAGATAACTCAAAAAGTTACGGACGGATCTTTCTGAAATTTTGAGGGTATGTCGGGCATGGCATAAGCTACAGGTGTTTAAATTTTGCGGGTGATCCGGCAGGAATCCTGGATTCTGGATCACTTTGAAATTTTCGTTACCATTGCGTTAAAGGGGGCATAAGCGAAACTGCTGCAAAACCGAAGATGGTGACGCCACCTGGCGAATAGCATTGCCTTGGCGGAGGTACCTACGGGCTATGACTGTTTTCTAGTTACTGATACAGTTGGGATGATGCACGTCAAAGGATCATAACAACATGACATCATATGGCTAACGTTAAGGTTAAACCGCCAACAGTCAACAGCGCTCTGTCAAACAGCTGTCAGCAACTGGCCTTTCAGACTTCCAAGTAAGTAAAACAAGGCATTTTATAGAAACTTGGCTGTAAAAATTTAGCTTGGTAGTTTGGCACGTTTTGGCATCATTCTTCCAGTGTGTCAGTAAAACTCAATTTTAGCATCAATATGGCAGCAATGCATGATTTTATCTCAGCCGGTATTGTTGAAAATTCGGCATTTTTGTCAACAAAATACAGTTAGCATTGGGTATTTTGAGTGAAAACAGTTGGCAACCCAATGCACTAGTGGAATACAACGTTAAGTCGACTTGGTGGTGTAATGATAGGATGTCAGACTAAAATCAGGAGTCTGTAGATTTGACTCCGGGTCAGCTCACTATCAAATGGTTACTACTTCAATAGGTGACTGTCTGCAAACAGGTAAACCATCTACCGTAGGTAAATAACCAACTAAGATCAACTCAACCTTTGATCCTTCCGGGGAAGGTAAATCAATTACCAGTCTGTCTGGCTCGGGTTAAGGCAGGGCACGTTCAATGATGTTGGACTGTTGGATGGCAGATAACATTGTGCAATCCCATATGGCAGGTGACGCTCTGTAGGTCTGTGTTGTGTTTCCCATAAAAAGCTATAATACTGGCTGTAGTAGTAGTAGTAAGTAACAGTTATACACTGTGTTTCATAAAAAAAGTCAACCCTGAAACTTCTTGTTATAACTTCAAGAAAAACGGCTTTAATATCAAAAATCAATCTACACGTACGACGAAAGTTATAGTAAATGTTCAAAATGTTGTCCTTTAGCCTTGACACAGGCTTTGAGTCATTTCCTCCACTGGTCAATGGCTTCGTCCACAATCGTCTGTTCCAAGTCAACCCACACCTTAACAAGTCGCTCTTGTTGCCATGGAAACCGTGCAGCTGGTACTTGGCCCATACCAAACTTTTCAAGCACAATGAATCCGCAACTGAATGGCAGTGCACTGTGTGAAAAATCATTTTAGGCAAACTTATTTTGATAAATTTATGCCGACCTGCCTTAGGGGTCCGGTTTTTTATGAAACACAGTGTAGTGCCCTCCCTTCTCGAGCCCGGACCGGACCTTCACCATTTTAACCTTTTAATTAAACAACCAGACATGAAGCGATGTGCAAATACCAGTCACTGTTAGGAAGGAATCCGTCGCCTTCTGCAGCAACCTTCCCATCGGACAAGTTCGTTGTCGACTCGTCACTAACTGTCTCCTCCAGCTGATCCGAAACCTTTCCGTCCATCCACTTGGAAGTGGAAGCCGTGATATCCGGGGCATTGGAAGACACAACGCGAGTCACGGGTGACTGGATGTGAGTGAATATCTTTGCTACGAGCCGAAGACATGCCAGAAGCTGCGTGTCCGTCAGTAGCTTGATGCGAGCCGTCAGAGATGTACAGAACGACAGCAGTAGATGAGGCAAGTGTAATGTCTGTGTCTCCTTGTATGCTTCCTACAGTGCAAACGTCAATAATAACTCCCTAAAACTAGAAAGCAATCATAGCTCGCAGATACCTCCGCCAAAGCAATGCTATTCGCCAGGTGACGTCACCATATTCGCTTTGCCAGCGGTTTCGCTTATGCCCCCTTTAACGCAATGGTAACGAAAATTTCAAAGTGATCCAGAATCCAGGATTCCTGCCGGATCACCCCCAAAATTGAATCACTAGTAGCTTATGCCATGCCTGGCATTCTCTCAAAATTTCAGAAAGATCCGTCCATAACTTTTTGAGTTATCTTGCTAACACACAGACAAATAAACAAACAAACAAACAAACAGACAGACAGACAAACAAACAAACAAAAACCGGCAAAAACATAACCTCCTTGGCGGAGGTAATAATCAACAGAAATTAATAAAAATAGTGTTAAGCTCGAACACAGATTAAAGACTGTCGTATTTGGTACAACGAGTCTTCCTAGTGGTCTAGCTTTACAATTCAGTAGCCTTTAAGAGAAAAATTACATTTCCTACAAAGCGGCACTATAGTGCCAGTCCGGCAACTTTGTTTTAGCTTTTGCTTTCAACCCCTGGGGATCTTCACTACCGGGGGTATAAAAAAACTAAAATAAATTACGATGATAATTAATAAAAATCAATAACTATAAAAATGATAATTATAATGCATAAATGTTCCAAATTACGCCATCAAATTATGCAAACACCATAAAGTATGACCTGAAGAAATCATGTTATTTACAACTTCAACCATAATTCTTGCTGCACTAAACTGTGTCTAAACAAAGTATTATCTGTAAGCAAAGCATTTCTCCAGTGTCTTTATAAGCAACATTTACTGGCCAGCAAAAAAGGTTCGACCAAAAATATAGACAGAAATTGATAATTGCTAACTAGAAAACAATAAAATTTCTTCAATGACAACAGACTGAAAAAACAAACCACTGATTGTCCGAGTATAATTGTATGTAGGCCAAGTAAAATTGTGAGCAATTTTACAACAAACAACTGCAAATTTTAAGCGAAGAAGATATGGGTGCACAAAATTTTAATTTTGTGCCTACATTTTCTAAATGGAAATTTAGCCCCAAATTTTTCATCGAGAGAAGAAGAATACTTTCTGGCAGTCTAAAATTTAAGTGCACTAAGCCGGCCAGCCAGCTAGCCGTAAAAAGCTGACAGCCAAACGTGACTAAACCCCATAGGCCCCCTAGACCTAGACCCCCTAAACTGGACCCCAAAGCCATGCCTTTGCAGTCTAGTTGTGAAGTGATGAATACACCCACCACAGAAAGTTTGTCGAGCATGAAGTCGACAATCGTGCACAGTTCTAGCAGCGAGATGCAATCAGACGTCGGCATAAGTGACGTGTCAGTCCAATGTTGGTCCAACGTCGGCGAACCATTGGCTTTCCTCGAGATGCAATCAGATGCCGCCGGCTGTCTTGCACATGCCAAATCTAGGCTCTCGGCTATAAACTGCCAAATAAAGCTCGGCTCGAGGCTTCCAAGAAGCAGGTTTGCAGTCTTAACCACCTCCGTAATGGAATCATCGTTTTTCCCGTCAGGACCAACCTTAGCCCGCTGGTCGGCACCACTACCGCTCACAGTTACACACTCGCGATATATGCAGCGCAGTACGTCAAGGAATATATCCTCCAAGATTGCCGAGCCTATCTCTGGTTTGTCCAACAAGCTCATCAGAATTTTGAATGGTCGGAGCTTGACAGACGATGTCGACGACTTACGACTTTCATCCACGCCATTGCTGGCATTCAGGCTTCTCTTGACGGCGAGTACTAGAAACGTCTCGGAGTGTTTATTAAAATAGTCCATCGTGGGCTCACTATCCTGTCGATCAAGGCTGCCAGGTGGCGACACACCACCAGCGATGGCGGTAATTGGCACACCGTTGGCATCGGTGCCGACCAGCCATGCGTAGAGGCGCCGATTGAGCGACATGTCCCGACGCAAGACGACGCCGATCGCTGCGGTCAGAACGGTGACCGTGTCCAGCTGGGTCAGATGGCAGCAGTGTATCGGAAACACGTGCAGCAGGAGGTCCAGCGTGCTGCGTTGGACCAGCACGTTGCTGTCCTGCAGTAAGGCACACAGAGCATCCACCTGCGTTCAGACAACACACAAACGCTGCTGTCTCTCTGTCTGTTTGCTTAGGCAACATTACAGGTATTGCCCGTCTGTCCGTCTGTACTGCAGAGGGGTACACAAAACGCCCACCTGTATCAGATCACACACAAACGGTGCTGTCTCTCTGTCTGTTTGTTTAGGCAACATTACAGGTATTGCCCGTCTGTCCAGCAGTGGTTCTAGTGCATAAATTCTATAAGTGCTGTGTTCCCAATGCTCAATTTAGTGTCACTGATAAAGTCATGGGTCGGCCATATTATCCAATATGCAAAGCATTCAAGGGCGGAAGTACACTGTTGAGTATGATGTAACTGCACTTTAAAAAACAAAAAAATGGAGACCAATAAGATAAACTGTGGAGAGTACAGTGAGCTGAACTCCACCGTGGGGTTCAGGGCAAAGCTGTGATCGCTCAAAAAGTTTACTCCATTTTCAGCAACCAGGGTGGCCTCTCCTGATATTATAACAACTAGAAGTGACCCACCCTATGGGCAGGATTTTTTTGCTATGAAGCACTACACTGTGCGCTAAGCTAATGGGCTTGGCAGAATCAGCGGGGAAAGAAGACCCAGCAGCTCAACCCTCGCCCTCTCAGGCTGCCCCGGGGGCAGATAGAGAACAAGATGGGGGGCATGCACCTAAGGCACAAGGACTCAAACGCCGTGGTCAGGGTCCGCGACCGTGCAACAGGGAAGGCGCTAGAAGGGGCTGACAGACAGATAGACAGACAGACAGACTTTCTGCACATTATAGTAAGATGCCAACAGCTGGGGGTTTTGCTTTATGGATCCAATGATTCCCATGCTCAAATAATATTATAGCACGCGGAACATAATAATTCAGATCACAACATCTATTGCTGCACACTAAATCGAGGCCAGAATCTAGAGCACCAGCCTAGAACCAGCAATGTGTCTGTCCTCTATGTGTGAATGTCTGTCTGTGTCTGTGAACACTCGCTCAGTATGTCTAGGCCACATTACAGGTTTTGCCCGTCTGTTTGTCTGTCTGTCCTGCACAGAGACACATCCACCTGTGTCATATCACATGCAAACAGGGTTGAGACAGACAGGCCTAACCCCCAAACCGGTAGATTTTTGGGGTGAACCCACATAAAAGACCTGCTAAACCACCCATAAGACCCACCCTAAGCTTAATTCAATTTTAGTCTCTAGCTCCACTAATAATGAAATATTTTGTTACAACTAATGTTTTTGTGAAACTTTGACCTAAGAATTTGCAAATGTTGGCATATTCTATGATGTAGATAACAAACAGAAACTAATATAAATCAACCAACTGAAAACCCACAGAAGAAATCACAAAACAAAACCCATCAAGTTGGGCCATTACAAAAGCCAGTTTAACCTAAAAAAAATCCCCAAAACCCAAAGAACCATTATAAAACCTGCCACATTACACTTTTTTTTAGAATACCCGGATTTTTGCAACCCTGCGCCCAGGTCAACTCAGCCTGGCCATCCCTCCGCGGGTAGGTGCAATGAGCACCAGCAAAAGCTGAGATGCAGACAAGCACACTGCATGATGCACTGGCTTTGTATCCATGGCCTTGCAGTGTAAACTGGTGTCTGGCTGAGGGCTAACTAAATAGAGATCAGTGACGCCCAATGGGCCAATGGGCGTTGCATTTTTTATGCACACAAATGTTGCTGTCTGCTTGTTTACTCAGTATATCTAAGCCACATTACAGGTTTTGCCTGTATCTGTATCAGTATATGTTTTGCTCTACCATATGGAATCGTCTGTCTGTCTGTCTGTCCGTCTGTCCTGCAAAGAAGTGCACAGATAGTCCCCCATATTCAGACCACACACGGTGCTGCACTGAAAAAAATGGCAACAGTTTTGATGCAAAAATTAAGGAGTTTTCAAAAACTTTCAGATACCTTTTCCAAGCTATTCCCCCCTGCGATATTTCACCGTGTCATGCCGAACGATTCCAGCATCTTACAAAAATAATTCTCACATCACGGTCATAATGATTTTTTAAAAACTGAAATTCCAGGACTTACAAGACCCTCTTCCATCAAATTCTAAAACGAACAGGACCCACCTCAACCCCAAATGCTGATACTCGATTTACCTAGCCCAAAGAAATGGAAGGCAAAGTTGACGTTGATCTTGGTTACATACTGAGAGGGTTTACCCGACACATTTCTAAGTAGCAAGGACTTAATGGAGACCCAACTGAGAGTCATGCCAATGAACTCGCAATCGTAAGTCCAATTTCCTAACCGTTACGCTAAAAAGTAACAAAGACCTGAGTGATTATTACCAGCAGGTTGACATTAGAGCCCATGAAATAGATCTGATCTTCAAGAGACTTTTTCCGACTGAAATGTGACAGAACATAGTTAACAGCAGCGAGCCGATTGATGGGGCTTGCAAGCACGCACTCCCACAGGCAGCCATAGAAGAACTCGGCCTCCACTCCTTCACAGAAGTCTTCCAATAGATGAGTTGTCCTACAGACCACACGGTCCGCTCAGCATTAGCCGAGACCATCATACAGACCATCATCGTCTGTCTGACAGCTTGATGATGATGATGAAGGACGAATTAACTTTAGCGTGGCGTTAAGTCCTAAGACTACAAGGACATGTAACAATAAGCCTAAACAGTGAAGTCATGTAATAGTAGTCAGTGCAATGAGACGTTGTTAGACTATAAGACCGGGCAAAAAGTTCGGTTTTCAGTCTGCTGCGGAAAACGTGCAGCTTGACTAACATTAAAGTGATTCTCGACACTGAAGACCTCGACCTGGGCCAGAAGACCCACAGGGCAATGGTGAGCTCCATTTCTTATCCCTCAGCCCGACACTAGTTTCAGGGTTCCTACTCTTTTACACCGCGAGTCCATGGATACGTGGCTAGTGCAAGATTTTGCATACACAGAGCTCTAGGTCCAATGTGAGGGAGGGGAGCTCATCCGCTTTTTGGCTGCTTTGAGCTGGCAATAGTCAGACTGAATTAAGCTAGGAGGGATGGCCAGGCTGAGTTTGCTTGAGTGGCTAAGTCAAATATGATCACCCATCTCAGTACCAATCCAGCTTAATGTTGAGAACTTAAGTATGTTAATGACACCAACACATACAGTACGGTATACATACATATCATACAGTAACCAACTGAACATCTAAAAACTATATTCTGAAAACAAAGCACAAATATTCTACCAGAGGACAAATGTTGTCACTTACTTCACGAAATGTTCGGAGCCTTCTTCAAGCCCCGGCAGCAGACCCAGAATAACTCCACTCAAAGCCGGCTTAGTGTGTTGTCTCAGGGGAACCAGATGACCCTCATATAGTGCTAGTAATGCCGGTCTCACGTGCATTGCAGCGTAGCTGAGTAGTGGAAACAGGCCCGAGCAGTACGTAAAGAGATCGGATGCAAGGCGCTGTGTCCCGATACATTTGAATATGATGTCATACGTCTCCAGAACTTTGAGGTGCACTCCGCTCGGCAGGGCAGGATGAAGGCACTGGGCGAGACGCTTGCCGATGGTGACACGTCGTGGTATCACCGGATATTTGATGTTGTTTCCCAACACCTGCAAACATCCATGGACGGCACTCTCTTTTAATGCTCTCGTTCAAAGTGACCCTATTCGAACTTATCGAAAAGCTTTACGGTTCCTGAAACTAGAGTCTTCCAGGCAGGCAGCCGACGGTGAAAGTTCAGTGATCCTAGCTTGCACCGTTTTTGACTGATCCACCCGTGTGATGGAGAGATCGACGGACGGACGAACAGACGACGGACAGAATTGTGATGGCTAAGACGTGCTACAGCAGTAGCTGCTGTTGCACGTAATAAATATTAGCCGATACCTAATACTCCAATACCAATATCCAACCCTAAACCACACTGGTTGAATCACACGTGGAGGACAAACATGACAGTACCACACCAGACAGCACAAACTAACACATCATACAGCAGTGTATTATACAAATTACAACGTGGCAATTTAAGATGGTGCCACTGTCTGCCCACCATTTCTAAAACTGCTTCTTTGCAATACCTTGTAAACAGCTGGAAAACTTTTCGTCCAAATTTCACACCTGTGTCAGAAATAACTAATCAGACTTACAACTGACAGAAAATTGAAACTGATGATGTGAAATACTGTAATCTTGCTTGCAAAATACAGACGTGCGCTCTGCTGCATTACAACAAAAACTGTCAGATCTACCACAAAATTATCATTATGTAAAACTGAAATGAATCAAATGGATCATAATGTACAAATTCAACATCAAGAATGAAAGAGGTATGAACCTTGTTGAGTTTTCCCAGCGCTGAAATAAGATCGGCCCATTCGCTGGTGTACTCAAACGCCTTCAATGCCCGCTCCACTTGTGACACATAAGCCCGATATTTTGAATCACTCAACAGCTCACATTCCTCCAGATTCAACACATTCATTTTGTCTTGTAGCAATTTCTGTATCAAAAACAAATTAACAAACAATACATTCGTGACAAACGAACAGACAGATAAATGACAACCAAAACAAAGATCCAACAGCTTAGCGGTTGACCCAAAAATCTGAAAAAATTAGTAGTGTATTGACAGAATGCATCTTGCACGAGGCATTTTCCTGCATTTTTGGCATCATGGTGCACAGCCCCTAAATCCACCTAGGTGGGCCATCTCAAAAGTTTCCAGCCTCAACATATTACACAATAATATTTTCAACTATCTATACAACAGTGAAACGTACATTCTTTATGAACTCTAATGAGTCGGTTGCGGATATAATGTCATTGTAATTTATGACATCATAGAGATCTAAACTGAAATGATCTGGAGCGCTAACACAAACAGCATAGAATAAGGCTCACTGTTGCACGACAATTTTCCATTCAGTAGCTGGAATTTTGTTAAAGTGAGGTTCAGTGGCATATGATTTTGTGAAAACTCTGACAAATATGCGTATAAACTTCTTATTTATATCGATGAATATAAGATACCCTAAATCTGCGCTGATCGCAAATAAAAGCATTTCAGTCAGTTATGATGCCACATCAATATTTGATGGTATCAGCAGAGCCTTATTAAAAATGTGACAATAATGACTTAAGTTGTGTTGACAAAACACTGACCAAAATTTAACTTGATATATGGGGGCCCTGATGTGCACAGAGGACCAAGAGTCAGATAAGCCCCATGCACCTTCCCCTAAATCCCGCTGCATATTGCAGTCCAGTCCAAAAGTCTACAATTACCCAGCCGGCTGTTTGTGACTATGACTTCGCACACCAAGACCAAACTACATGCAGTAGTAACTTCAGTTTTAAGTTCATATTTTACAAAGCCTAGAAAACAATTTGTATCTATTTCCACTAGCACTGAGCCCAGGTGACTATTATCTGTTTTGAAATTTAAAATTTCATCACTGTGGTGTGTGCTATCCACGATGATGAATGAACTAAGGCTGTTAGTGTTGATGCTGTAAATTGCTTCTAATTAATGCTCTGTGATGTCATAAACTACAATGATGTCATATCCACAACCGACTCATTAAAGTCTGTAAAAGATATATGTTTCACTGATGTATGGATTGTGGAAAAATATTACAGTTTAAATGTCAAAACCGGAAACTTTTGGGATGACCCTCGTATGATGATACAGTCTCGATTTTCTACTTGGCAGTGGTAGTATCCAGCAAATATTCAATAGCAAACCTATGGCCTCTATTTCCATGCAACATAAAACAGTTTACACACGGTTCCCTGATAAAACCAGGACCGACAAAAACCGGGAATGTCAAAACTATCCCACTATGCAAACCATAACCCTAATACTATCCTTAACCTTTACCTGACCCTATTGCTATTCCTAACCTTATTCATAACCCATGTCTCACTTTTAATTTAGACCAACAGCTAACCAGACATGAGGTACAACTGAAAGGGCACCACGAATGCATATGCTCTGATATATAAGCACACATTTCGCTATAAAACTGTGTTTGTCTGGTAAAGCAATACCTGTGCA
>Ga0209367_1003312_pt1 | contig 21888 bp, 14 predicted proteins | sample WorMetLIZISLAND2_FD_187412 | JGI IMG/M metagenome (GOLD analysis project Ga0209367, IMG submission 187412) | Marine gutless worms symbiont microbial communities from Max Planck institute for Marine Microbiology, Germany - Olavius geniculatus... ... | reverse complement strand
CTGCACTGACGTTGCCCACTTTCTTCGGATCAGTATCATGTCAATCATGTTTCTTGTTTTTCCGTCATTAGATCGCCATGTCCACTTCCTGCAATCCTTTTGTTGGAACTTCGTGTTGCAAATCATTATGTCGTGTTCTAGCGCAAATTCTAGCAGCCGTTCTCCTCGATCGTTCTTGTCTCCATATCCAAAGTTACCCATGACTCTCTCCCATCCATTGTTGGATCTTCCAGGTAGCTGAGGTAAAAATTTGGTGATTCTAGCTTGCACCGCTTTTGACTGATCCACCCGTGTGACAGACAGACAGACAAACAAACGGACAGAATTGCGATGGCTAAGACGCACTGAAAGCAGTAGCTGGTTTTGCACGAAAAAACTTGAGTCAGAAATTGGGGAGATTTTCAGCCCAAAACTGGGGAAAAGTTGCGCCCAATTTCCTTTCCAGATTTGGGGGGATAGAAGCCACTGACCATCAACCTAGTGATCCACCTAAGTCACACACCTGCATTGCTGACTGACTAGAGATAAGAAACAATCCCACTGCCAATGTTCATATCAAGTATAAAATCAATTTTACTTTCGTCAAAAACAGAATCTGCACTACCAGATGATATTCCTTTCCTTAATGCCCACACCACTACTTTAACAGAATATGATGACATACAGACCGAGGGTGTAAGTTGATAGGCAATGAAGGACTTCATGCCGTGAAACTTCTTGGCAAGTTTTGGAGACGCAATCACACATGAATACATGTGCTCTGGATCGACGTGCCATACTGGTCCATAGGTTCCATGCTGCAGAAAAACAGGCACCATAACACTGATACGGACATACCAATACAAACAAACAGCAGCGATGAACCCAAAAATAACTATCAAAATAAGCGCAATCAATCGACCATCAATCGATCAATCAAAACATCTATAGGGTGGGCCAAAACATGTTCTGTTTTACAGTTTTTCAACGTCAATAACTTAGCAATGTTAAGTAGCAGAAAAGCATACCAAAATTTTCAAAATTTTGTACAGAAAAAGTGTAGAACTTGCATATCAGCATGTTTAAATATTCTTTGCCTCATTTGTAAAATCTTCACCACTCCTAAAATTATGCTGAATTCGACTGTAATGCATGGATTCTTTGACTCAATTTTCATTTACTGGGAGGTGCAAAAAACGTCCTGAACATTTGCATGCATTATTCAGCCGAGCGGTTAAAATGAATCAGCACAAAAGCATAAATGTAATGACCAAACGTCTTCAAGTATGTGTAGGAATTTTTGCCTAAAACACTTTTGTATTAGCCATGATACAAACAAAATAGAGTTACATGCCATACCACAATTTTTGCAAGCAGTTCATCATTTGCATTGCTGCTCATACACAGGCTATGCCAAAATGTCACGAAGGCTTAATTATTGGTCAACTGATCATCAGAAAATGTGCTGATATAGGTCTCCCTTTCTCCTTTGCCACTGTTGCTAGTCACTTTTTACTGCTATATGGCTTTTTTGATTTTGGCTGTCTAATGTCGACATCAACCATTTGTCTAAGATAACAGTCCGAAAATCTTTGAGGTTCGCAAACGGTTCACGCCTTCCTTCATAGACAAGTTCTTGCAAGGTATCCCAAACTGAATAATGTAGCGGATTCAAATCTGTCGAATGTGGTGTCTATTCATGTGAGCTGATAAAGTCTGTCGTGTTGTCTTGAAGGAAATTTTGATTCGTTTTGATGCGGTGTGATGAAACATTATCTTCACATAATTGGATTTTTAACTTTCTTTACGCTGGTACGTGGCATTCAGTGGTGTTATTAGTGAGGTCACCGAAATTAATATGCAAGTAAGAGAACATATATTGTTCTACAAATGCACAAAAGGAAATTTCTCGCCATGAAGTATATGCACCATTATAGTTATGCAAAGTTCAGGACGTTTTTAGCGCCACCCGGTATAATATACATCCATATGTCACACTACAACTCTAGTCAAAACACTGAAACATATCAATCATACTTTTCTTCTTCCCCACCATTCTACTTTTCTCACCAAAGATATTCAGAATTCTGGCAAATGGCACAAAAGTTGAACAAGTTCAAAAGTTCACCACCAAATATGAAAAATTTTAGGAATGCACATTTTTTGACTAATATGTCTTGAAAACAATACAAGATAATGCATGTACTAAGTTACTACATAACACCAACAAGAAATCGTGTGTGTTATGCTAAACAGTATGACTGCAACTGGCCTAAGCTGCTGCAATTCTTTCTAAATGCAGTTATTTCAGATAATGAGCATACTAGACAGGACATGCTAATGACACAAAAATCATATGTGAGCTATGTTATCAATAAAACTTTTGTAGTCAAGTTCGGTGACAGTTTAAGATTACAGCAGACATATACTGCGTATATTTAACAAGCTGACAATTTACGTGGTCATCTCAGTTTAATCCCAATCCCCTGATATAAACCTCTGGGGAACACCGGAGCAAGACTGCTTACAAACTATAGTCTCTCTGGTGGCAGACCAACAGTATACAAGCACTGAAAGCAAAATATGTAATTACAGGGTGTCTACAAATCCAACCTAACAAATTTCCAGGAGATTTCCAGGACACATTTAACAAACTTCCAGTAGACTTTTTACATTAATCGAGCCTCTTAAGCATTACAATTACATGTACAATGAAATGACAAGCCGCAAAATATTAATACATATAGGAGTATGAATTTTAAAATTTCTGCAACTGAGCATGTGATGATGAGCTGACAATTACTGGGCAAAGATGCTAACCGCTGAAATCATAGTGATCCTGTTTACCCAAGGAAATTCCTATTTCCCATGTAAATAAAATGCGCCTGATATACGAAGATCACACAGCAAGTTATAAAAGTTTTCCAGGAGCACCAATAAAATTCTAGGAGATTTCCAGTATTTCCAGGAGTTGTAGACACCCTGAATTACAAATCCTACACCATTCACAGACTACAAAGCATCTGTTATAACACACAGTAATAAAAACTAGACTGAAAAAACTCACAGAAATAAGAATCCGTTCTGTCTCTGGAACATCTGGCATTGCATCAAACAGAAATGCATCAGCGGTAGACTTGCTAAACCTTTCACACACATCATTACACCATCTCAGTGCCAATAAACAGCTGAATTCTCTATACCATTGCTGAGTCTCATCATGTTTTTCAGCAGCAGTACACAGATGACACACAGTTATATGTCTCTCTGCCACCACTTAATTATCACGGTGAACTCACCATGCTTGAGTCATGTCTGACAGCCCTTCATGTCTAGCTATCCTCTTTGGCACACCAAAAACTGTGCATCAGAAATGTACTAAATAATAAAATAATTATTGCACTCAGAATACAACGAAAATTTCTGTCACTGTTTGAGTTAGATTTGCGGGAATTTGGGATAAAATACAACACCTTTATTACAGTCATGTCGAAGTGCACATAAGGATAGTTCCGTGGCTCCACCTTGTGAATGATATAGACTTGTGCTGCAGCCTGAAATTGCCAAAAAAATCCATAAAACCCCATATTTTGGCATTCAAGGTCATTCAAGGTCATTGAAATTGGCGCCAATCGAGAACCAGTGTACGACTTATTATTAGTGATTAATAGTAACCTACGCCCTATCTCGCACCATTACTGAGATACAGTGACTTATTGGCCAAAAATCGCAAATTTTGCCCACCCCCCTCTCATTTAGCGCCCTTGTTTGGGGTGACCCCCTTCGAATTTGTGGAAAAGCTCCAGAAACCAGAGTCTTCCAGGCAGCCGAAGGTGAAAATTTGGTGATCCTAGCTTGCACCGTTTTTGACTGGTGTGACAGACGGGACAGAATTGCGATGGCTAAGATGCGCTGAAAGCAGTAGCTGCTTTCTCGCATATAAATGAAAAGTGCTGATGAACCAAAATTGATGTGAACGTTTCCCAAGACAAAAGTAATCAGCAAACTGATTTTCAGCTTGAAAGATCAAGGTCATCAGACGTCAAAATCTCCCAATAACACCAGGTGCAATAATTAGCCAGAAAATGCAAATGCAGACTTTCAAAATAACTTAAGTGCTAATAGCTAAATAAAAACATCATAATATGTCGACAAGAGGCTGACATAGTTTCTAGTTATTAATGCAGCGCATATAACATAATTACAGCACAGACAATGACAGGCTCCTGGTTTGATAATTTTTACATGCAAAACAAGAATTAGAACAGCCAATGACTCATGTATGAAGACGTTACAATATGTCAGGCAGAATAAGATGACAATTATAATCACACAGTCCCTGATGTGCTCCTCTTAGGTATGCCAAGATATAAGATAAAGCTTTTCTGTACAGTGATGAAGTAACAGCCTTAACTGCTAAGCCACAGACTAGTAAACTGAAAAGCTGATCCTGACATCATGTATGATTAGGAAATGTGCATAAGTTGATTGTACCCGCTAGCTTATATGACATACTTGCATTCGAAACTGTGGTGCATAGGGTTAAAATCATACCAAAAAAGCTACCCAACACCCAATATCCAATATTACTGGGTCCTGTCAATACCAATACTGATACTGATCAGATATTTAGGCTCCTGCCACATGCTGGCATGATGCCAAGTGAAATGCGTTGGTTGTGTAAACCGTGTTGAGGTAATCAACGTTAGCGATCTGTTTTTGTTTCTCTCTGCAAGTAAGTAAATAAAAATAAGTAAGTAAGTATGTAAAATGTAAATTTATATAGCGCATATTGTTAAATTAACCTCCAATGCACTCACGATTCCTGTGCAATGTCCCTCCAGGGCCTCCACTCTCTGTCCATTGCCCCTCAGTCGGTACACACTGTACCAGGAACAAGAGATGGTCACATTAAATTCACACTGCAGGGCATTAGCACATAGTGGTGTCAGATTACATCATGCAGCACACATGCTTAGTCGCTGTCCGTCCCACATGCACACGCTCATTCATGCTAGTGGGAGCAATGCTCAGTGGTGGGCGAAGCAACGATGAAGAAGAAGTGTGAGACAACTACTCACTGATCAACAAACTGTATAACTTGCAGCACTAATCTACATATACTGTTAAACCTATAATTTGTTGAAACTTGTATACTTGGTAGCAAATTGCACTTGACTCCTATGTGAAAATGCATCTGCTCTGTGCTAGATGCGCCAAGTACTCAAATAAATCAACAACACAGCATCCACAGGTCAACGTAAACATGGACTGCGTTGCTGTTGCATTACGTAATCTGACACTGGCAATTAAGCCTTGGACAAGCTGCAACTGACTGACCGCTGCCCTGCCCACTGCAGTGGACAGAGAGATCACTAACGTTCATAACAATAGCAGCACTTCACTTTTATCAGCATAATTAGTGACTGCAATCCCGGGATTGAGAAATTTGTAATCCTGGGATCTCGTTTCGGTGAAAACAGCTGGGATCCCAGGATCGCAGATCCCGGGATTGCAATCCCTAAGCATAATGAGAGAATGAGGCGCATGTAAAACCAACCTGTTGCGTAATGTACCGGTGTTCATGCTCTGTGACTGAGACAAAGTGCGCCGGGTTAATTCTGCTGATGGCCTCGGCTGATTGCGAGAAGTGGCATCTGCCTGACTGTGATTAAGTGTGGAAGACTTCTGTATACATGCACCACGTATAATGTGTGACTCAAGAGATACCGCACTGTACTACTGTATGTTTTTTATTAATTGCTCAGCATTCTTTATTCATCACTAATTCACTAACGTTCAGTTTTGGCATGCCTTTATCTAATCTAAAATCATTTCCTATCAACCAATGTAATAAGAAAATCATCAGCAGTCAGTAATAATAATAACAAGATTTTCTACTCAAGTGTCTTGTGGTTTTTGGGAGTTCATTTAGATCTGGGCTGATTATGAGGCTTGAAACTAGACTTTTTATTTATGAGTTGTACAATGTAATACCAATAATTCTAGTTCATCCAGTTCACATGAAAAGTCTGTAAAAATCAGCGTCTGTTCAAATATGTAACATTGTGATACAGCTATAAAATTTTTATCCTGTGCATAAAACTGCAAATAGTTACATCTAACATATGCCATAAACTACTATCTCCTACTTATTTACTTAGTACTTATTTATATCAGTAAAAGCAGTTTACTCTCTACAGTTACCTGCATGTCTTCCTCATAGGCATCCTCATCTTCGTCATCCCATTCATCATCTGTCCAGTCTATCACATCATTGGTATTGCCATAAACAACGTTGTTGTTACCGACTGGTGAAACTGCTGACGTGCTTGCTGACCGTGGTGTAGCATGTGACGGGACTGTTGCAGACTGCTGTTGCGCTGGTACACTTACACTGGAGTGTTGTCGTCGGCTGGCTTCCATGCTTGGCAATGGCCTTTGAGGTGCTGAATGCTTCGACGGTGCTGTTGATGAAACCTAATCAAAAAGTGGGATGAAGACTATCATGTAAAGTAATTTGTATTGATTTTTCCTATAGCATTTAGTTATCTTTAGAGCTGTCAAAGCATTATTTTTTTAATGCATCAACAAACTGCGTTAAATTTTTTAACGCATTAAGTAACGTGTTATTAATACACCCAGGCCCGTCGAGAGGGAGAGCAGAGAAAGTTACCCCAGGCCCTACAACGTTTGGAGGGCCTGCACATAGAACCTAAAAAGTTAGAAAGCAAATAAAAACACATTTTTCAACAATAACTGACGTAATCACTAGCATAGAAATCTATTAGCCTGTCATCCAAATATTTATTTACAGTAGTGACAAAACAGCAACTACAGTTAAGTCAATTGAATTCATTCGACTGTCAAATAACTGCGGTTTAACGGAATACTGAAACTTTTGCTTCACAGAATTCGATAAATTAAATACATTTACGCATGTGCATTAATTTTTTTTAATGCACGTTAATTTTTTTAACGTGCATTAATTTATTAATGCATTAACACATTAATTAACACATTAATTTGACAGCTCTAGTTACCATACTTATGGCACTGAAGTGCCTGTAAATCTAATTACTCGATTATAAATGATTAATCCAGCACTTGTAATCAATCAAATGCAGAATAAAGAATCTGAAAAACCTGTAGCATCCTTAAATCAGAATGTAAGTTGTACAACAAAGACAACATAACATTTACCAACTCTTCAGTAGCAGAAATTAAGCTTCAGAACAGAAAGAACAAACCCATGACTAAAACATATGTCAGCCCAGTGATAACATATTATGCAGGCATCTGCCTGACCTTTTGACAATCTTGAGCTAAAACTTGGCACACCAGTTACTAATACCTCAGATCAAACGTTCACACTAATTTTGGTTCACCTACTCATTTTCAAGTTCAAGAGTCCATAATGGGAAGGAGTGAGATAGATGGACCGGCAAGACCAATAATGCAACATATCAGGATAGCCACATAAAAACAAGCAGAATATGTACAATATGCATGCATCAACAAACAGACTTAGCAAAATAATATCAAAGTACCTCAACATAAGTGATGGGAATTAGGCCACTGTTGCCATGAGAATTACGAGCTTCCCACCAACCACCTCCGACATCCTGTGACAAAACGGTTTGCATAGCACGATAATACACACCGACATGACATGATTTTCCGTACCATACCCGACATTCCTTCTCTAAGCTATATAACTAGTGCTGTAGTGTAAAGTATCAATTATCAAACTCAATAAATTGCTTCTGCTTCACTGTGCACTATGAATCAGTACTGGTATTCAGTATTAATAATGGTATCAACAGAACCATTGGGTACCTGAAATATTGGGTACTGGGTAATGAGTAGCTTGTTTGGCATGACTTTGATGACAGACAAAAAGCAAACAGCTTAATACTTGAAATCTGACCACCAAATAATATTTGGTATACATTTTGAGGCAGAAACAATACAATATACAAAATTAACATAAACAATGCAGTCTGTACAAACCTTCTCTACAACTGTCAGCACTTCACCAGCAACAAATGACAGCTCATTTGGACCGGCACTTTCAAAGTCAAAAATTGCCTTTACCTACAGCACAAAGCAGTTTTAACATTCAGAATAAGACAAATGTCCAGAACTACAAACAATCTCCTGCATGGGTACAGGCAATAGAACTCCAAAACCACAGAACCCCACAAAATGCTACTGGAAAAAACAGGATACAAACATTGCTGGCTAGGGTTCGAACGACACTAGTATTGGCATACCGAGTATCGGCCAATACTGGCCGGTATTAGGGTGGATTGGGTATTGGGCAATATTTTTTTGACTGTGAAATCCAATAACGATATCTGCTCACTCAGTATAAGTGGTTGCCGCTCGCCACCAACTGCTGTCTAAGGTGCAATCAAACAGCAGTTGGCAGTGGGCAGCAACCACTATAGAATGATAATTATCTCGACTTGTTAGCACACAACCGTGACGGGAAGAGTGGCCCATGGCGGGAGAAGGGGGAAGTACACCTGTAGAACAGTCAGCATTTATGACAGACTGGAAGGATTACCGGGTATCACCTCTCCACGGCACGCCGTCTCACACTCTAAACCTAATTTCAGTAACCGACGTATACAATACAGCACACGACATATAGCAGACGTGTAGCAATTAGCATGGTGGGTGACGTCGCCAGCCCGACAGCTGTGCCTGGCAGTTTCTACTGTCACCTGTGCACTGCTGTAAAGGTTACTGGCATCTGCTTCATGAGGTGTACAGCAGCCTAGTACTACACGGTAGGCCTACTCAACACAGCAATATACTACTGACACACAACAGGAGCAGATGCTACTGTGGGTCTCCTTGTTGACGCCAAGTAGTATCATTTCTGTTGTCCACCACCTGTCAATCAGTCAATTAGCCGTGGACAATTACGCTCCCAGTTGAATGGCCGCTCGCATTTACTACTTGGCAACATCTTCGGCAGTCCTGGTCATTACGTAAGTTGCAGTCCTGGCTGATTGCACTGTTGACTGCTCCACTGTACGTGCTCCACGGCGTGCAGCGTGTATGCTGTGCCTTTCATCTAGTGCTCAAGTGCTCACACGCTGGCGGCCGCAGAGCCGAATTGCCGTAATCCATTGACTCGTTCCTGTGCCTTCAGAATGGTGGGTAAACTGTGAGGAATCCATTTATAGCCGATCAATCGCGTGCCGGCTCGCACGCTCCCCCGCACTATATCCTCCTCGCGCCTCGCACTTTACCCGACTCCACAGAGACGTTATATATTCCATGATCTGTGTCGGTGTCCTGCATTTTCATGGAAACCAACTATCAAAAATGTCGCTATTTGGAACGTCCGTTATTTCGAAGTCCTGCTACTGCAGTGTAGTAGGCTACCGTTGGGTTGATGCTAAGCAAGAGACTGACGGAAAAAATCATCTCGGAGATTCCGTATAGCGGTCCCTTCAGGATGGCAGATCGTTGGTACTGCAACCTCGAACATTCACTGGCAACAGTTCAAGTGGCAAAATTATTCACTCCTAAACTCTACAAAACTAAAATGTCTGCAACATTTTAGAGTGTAATTCAAATAAAATCACTCACTTTCGCCATCTCTCATTCTACTTGTGGCTGCGCCCACTTCGGTCCCTCCAGATTCGTTCACTGCGGTTTCGGGCTTTCGGCTTAGTCACACATGGCGGTTATCGAATAAATACGGTAAGAAAGTCATGCTAAACGCAAGGAAACTGTGCGATGTCGATATAATATCGATCCTATTATACGACAGTCTGCCTGAGAAAGCGTAGAAGCATCCATTTCAACCTTACAATTTACGGGAAACATTCCTGCCACTGACGGTTTAAACATGTCGCTACATCACCTTGGGAATTACTGATGTCTGAGCCAGTATTGCTGAAATGTTAACCACCGACATTTGCTGTGGTTCAGTGGTAAAATGCTCAACTTGACACTAGCTACGCTGAAACAGCTCATCTACGGTGATCAAATTTCTTTCAGTTCATGCATGTTTGGTTTGTCGTTGATATGCTTCAGTACATTTGGTGCAATTTTGAAGATGTAGTGACACGTTTGAGCTATGGTGGAATCATTTTACCATTATTTCCTCTTAGTCGATCAGCGACAGAACTATGAAAAATGAACAAATAAACATACTTTAGTGTCTTGTTTTTTTCTGACTAGTGTTGTAGAAGGTTATGTATAAATCCAAGATCGTGCAAGCCCTGGAATAAGAGCACCAGGGTCAAAATGCTGCTAGTTAGACAATTCTGATGTAATCCAAAAATCCATTTCAATCATTTAATTGCAGACATACAGAACTGAAATGCATATATTTTTGCAACAAAAATGTACAATATCACAGTCAAATCCAACCAGATAACAGCAATTGACAATGAAATTTACATGCTAAAGTAACTAGACAAAAAGACTCCATATAAAACGCAATAAATAGAACTAGAAAACAATGTCAGCAGAGCGTCAACATATTGTGTGGCCATCCGACCTTTGATCGGAATATTGGAACTTTTGCTTCACGGAATTTAGTAAATTAACATAAATTTACATATGTGCATTAATTATTTGAATGCACGCTAATTTTTTTAACGTGTGTTAATTTATTAACGCATTAATGCGTTAATTAATGCATTCATTTGACAGGTCTAATTTCAAATAATATCATCTGCAAATAATAAAATCTGGCAGCAACATTTATAAAACTGGGGTGTGATCACATACATGAATATGGAATTTCATCAGTAAACTAGCTAAAACATACATGCAAAACAAAAAGCAAAACACATAACATTTTAACAGCCACACTCCAGGAAAACTGGAGTCAGTCAAATGACATCAAATGATCACTTTCAATTGTTCCTTAATCCTGGAGAGTAAAATTAGGATCTACCACCCTCCCCCCCAAAAAAATGCATAAAAATGATATTCATTCAATGCTCTTTGCTACATTACACTAAAAGTAATAGTAAATAAAAATTGAAAACAAAACATACAATAAAGCACATACAAAAATCCTGACAGTGACACTATAGTCAACATAATACCAGTATATCTATACTAAACTTTTAGGCTTCAGTAATGCTGCACTCTCAAATATAATTATTATACAATCAATAACGACAACATAATAATCCTCACACATAACTGCTAGACTAGCCTCTACTAGCATAACCAAATAATTAATAATAATAATAATAATAATAATCTGACTTATAAAGCGCCAGTATGTGCTAAAAGAAAGACTTCAGTGGCCGTTTTCCAAAGAGTATGCGCTATATAAATTAACCAGAGCTGTCAAAGAGCATTCATTTTGTTAATGTATTAATTAATGCGTTATTAATGCACCCAGGCCCGTCGAGAGGGAAAGTAGGGGGTAAGTTATCCAGGGGCCCGGCAAAGTTTGGGGGGCCCTGCCTGTAGAACAGACCTATAGAAAGTTAGAAATACATTTTTAAACATATAATCAACAATAACTGGCGACATAGTTAACATAATCTATCAGCCTGTCGTCGGAATAATTATTTATTTACAGTAGTGATGGAACATCAACTACAGTTTAGTTACTTGAATTCATTCGATTGTCAAATAACCACAGTTTCAACGGAAAATTGGTGAACTTTTGCTTCACAAAATTCTGTAAATTAACATAAATTTACGTATGTGTGTTAATTTTTTTAACGCACGTTGATTTATTAATGCGCATTAATTTATTAACACATTAACATGTTAATCAATACGTTAATTTGACAGCTCTAAAATTAACGTTTTACTTTCAGTTGCTTAAATAAACCCTCTAATAAACTGAGAAACTGAATAGTGGTACATTTAAGGCCCAAAGTGTTGCAAGCATTGCATACAATGCTCTGTAACACACGTAAATGTTGTTAATACAAACTTAATGATGACTAGAGTATGCTAAAGAGCAAAATGTAAAGTGAAGCTATAAATAAAGTGGTAAATATTATACTGTAGAATGTGCAAATCACGTGACAAACACACCACACAGAGAGCTTCACTGAAGCTCTATCTAAGTGAATATTTAACCTGCTACGAGACACATTAAATACCAATATACTTAATGCAAAACTAAGTTTTATACAACACTTCTGGTGAAATAAACCAGGTATGCTGGAACTCAGTGAAATGTTTAATGTTTATCTCTGCAGCAAAGAGATAAAATGTCCCGGGGCATCTAGCCCCAAACTTTTAGAGCCAGTTTCACTATCCTCCTTCTCTCCAGTTTACCTTCCGTTTTCATGTCCTCTTTTTCCCATCTCCATGTGCCAGGTTTTATCTCCTAAACATAGCTAGGGAGACCAGAAAGCACTGAGACCTTCACCAGTAGAGTTTGCCCTCAATTTATAAATTATACATATTTACACATGACAGTTTAACAGAAACAGTAATCTAAGTAATAAATGGGTCCAGCAAACATCAGCTTTGAGATCAAGATCAAAGCATTATCAGTAAGACAAACTGCCATACATACAGAAAATAAGTATCAAACAAAGAGACAATTTTCATCCCAGATGAGAACCGGCTGCAACAAATACCACAAAACTGTGAAACATACGTACTTAATACAGATTAAGTAACCAGACAGCTTCGGAAACAAATAGCCTTGATCACTGCAGCAAACGGTGGTCACAATAAACATCACTGTGTTCAACTGAAAGGCTAAAAGGGTCGAAATGTACGTTCTACATAAATCACACGTGTTTCACTTCTTTACATGCCACCCTGCATACAGGGCAACCTGCTTCAATGGCAGTATATCACAGCAAAGGTCGGTCAGTCCAGGACATCACGAGTTACTTGCGCACAAGACCACGTGACGTCGGATACATTTCGGCTTCAGGCTGCGACTGCCGTGACGTTGTAGTTGTTCGGCTACACAAACCATATCAAATCAGATTCAGCTTTTTGCAAGGGTAATGCTTAATATGAGCAGCCAAAAAACCATATTTGCCTGTAACAAGCCTCCCAATATGAAAGATTGCTGTCACGAATGCCAAAACCACCAATACTCAAGACATTTATCAGGACATTTTTTAATTACTTGATCCAGTAGGTACAACAAGAGTACAAAAAACCTAATGAAATTGATACATGCCAAAAGTGGACAATGATTTACATATCTTTGCATATTTTGACAATTAAATGTTAAACAATTATGTCGATTATTCACAGACCAGAAAATTATCTGTCAATGATGATGATGATGATGATGATGAAGGACGAATAAACTTTAGCATGGCATTAAGTCCTAAGACTACAGTGAAACGTAACAATAAGCCTAAACAGTGAAGTCACATAATAGTAGTCAATGCAATGAGACGTTCTTAGTCATGGCTGTAAGACCGAGGATACTGAGGGCTCATCTGCTTATTTGAAGACATTTAAGAAAAGGTACAAATTTCAGGTGCACAATAAGTTTCTATTTGGCTTTATTGTAAGCAGAAATCCTGGCACTGTATTCTGAGACTATCATACTCACAAGATCTTTCCATATCAATAATAAAATCATAAATGACAATTTCACCTTGTACCGCCAGTGCTCGTTTTCTTCTTCGCTCGGTCTTTCCGCGACTTGTCCACTAGAGAGCTGCAGCATCAACAACAACCAACTAATGGCCATCAAATGTGGCTATTTGTTTTAAGCACAGATGAACTGGAATGCAATCACGGAATGTAAATAGAGAAGCTTCCATGAACTCAGTCAGCCCAAGACCACAAACAACGTGTGTGAATTTTTGTTCGTAATTTGTATAGACTTCAGTTCTTTTAGTTTTTGCATAACCAGGCAATATTTCAGAATTAATGCAGGTTGTGCACAAACTCAAACCGAATCTGAGGCATGATAGGTAGAGTCAGGCAAAAATAGTCTAAAATCTAAGTTATAGAGAAGTCTTGAGCAGCTAAGAGTTATAAAAAAGTTGTGATTTAGCGACAAGAACAGCATATGAAAGCACACCCATAAATGTGCAAATAATGACAGTGGCTACTGCAATATTACGAAAAACAAAGCATGTGCAACAAATTCAGAGTACTGGTAGCAAATGAGTGTACAGAAGTGAACAATTCCTCACACAAAATACACGAAACATCAACTGAAGTATGAGCAAACAAAGCAAACCTGTCTCCAATGTCAATGTCTCCCTCGTCTTCAAGAGCGGCGTCAAGTACGGCTTGAATCTTGGGGGCAACACTCGGCCCTTCGTAGTCACGAGTTGTTCTGTTTGGCATGTCCAGCTCCACTTGAAGAATATTCTCACCCTAAAATGCACACAATCCACCACCGAATTTGAATTCAGCTAGTGCACACTGATAAACTATAGCAACAAAACGTTGGCCTAATGAATACATTTTATGCAGCCATCCATATATGACCTGACATTTTCAGCTAACAAAACTGGCATAGCAGTTACTCTTGCCCTGTGGAATGTTCACACCAGTTTTAGTTCTCTCAACAATTTTTTAGAGTTAGCAAGCACAAGAATAAATGGCAAAAAAACCACAAAATTGCAATTTATCACCCCTGAAGTCGCAACTTAATAGTGCTATACACTATACAGATATACAGATCTCATGATGATAATGATTAAAATACTAGTGAATTAACCCTAAGCATGCATTGCACAGTGCATTCAATCAATTATGTGCATTTCTATTTCTCACGCAAATGACATTTACTAACATTACTAATACTGCTTAATGAAAATCACAGAATATTATGTAAATTACATACTAAACAAAATGTTCAGCATCTACTAAACAAAAAAGGAAAGATAGAATGTTACGACAAGAAAGGAAAAAAGAACTAACTTTAAATCGAAAGCTGCCACTGAGCAGTGCAGCCTTCTGTGCATATTCACAGATGGGGCGTCGACGTCCGACAGCAGATGCTGGCCTCTTGGCCATTGTCTCACTACTGAGCACAGACACCAATCAATCCACTGATCATTCAGTCAACCAATCAGCACACACTTACACAGCACACATAGCACCGTATGCCACAAAAAATCAAAGGTACTAAGTTGTTGCTGCAACAACCCCCTTCCGACAACATCTAAATGAGAAAGTTAAGCCATGAGATACTTTATATGGTGAATGAAATTACGCTATACATCTACAAGATAGTGCATAAAAACAGCAGCATACATGTATTATGTACCCTGAGCAATTAGACAGTTTCGAAAACACTTAGCCCTTATCACTTTAGTGAAGTGTGGTCATGTTGAAAAACTATATTCAAGCATTCAGTGTGATCACACTTTGCTGCAACAATCAAAACCTACAATTTCTAAAACTGTCCAAATGCTTGATCTACACAAAGCACACATGCTCCATATTTTTTGCGCCACCCTGCATATAGCCAGGTAAACTGTTCACCAAGCAGTATAATTTGGTACTGGCCAAAGGGCGGTGATGTTCTGCGACTAAGAAGGTAATCATAAGTCTGGTGGGTGTTGCACTGGCCATGCGTCACAGACTTATGTCCCATTTTTCCATGCACAGCTGATGGCCAATCAAATTGATCTCCGATCTACTTTGGGACTTGATCGGAGATCATCTCAATAACCGTTTTTCCATTGCCAAATAGTGACTAATCGTCCATCAAATCTCCCTTCAAGTTGATGGCCGAATATTGGCCGATCAAGACAGATAATTGACGTTTAAACGTGGCGATCTGTAGTTCGTTGCTTATTCGCACCCAAAAACATCACTTCACTTCGCTGGTCAGGCATTAAAACAAAGTTCCAGGCATGGCGATCAATCACTACCGATCAGTTTATACTGTGCATAGTGTTTTACGAAGAAATAAAATGGATAGACGCTCCCGTATTGATTTGCGATAAAACGTATTTTTGACAGCAGACGATATGGACGATATTGTTGCTATGACAACGTTTACTGGCTATGGCATCCAATCGCAGCGCATGCTGGGCAATTTAGCACAACACTGCAAATCGAGGTCACTGTCAGCCAATCAGATTGGCATAAAGTGGGTTCAGTTGACGGTGAATCAACGTATCATCGATCACATAATTGGACATCAAAAATGCATGGAAAAACGAAACACAGTTGATCGACGTCAACTCTGAACATCAAGTTAATCGGAGATCAGTAAATCAGAGATCAAATTTGATTTGATTGGCGATGGAAAAACCAGACCTTAGTGATTTATCCACCCATGGGATCAATGGCTACAAAAAAGATGGGCACCCGACCTATGCCCCAGAGAGGCATGGCACGCTTTACCTTTACCTTTTTACCCTGTATAAACAATCACTATTAATTTGTAAGCAAATATGATGTCTAGTGCCATATGCCAACAAAAAGCTAAACTGACCCGCCCTTTGCCAAAGCCTTCAATCTCCAAGTACCTTCTTCCTCATCAAACTCAGCTCGAGACAAAATTTTATTCTTGTCATTCGGCGGAATAAAGTTGTCAATGACCAGCAGCCTATCACACACAAACCACGATGACAACACAATGAATGTAACATATTTGTCATGTGTTGCAGCCAATGACTAATTAAGATCATAAGAACACTAGGCTAGAAGTTGAAAAAATGTACATTGTAAAAAATTAAATATATCAAATAACATGGTAAAAAATTAGCCTAACAAGCTGTTTGCATTTTGGACAGTTCTTCATACAAAAGAGCATGTTCCAAACAGTTACCTGTGACAGAGAGATATGTGGCATCAAATGCACAAGACAACTGTTAGAACTTTTTAGCTGCTAAAAATGTTTTTTCAACTATTGTCCAGAAAAGAATTACCAATCCAAATAAAGAAAACGTTTCTTCAAAATCAAGTATCACTTCAAAACAAGGGCATGCAATGCTTTATAGAAAAAACTGTTAAAAATGAACAGCCATTACTCTTTTCCTTCCCTCAGACACAGCTGTGAAAAGTCTAACAAAAATGGCAATAATGACGATAACAGTTTAACAATAACAGTAAAGACACGACAATGATGAAACTGACTTAAGTTTGAGTTCGCGAGTCAACTCATTCTGAGTCTGCTCCAGTTCCTGTCGTTCTCGAGCGTTAGCTTCTTGAAGATCAACGATTTCTTGCTTCGTAGCCTGCAGCTTGGAGAACAGCTGGACACAGCATCCAAAGCACATACACTACCGAGATAAACGACCAGGAAAACAAACGAAGACGATTTTGCTGGGTCTTCAACACAAAAGAACATCAACTTTGCTCTGCTAGCATGGGTATTTGCCTGAGTGAGCCTTGCTATACCCACACAAAGAAACCCAGATATAAGGTTTACAATCTACACTGTGTTTCATAAAAAAAACCGGACCCCTAAAGCAGGTCAGCATAAATTTATCAAAATAAGTTCGCCTAAAATGATTTTTCACACAGTGCGCTGCCATTCAGTTGCGGATTCATTGTGCCTGAAAAGTTTGGTATGGGCTGAGTACCATCTGCACGGTTTCCATGTCTAAGCTGACTTGGAACAGACAATTGCGGACGAGGCCATTGACCAGTGGAGGAAAGGACTCAAAAGGACAACATTTTGAACATTTACTATAACTTTAGTCGTACGTGTAGATTGCTTGTACCAACGTTTTTTTCATACAAAAGCCGTTTTCTTGAAGTTATTGCAAGAAGTTTCAGGGTCCGGTGTTTATGAAACACAGTGTACATGCTTCTACTTTATAATCAGTGTATTTGGCCCCCTACACTGGACATCAAATACCCAAGTTGTAAATGTCTGGAACCATGGAGAGTCACCATGCTGACACTACCAAAACTACTGCAATAATATCATTGTGCCAAACTGGTAGAGCTGCAAATATCAATTCACAAAAAATATAACACCAGTAGCAATAAACCAGCAAAAATGACAGCCCAGTGTTGGCATTCAGCACATTAGAGGTTTTTTACGATAATGTGCTGCATAAATTTACATTTGACATTTGACATCCTATGCGGCCAGCCACCTAGTTACACACTACATTGCTCAAGCCAAATCCTGACCTTGGAACTGAAAACTGGCATAACAATTACTCATTGCATAGGAAAACGTTCATATCAACTTCAGTTTTGCTATGCCTCTTTGTTTTCGAGTTTCTAAACGGCACAAGACAGATAAACAAACGGACTGACGAAAAAGAACTGTAATGTGGCCTAATAAGTTATAATAAATTCATCAAATTAAAACCTTTTATTATAGTTTTTGTTGACGTTTCGGTAACTGCTGCTGCCTTCGTCGGAACGACTGTCCACCAGGTGTAGCTGCAGCGGACAGTAAGTAGTCATAGATGTGTGGAAGTTGGTAGGACCCCTCGTTTTGGTTCATCATGTAATGTGGCCTGTTAGGATGACCACAAAGTAAAGTACTGGTCAAATAACTAACTGACCTTCTTCAGTTTCTTGGTCTTGATCTCGACCTCCTGCTGGAGTGAGTTGTAAGTCTCAGCAATGTTCAATGCCGACTCTTCGTGCTCTTCCAACTTCTGCTGGATTTCTCTCTCATGCCGCTGCACATATACAGCCATACCCATCTCTGAACACTCTATTGACACAGAGCATTCTGAGAGAAGTAGCTTCCAAATAATAATTTTATGACAAATGATGGCCATCTCGCTAAGAGAAGCCTGCAGTTATCTGAGATGAACTACATTATGATGTGTGCAGTGAAAAAATTCTATACTCCGGTGGGAGACAGAGCAAGTAAGCTGCAGCACACAACTGTTGAATGTCATTGAATACTGACCAACAAACATGTTCAGTGGCAAATTCTCATTCACTGATTTAAGATCTACCACAGCTCAAATGCATCATTAAACTATTGAGTGAAACATTAGCATCTGAAAACTAGCAAAATTAACTAAATAAATACACTAATCATTCATCTGGTATGCTGACAGCAGCAGCACTACTGAAATGCAGTCGCAGTAATGCGAGTTTAAAGACAATATGAAACAGCTCCGTGGAGAGATATCTCGAGAGACCTGCTGTTCAGCAATCTCTTGTCGACGCTGCTCTAGCGCCCTCTGCTGTTCATTTGTATGATCAACAATATTCTTTCCTCCACGCAACAACTTGCTTTCCATTGCCTGCACACACAAACAGACTAACAGCATAATATAACTCCTCATGGGTCCGACCAAACTGCCTGGTGCCGTGGCCAATAACAACCACTTATACTCATGTGACAGTAAATTCTGGCATCAGTGAATCCTTCAATGTCTCATTTGTTCCGCTCGATGTTCCAACCAGTGGCAACCAGCAAATTACTGTTATTACGATACAATACAATAAATTCAAAGTGAAAAATGACAATGGCACTGCAATCACTTTACAGTCAACTGGGGGAAAAATGAAGAAAACACGCAAGTTTTTAGTTTAGTTTTAAATGTTCGCAGGCAGTCCGAAGATGTCACTTCTGACAGCAGATTGTTCCAAATTTTTGCTGCAGTGATGGAACGCTCGGTCGCCAATCGTGTTGTTAGACATCTGCTGAGCAGAGATGCCAATGTCCAACCTCCATGACGAGTTGACAGTCATCCGATAAAAAGGGGGGGGGCAAAGTATGCAGGTGCCAGTAATTTCAAGCACCACAACAGGGTGACAGGAAAAAATTCTCAACTGAGTTGTCAGACTCTCTCACTCACTCACTCACTCACAAGTAATAAGCTGCAGATGGTTGCTGAAAACAAGAGAGCCAATATTCTCATGTCACACAATGCATTTACAAAGAAGCTGGTCCAAATAATACAGGAAAACGATTTAAAATGCTCATCAGCACCAACGATTAATTTGTCAAAATGTTAACCCTGCACTGACAAATTATGACCTGTATTTGTTTCTGTAGCTTTTCCTTTGCATCTCTTTCTCTCTGCAACCTCTCTTCTCTTTCTGACACCTCATGAAGAATCTTATCCCTCTCCTGTTCCAGCATACATATTGCGAAACGTTATGTCGACAATATAACAGCATAACAGCACACTGAGTAATACTAAGAAATAATGGTAAATACCAAAGCTGTCTTAGTGCTTAACAACATTGGTATAAAAAAACATCAAATACAATAAGTAACAAATGAAATCATAGTCACTAACCCATACAGTAATAATTAAGGTCACAAGTACTAAACTGTCACAAATGCACTGTCTTTCTTTACAAACAGACTTCACATTCAAAATATCCGTACATGTAGTTAAATATACCAGTAGAACTAAAAACATGACGATAAAGATCGGATGTATTATGTGACCAGCCAACTGGACTTCTGACCATATCAGCTGAAAACTTGCCTTCCAGTTACATTAGCCATGCAAAACATTTACATCAACTTTGTTTTTTCTAAGTCTTTTCGCTTTCACTTCGAAATGTGTATAAGACAGATGTGGCGGGAGGATAAATAGACCTACAGATGGACATACAAGGGAGATGCAAACAATGTGCCAGTATGACCTCAGCAATAAGATTCTTGTTGTTGAGAATTGCTTCCTTCTCAGCTTCCAGCTTCTCACGCTGTTTCTGCATGTAAGTGTCTTCATCGTCATCGTCATCATCCTCTCCACCGTCATCCTCATTGTCAGATAAAATCTCACCTGAACATTTCCAACAATACAGCCACAAACAGCATGAGAGTACTCACAGAATGAATGAAAGGATAAAAATCCGAAATTCATCCACTGTCAAACAATTACATAACAAAATCACTATATTGGTATACAAGGCATCGTCGGTTGAAAAAGTAGATGGAGCAGAGAGATGCAATTCTGTGACAGACGGCAGTAAATTTTGAATAAAAAAACTACAAGTACTCAAAATTTCAATCCAGTCTCAAAATTAGCATTTATAGACTAATTACAAAACTACTTTTTCACCAAGAAAAAAATTTTCCGAAAATCTTCTGACAGCCCAAACTTTTAACAGGGCGGGAGAGGGAAAATTGCCATGCCACTATGCCACCACTGGTAGACGTGAGCCTTGTTATACTAATCAGGCTTACCATACATGTCACGAGTCAAAATGTGAAAAAAACTTTCTAATCTGCACCTCACTGAAGACATCCCCTGCCAGACTATATAGAAACACTGGTTAACAAAGCTGAAGTTGCTTAAGTAGGAAAAACTAAAAATTCCCACCAATTTCTTCACAGTTACTCTACATCAGACCCACTAAAGCTTTTGTCGTGGACTTTGTCGCAAAGTCGGCATAATGGAATTTTGGCTTCACCAAAATAAGAATTTTTGCTGGAGTTGTAGACCAGCTGCCCTTCTGTCACCCAAAGAATAGCACTAAAACAATACACGTAACAAAAATCAAAACGATCCACAAAATTCTTGTAGTTCTGGTGTAACTGCAAAAATGTGTATATTTTAGCCATATTGTAATAACTACACTGTGTCTCAAAAAAACCGGACCCCTGCTACCTTTTGCAATAACTCCAACAGTCTTGGTTCAATAGCAATCAATTTTGACAAAAATAATCGTTAGAGAATCAGCACTTAATAGCATGTGTTACTTTGCGAGAAATTTTAAGAACAGAATACCAGCTGAGGTTTTCCTGTGGCACCAACAGTAGAGGCAACTGCACTGCAGTACTCCAACTAACCAACAACGTCAGTTATGAAATCATTGAATGTTATAACGCCAACGTTTGAAGTTGAACGAACTGTTGATTAGCAACATCATAGTCAGAAGTTACAGCAGATGTTCAAAGTGCTGTCCCCTTACTCAAACACAGGCCCGGAGACGTCTTCTCCATTCGTCGATTGCGTCATCGACAACGGTCTGCCGTAGGCCAGACCAGACCTCCACCAAGCGCTGCTTCAGTTCATCCACATCTTTCACCGGCTTCTGGTACACACACTGCTGTACACGGCC
>Ga0209367_1003309_pt1 | contig 21892 bp, 16 predicted proteins | sample WorMetLIZISLAND2_FD_187412 | JGI IMG/M metagenome (GOLD analysis project Ga0209367, IMG submission 187412) | Marine gutless worms symbiont microbial communities from Max Planck institute for Marine Microbiology, Germany - Olavius geniculatus... ... | reverse complement strand
ACGACTCCACCGACCTGGAAACGGTAGAAAACATCGTGGCAGAAGACGCGGCACCACTGGAAGAACAAGATCTGGAGATGTCTTCCGCTAGTCCGAGTGAAATTCGTACTCCGAATTTGTACCAGACCACGGAGACGCAGCTTGATGTCCGAGAGTGCGAGGAGGAGATTTTAATCGAACCGGAACCGGAGACCCCGGTTCGCAGACCCCCCGTCCACGGACCACCCACGGACATCCCTCCGGATGAGCCTGAGTGCCTGGAAGAGCCGGAGTCCTTTGTCCACAGACCACCCACCCAGAGCCCACCTACAGAGATCCCCCCGGATGAGATTCTGGAAGAGCCGGAGATGTTTGTGCAAAGACCTCCCACCCAGAGCCCATCCACAAATTACCCGGACGAGCGCAGCTGCTCTCCGGTGACCTTTGACGAGGAGATCTGGCTCTTGGAGAAGCCCGGTGAAACAGCGGAAGAACTGGTGGTCATGGAAGTATCCGGGGCACTGCTAGAGAAGGCAAGCGTGGTGGAGGAGGATATTTGTTTCGTGGAGGAAGAAGATTTCGTGCTCGAAGCGATGTTGGACCTTCAGCAACTGGTCCAAGTCAGTATAACCAGACACTGCACTTAAGGGTTACAGAATTTAACGATTAATTAGTCAATTAATTATTTTTAATAGTCTTTGCTTGCAAAATTTGAACGATGCAGTGCAATGGAAACATTTCCAAATTTGGGTTTGAATGTGAATTACCCACTTTGCTATGCCACTCCTGCGGTATTGTGGCTAAATAGTAAGTCATAGGGGTCGGCGATGGCGCTGTTGGACAGGGCGACTACGAATTTTTATAGGTTGTGAATTGTAACCATGTGTCGCCATCATAGATATTAAAAACATTAATTTGCAATTAAAAAAAACATTAAAAAACATGTTTTTCACTGTTATAAAAAACATATAAAAAACATACATAAAAACGTTGAACTACATTACCGTGATTATGGTGCAGATCGAAAACAGGGCTAAACGCAATTTGCCTATGAGAAATGCATCTGTTTGTAATTTTGTACGTTTACGTTTTAATAAGAACAAAAACACGACATTAAAAATAGGTCAAAAACGTTTTTAAAAATAAATAACATAAAACATGTTTTTATAGCTTTTATTTAAAAACATTTAAATGTTTTTACATTTATGGTTTCCATGTGCAGGGGTCTGGCCGCAATTTTCAGTGTGAGATTTTAATTTGTTATAGTCGCCGTATCTCACCCTCTCTAGCATCAGCTGGGCTTCTTGTTTAATGTGCGTTTGTCAGTGTCACATATTATTAATGTATTCTATTGTGCTATTGCTATACTGTGACATAGGCTGCACGAGCAACGGCAGCAGATAACGATGCTTCTACACGCGGAGGATTTAAATTTGAATTAACGAAAAGTGTTTGAATAACTGTGATTGATATATCTATTTATTGATAAGCATTTCATGGCGCTTGTGAACTGCTAAGTTGTCCAACGCATGTCATTTTTTGCTTTTGTTTGGTTCGGTGCGCGCATTTTCATCCGCTTTCAAAACGGAAAACTTTTCCTGTATTTTTTTACCCGTAATTCGTACGGTAATTTGTGTTCAGCCGGAATCAGACGTATACTACTGTGAGGAGGAATCTTTCGCGGTTGACGTCGTCTGTGACCTAGCACTGCTCCACAGGTTTGATTATAGTCTACTAGGGGCGTCATTTAGGGGATGGAGGGGACTACGGATTTCCAAGGATTTTTGATTTTAATTATTTCTCTGTAAATCGTACCTTTGAAACAGTGTTACTGCAGCAGCAGCAATACGTTACGTTGACTGAGACCCTTTCTAATGATTAATGAGACTTCCCAAACGATTTGCTGTATTACGCCACTGTAGTCTACTGCACATTGAACTAATTTTCTTTCAATGATATCGTTAAATTGTCGTACCCGATTACAGACATCGTCATAAGATTTGTCCTAAAATATGCCTTAAGATCATCGTGACACAAAAGTTGAGATGTCCTGTGAATTAGCTGTAGCTGTCTTAAGATTATCCTAAGAACTTCTTTGAATCGGGCCTCTGCTTTGTTGACCTATTGCACAATATGAGGAAATATCATCATCATCATCATCGTTTATTACGCCAAAAGGCAGAAGCACACAACAAAATACACTAAAAACACTAAAAACTCAAACTACGGGTAAACTACGAGTATGCTCAAAGGCACACTCAAAAGAATGTCACATCAACACAGACTCCAATGACATTGCAAATGCACTCCATATAACCACTGCCTTCTTGAACTGTATCTGACCTCTTATACGCTCCGGCTCAGCATTCAATAGTCTGCACTTGGGAGCCCATGATTTTGTCTTACATGTATGTTCCAGTAATCATAAGTAATCGTTTGTAGTTAGATGATTTTAAAAATTGTTTTATAGTTAGTTATCAGTGCTTAGTTTCCAGTTTTTGACGCGCTTCAGCTATGCTGTAGGCGTCTGTGGCACGAGCTGTCATGTGTTCATCTGTCTGTCTGTCCGTCTGTAACGGATGTATTGTGGCTAAAGGTTGGGTCGTAGGGGAAAATTTTTTACACGAGTAATTCTCTCTTTGTCGAGGCTCTGTGGGTGCAAAATTTGGGCGATGCAGTACAAGGAAAACATTTTCAAATTTTGGCTTGAAAGGAAGCGGTTAGGGAAAATGTGCGTTTTTCAGCGAAAAGTGGCCATATCTCGGAAGCGGTGAGAGATAGGGCCAAGGTTACTATTAATCACTAATACGAAGTGGCATATGCCCTTTCAGATGACATAAAAATCATTGACCTTGAATGACTTTGAAGGTCAGTGTTGCAACAACAGCTGTATAGGCTGTAGCGCGTCTTCCCTAGCGACAGCTGGGCTTCGTTTTCATACGTTTATCTCAGGTTATTAATGGAATATTATTTTACTTTGTTACAATCAGCACCAGTGATTTCTCCGTCGAAGAACGTGTCAGTTCAGAGACTACTGTACATCTGGAGGAGGGGGTCAGCAGAGAGGAGGAGGCTGCAGCGGTGCAGCCAGCAGACATACCAGCGCGTGACGTCGACCTGGCAGCCAGTCTGGGCTCAGCGGAGACCTTCACTCTACCGCGGGTAAGGCAGCGTTCACATAGACACGAGTACGAGTACGAGTCCGGGTGTCGGTTTACGGCTCGTGCAAGCCTTACCCGTACGAGTGTAGCGTTTCCGGTCAGTTGTACAAGCACAAATCATGTTGTCAGTGACTTAAATTAATGCTATTTACGTGTCGTTTACTTTGCACGAGTTGGAGTTACACAGCCTGCACAGAAACTTTTCGTACGAGTGAAAATTTACAGGTAACCCGTAGGCGTCTATGTCTATGTGTCACATGTCTATGTGAACGGCCGCCATTGGTAATACATGCAAACTCGTGTTTACTGGAACCCGTATACAGGGAGCACTGCCTTTCTAGTTCGAGGCCAGCATTTTGAAAGCCAAGGCCAGCAATCTTCGAGGCCAAGTTTAATCTTAATTTTCAAACCATTATGAACCATAAAATTTTTTAGACAAACATACTAGTTTTCAATATTTCAACCTGTACTTCAAGACCAGTTATAGGCCTAACTGTAAAAACAGAAAAAGTCAACATAGTTTTAGTTTCCTTGCACAGAGCACATTTATTACAAGTGACTAGAGGCAAAGACTTCGAGGCCAAGGCCAGACTTTTTGGAGACCAAGGCCATAGTTTTTTTCCTCGAGCTGTCTTTACAGTTGAGGATTTCGGGTAACCCATCACTAGATATATCATAATACGTTAAATATGATATAATAACATTATTTATAAAATGCATTGGTTAGGTGGTCGTACATGAAGTCGAAGCTACGTCGCCCTTGTTGCCAGACTCTACCAATCTATGCATCAGTGAAACGAGCACTGCCGGCCCCGAGGCATTGTGGGACAGGGTGGAGGTCAACGAGTGCACGGTCTTCTCGCACGACGAGGAACTGTTCTCCGAGTCTACCATAGAACAGAAGACCAGCTTTGAACAGACTCAGGAGATGGTTCCCGACCAGCACGACGAACAAGAGATCTGGGCCGAAGAAACTGTAGACCAGAAGAGCGGGTTTGAAGCAGAAGACGAGATCATGGCCGAGGTAAGTTGCAAGTTAATCACGGGGTGGATTAATTATGGGACGGTTTAACCATGGGCAGATTAACCATAGAGTAAACTAACCATGGGTTGGATTAACCGTTTGGCAGATTAACTAATAAAGGGCAGATTAATCATGGTCTTATTTTTGCACCAAATTATTAAACAAAAGTTAAAGCTTTGCCTGTGTTGATTCATTGAAGGTAAAAAATTGGCGTAAAAAAGTTAAAGGCAAAAGCTTGTCTGCAGCTTTTGGTGGCAAATTGGTAACCCATCTCAGAGCTACGAAGCGTCACCTGCCATATAGGATCACACTCAAGAACGCACCCCACTTTAACCCCAGTCAAGCCAAGCAGGCCGGTCAGTGCTTGATTTACCTACCCTGGAAGGATGAAAGGCTGAGTGAGATGGTTCACCTGTTCGAAGACAGTCGCCCATCTGCATACTAACCACTTGATAGCAACCCGACCGGGAGTCGAACCGCCGACCTCTTAGTCACAAGTCCAACATCTTAACTATTTCACCGCTCTGGTTTAGACCTTGGTCACGTGGTAAAGGTGTTTCATGCAGGTAACGGTGGAGCAGAAGAGTGGGTTTGAGGCAAGGAAAGAAGAAGAGATGATGATGTCAGAAGAGGTGGTGGCAGATTGGAAGAGCGGGTTTGAGGCTGTCGGTCATCATCTGGTAGTGCCAGAAGATGAGCTGGAAGAAGTGTACTCTTCTGGTGAAGAGTCTTATGACCAGTGGACCGTGGAGGCAAGGACAGAAAAAGAGATGATAATGTCAGAAGAGGTGGTGGTAGACCAAAAGAACGAATTTGAGGCTGCGGGTCGTCATCTGGTAGTACCAGAAGATGAGCTGGAAGAATTGTACTCTTCTGGTGAGGAGTTTTATGACCAGTGGACCGTGGAGACTTACAAAGTATATAAGGTCACCAAGAACATTGAGGCTGATGTAACACTAACGCGTGCCGCCGCACAACAGACTGCTGCAACTACAACAACCACTACAGCGGCAACAGCGGACGTGGACGCTTCGCACGGTGTGTACAGTGATATTTTTGTCTGTCTGTCTGTTTGTCTGTCATGCAGGTACTGTGGCTAAACGGTACATCTTACCAGCAAACTGTCTAAAGAAGGAGACACAGTTGCCTGACCGCTACCTTATGGTACCAAGTTTGTCCCCTACAGCTTCACATTTCCCAAATGGAGGTACTAACTGCAGTTAAATACTTAATGAACACGTTTAGTTGCCATAAAGACAAAAACAGACAGCAAGAAAAGACAGACATGTACAAATCGTTCGTCATAAAAACAGCCTACGAATTAGCATAACACTCAAAATGATCGGTTACAATTTTTGTGGAAAATGACTTGTTAATAAAAACCGAGCAACACATATTATCGCAACAATATGACAGAAACGACATTAAAACGTTGTGCAAAATACAATTTACTGACATACGCAGACGATGATAAAAATTAATTTTTCGCATCGTAATTAAATGTGTAATATTAAGACGATTTATATAAAATAAAACACTCTTAACAGATTCCCGTTTGTTATGATTAAAAATCTTGCGAATTACATTATTCCAACAAACATTCAGTTCATCAAGTTGTTTGCTCTGTGTCAATAGTGACGCTCCGTAGCTCTGAGATGGGATCATTAAGAGCTATATGCACCTTTAACCTTTTAACCTTTAAAGAGCTGGCATGGCATACATTAATACAGGCAGACTGTACGATTCTTGTAATGCCAATAAGGCTAACTCATCAACATCAGCACCGTGCATAAATATACTATTACATGCAGCATAAAATGCCCGTTTAACAGGCATAATGTCAAATTTTAATGAACTTCCACCAAGCAAATAAACACCTAAATTTTTGATCGAAGAACTCCAACACAGAGTCGTACCACCAAGCACCATCACAGGCAATGAAAACTTGGATGTTTTACCAAAAGCTATACAATGTGATTTAGATGCATTAAACTGCAAGAACAAAACACTTGCTACCTCAAAACATTTGTCAAGCATACGTTGCAGCCCAACTATAGAAGGGCTTAAAAGGATTATTTCATCAGCATACAATAAACAGCCAACAAATTCTGTATTAATATGACATCCATCAGACAACTTTCTTAATTGTACAATAAAAGCATTTACAAACATATTAAAAATAGTAGGAGATATACAGCCACCTTGCCTAACACTACTTTGTACACACAGTGTCTTGGACAAAGCACCATTCCGTCTAATAACTACAAACATCTTACTGTACCAGTTACAAAGTACATCCACAACAATCCAAGGTACACCATAAGATAGTAAAGACTCATGTAATTTATAATGATGAACAGTGTCAAACGCCTTCCTAATATCAAGCGAAGCAGCATAAACAGAGCCATCCTGCCGTGTGAAATGTTCAATAGTACACCTGAGAGTAAAAATAGCATTTGAACATCCAACATTACGCTTAAAACCAAACTGTAGTGGATCAGAAACAAGATATTCATCACATATAGACAGTACTACCATTTCGAACAACTTAGAGATTACTGGTGACAGTGTAATAAAACGGTAGTTATTGACATCATTAGCATTACCTGTTTTATCTTTAATCAACGGGACAGAGAAACCTGCACTTAATTGCAAATTGCTTACTAGTATATTTTTATGGGGTGGCCGGACGTTTATGTTTACAAGTTATGCAATGCAAGTAAGTAAGAAATTAAGTTCACATTTGCTGGCCTTCGGGCGCAGGCAGGTACGGTCGGCTCCTATAGTGACAGCTGGGCTTCTTGTTAACTTAGTTCGTCACCAGTAAAATCAAAGCTAAAAACTGATATTTGATACAATTATCAGGACTAAGAACGTAACTGATGTGTTTAGTTGGTGTGTATCTAACTCAGAGGTAGGCGATGTGATGGAAGAGATGAGGTCATGGACTGAACTACAGTCGCAGCAACTGACCAGCATTCCGGCACCGGACGCTGGACTGGAGTCCATTAGTGGAATGGAGGAGTCCATTGTGTCGACTGGAGTATCCTTTGTAATGGAGTCCAGAGTGGAGATTGGAGTGGACATGGTGGACACTGGAATGGAGACTGGAAGACTGTCCACTGCGGTGGAACTGGTGGACTCTGATCAACTGGAGATTGACGTTTCGCTGCAGAGAAAGGAAACCTCAACGACAACTGCCGACGCCGAACTGGGTCAGTGCAAGGAGAAATTTAATCGATCACTTCACACATTTTGACTGAGCCAATTCCCTGACCTTAAGTTTAGTCTAAGTACAGAGTTTACCAGTGATGTATACTGAAGGACTTTTCCTCGTCCTCGAGGCATGTTTTTGGTCTTGGCCTTTATGACAAAGCCCTTGGCCTTGGTTCCAAGTTCTTGTCTTTGTCCTAGGCCTTGCTTTTTTATAAGTCCTTGGCCTTAGCCTTATCCTTGAATGTCATGCTTTTGGCCTGTTCTTAAGTCAAAAAATGACGTCACCCATTGTCAAAGCTTTGTATAATTTTTAAAATTTTTTTTAAATTTTATTAATTTTTGGAAATTAATCAATTAAAAATGTAGTCAGTAGCAGCCCTAGTTTTGTAGAATTTATAGTCTCTCTGTCTCTGTGTTCATTTGTCTGTCTGTTAATATCAGGAACGGTTCCCGTGTTCACAAAACAGCTACAGTCAGCCGACGTCTTTGAAGGAACCCCCGTGAGGCTGGAGTGTGACGTCACCGGATTTCCCCAGCCGCTGATCACGTGGTACCAGGTAAGCTGCGTCTAATTATAGCACTCTGTCATGGAAGAGAACTCCCGTCAGACTGGAGTATGACGTTACTGCATTCCCTATCAAGCTAGCCGACAGCCAGATCAAACATGCCATCAGTATACTACTACACAGCGTTAATACTACACGTAAGCTTACTACTAGTACACACTCTGACCACTGACCACTAGCTTTAACGCCCATCTGACCACGGATGTCGTTCATAGTAAATTCATTGTTGTAAACGGCATTTCACAAGGTAGTGTAGGAACAGTATTAAGGTGAGGTGGGCAAAACTACAGTCATTTAAGTCAGAAATGTGAATTAAAGGGCTCGCCTTCCTTATCGTTTTTCCCTTCCCCTTTCCCTCCGCTTTCTTCCGTTAGAAGTAGGATCCCAAAATACAGCTATCGGATCTGGAGGAGGGCTGTAATTTCTCCCAGCACGGATCGAATTTGGTGCATTACAGCTGTCAAATGCGATATCTGGTGGCAACAATTTTAATAATAGTTTTCCTGAGAATGAACTGACCAAATTGGCACATTTGGTGCAGTTTAAACGTATGCTTGTCTTCTCTGGGAGGTTGTGGTTCCTGGGCCTCCTGCCGCCCCCCCTCCCCCTTAGGTATGCCACAGTCTCTCTCTGTATGTCTGCGTGTGTCTGTCTGTCTGTCTGTCTGCGTGTAGGATGGTCATCAGTTGTCGAGCGGTGACCACATCAAGCTCGACTACACGGCTGAAGGTCACTGCAGTCTGACCATAGATCAGGTGCGACTTGACGATGAGGCTGAATACGTCTGCACAGCGACCAATCAGCATGGATCTGTGTCTACCTGGGCGGAACTGCTCGTCGACAGTACGTCTCTTTCTCTCTCTGTCTGTCTGTATGTCTGTCTGTCTCACTCTCACTCTCTGTGACACGGCAGCCACAAAGATGGACAAGAAAGCCTAGCTGTCGCTAGGGAAGACGCGCTATATAGCCTATACGATTCCTGCTGCAGCACTGACTTTCAAGGTCATTCAAGGTTGGTGATTTTTATCTCATCTCAAGGGGCGTATGCCACTTCCTCTTAGTGACAAACAGTAGCCTAACCTTGGTCTTAACTCTTACACTTTCCGAGATAAGGCCACTTATAGCTTGAAACTTTCCATTGAAAATTGCGGCCAACCCGCTGCAGATGGAGAAGTGGTTACTATTGACAGTGGAAGTTGTCATCGCCCTATCCGATGATACTATCGCCGACCCCCTACGACTTACCGTTTAGTCACAATGCCGCACAGTTGGCATACCATAGTGCGTTATGACTCTTCAAGGTCATCCAAGATCATTGATTTTGATGTCATTTGAGAGCCAATATGTGACTTTCTATTAGTGATCAATAGCAACCTAGGCTCTATCTCGCACCGTTTAGCCACAATATATCCGCGACAAAGGACGGACAGACAGACAGGTGACAACAACCGTGCTAAAGACGCCTACAGCATAGCTGTAGCGCGTCAAAAACGTTAGAATACCTGGAATACTCAGGAAATTCTCTGAATCTCCTTGAAAACTCAGGAAATTATCGCTGGGGAATTCTCTGCAACCTCGGGGAAAAGTTGTGACAAACAAAACGTTGTCGCCATATTATGCAGTTTTATAAACGTGTGCAATACTACTCCGTCAGGCCTGCTTGATAAGAGCTTGATGAATGCTTGACAAGCCAGTTCATCGTGTAAACACCCTGGGATATAAACGAGACTGATTGACTGATTGGTAGACAGCTGCTGAAACCGTTGATGTTGAAGATTAATGGTGGTCTGTAGCTCTCTATGGCAAACCCATCTCAAAACTGCGGAGCGTCACCTGCCATATAGGATCACACAGGACGTGTTACCTGCCACTCGACACAGGTGAACGTGCCCTGACTTAACCCCAGCAAGTCAGGCCGGTACTTAATTAACCTACCCCGGAGGAATGGAAGGCTGAGTTGTCTTTGGGGTTGGTTATATACCGAGATGGTTTACCTGTCGGCAGACAGTCACCCATCCAAGTGCTAACCACTTGACAGTGATCTGATTGGGAGTTGAACCGACAGCCTCATGATTATAAGTCAGACTCCCAACTAATACACCACTAAGCTCTGTTGGAAGAAAATTTGAGCTGAAAATCGAGATGAAATTTAAGTGTAAGCCAGCGCGCATACCCCCCTCCCCGCTCGATATCACGTGACCCCTTTTACTATTTATAGATCGTCTGCCTGTGTCCGATTGGTGCAGAGCTAATGGAAGGCCTGGAACAGTTGGTGCTGGAGGAACACTATGAGCTGGAAATTGAGATGAAGTTCAAGTGGCCTTCTCGCATGCGCCGCAGTACCTCTGACAACTACTACAAACAGCTCAAACACGTCGCCTGAACACGCCCCACCCTCTCGTGACGTCATCCACGTCACGTGACCACCTTAGAAATCGGGGGTCCGCTTCACAGACAATATCTTATAACTCCTCTTAAGACAATCATAAGACCCACTTTCGTTAGGATGCACTAAGATTACTTTATGACGTGTCGACGGCGTCGTAAGTGAACTCATAGAAATTTTATCTTCTAGACGAACACAAGATCTGTCACAAAATTGCAATATTTTGTCTTTGGACGTGTCGATATGTTTTTATATAAGATAAGTTTTGAGTGTTTTGCGAATTAGTTTGTTGTCTTAAATTGACAGTAGGCCTTAGTGTGCAAACTGTCTTAAGATTATTATAAGATTATTTTCTGTGAATCGGGCTCCTCCTGTTGTTAATTGTTAACTGCACGCTAGTCATTCGTTATAGGCTGCTTGCCGCGTCCACCGGCTTAGATAATTCTGCGTGTCTAGCTGTTGATATTTTAGAATTAATCCAGTTTATTGTATAATTATCTTCCTGGTGTAAGCGTTAATGAATGGCACTTTTTATCACAGCCAGAATGTAGAAACAAAAGCTGCCGATAAAATCATTCGTTTTATTACCCGTACCATTGTTGTCTAGAAATCAGAATCTCCGAATGTCTGAACATTCTGAGTATTTATTTTGTGATTTAACAATACGATGGACGTTTTTGTGCTTCTGCCTGTCTGTCCTCGCATCTGTCTGTCTGTCTGTCGAAATGGCTTTCTTTGCTAGTGCATTTTTGTAACTAATATTTTGCCTGCAGTGACTCCCAGTGTTTCTAGTCGGCCTAATGTAGTTTTTAGCAGGTGAGAGCATTATTTTCGATTTAAAGTTTAGACAGTATAGGCCTATTTAACTAGTCCGACATGTTTTTGTTTGTATCTCAGTATTACGGCTTGTCCTATCCGCTTATCCCAGTACGGCTGTGCATAATTAGATTATATTGATACAGCGGCGCTACCATGCTTCCCTTGTGGGTCAGGTTAAAAAAGTGTGGCCCATGGGGAGAAAAGTTCGGGATGTGGCAATTTTCCGAGCAGCTGCTAATTTCAACACGGGAGATTATGGGGGTTCAGAATTTTAGTTTCGCCCCTAAATTTCCCCAAAATGGGGGATTTTCAGACACAGTATTGTATTTTTAACAGACAATTTTTCGACAGGGAAAAATTTAGAGGAGAGCGGGCAGTGTAGTTGACTTTTTTCCCTACCGGCCTACCCTATAAAAGCGCCACTGCTTACTTATTGCTAGAATCATAATTTTTGCTGATTATTATTATTTGCATATGGGTGGCGGTTTGGCTTAGTCGGTAATGTTCGTTGGTCGCATCAACAAAGTTAACCAACACCGGGCCCGGTTAGTACTTGGATGGGTGAGCGTCTCAGTATGTAACCAGCCACACAGGTCAACTCAGCCTGGCCATCCCTATATGGGTAGGCGCAATGACTACCAGTGAAAGGTGGGTATAAACAGGCCCAACTCGTGATACACTAGTCCCGTATCCGTGATCAATTCGCAGTGTAAACTGGTGTCTGGCTGAGCTGAGGGCTGCAAAAACAGAGATCAGCACTGACTATGACCCGGGAAGAACTTTTAGGTATTTTTGTGGAGTAACAGTGACACCTTGTTCTTGTTGCAGCGGTTATCATCAACTTTCGTTATCGTTTTTATTGTTTTTTTTTTATTTTTGTTGTTGTTGGTTTTTGCTGTGCTTGCAGTGTGCTTTATCACGTACCGATTAAAGTTTTTTTTAACTTTAACAAATGGGTTGATCATGATTAATTTTTGTGGTCAAAAAGACCACGGAAACTTAAGAATTCTACTACTGGTTGTTACCTTTTGCAAATTAAAACAAAATAAAACTAGAAATTTAGGACATAGCCCAATGTGAATCCACCTGGCGCCGTGAGTCCGATTGGGGGAAAATTTAGACTTTTGAAATTTCCCTCGTAGCAATGTCACGTGGCCTGAACTCATGCTTTATACGCCATATGCCCAGTGTCAACTTATGATGGGTAAATATTAGCCAACTAACCGTTGTTGTTAGTAGACCAAAGTTCATCATTCTTTGTTCAACGCGCGAGTGATCGTAGTTGATAACGCCGTTTACCATTTGTCGATATCTCCATACGTTCCAGTGATATTCGCTGTACGGTCAAAGTCGAAAGTAGTCCCAAATCACGCCAAATTTTGGACGTTTTTTTGCCCTCCCAAATTTTAAGGGGGTGGTGCCCCCAAAAGTTAAATACTAAAATATTAGCATTAACTAGTGGCACGCTATGTCACAGTTTCGTTGGACTACTCCTATACTACCCCTACACTTATAGGCGCGCATTTGCTGAAATTTTAGCCAATTTTTGGCCCAAATTGTAAAAACCAAAAATTTAAGCTAATGCTCACGAGACGCGCCAGCACCAGCACCAGTTGAGACTATCCAGTTTGTACCCGTGACACACTAAGACGTCAGCATTACGTCAGGACTATAGCAAAGAACATTTAATCAACTGCCATATTTTGTTGCAATATTTTGAATTAGTATTTCTTTAGCAACAACTGTTACAAATTTTCTGTAAATTGATCGTCATTTGAGTGAATTATGAAAAAACAAAAAGGGTCCTTTTTATGAAACACCGTGTATATACCTTTTTTGTTGACCGACCTACAGGTCAGACTGCTCGGCGGATTTTCACGCGTGATGGCTCGGACAACGCGGCCGAAAGCAAGAGTCAAAACTTTTCGGGAATCAAAATTTGAAGTTAATATCTAACCCCTGAAAAATCTCCCCAAAGTCGAAAATTGGGCCCAAAAACGGACTTGAAAATTTTTCGCAAAAACGCTCCTGTATAAAAAATTCACCTATAAACGACCCCTAATCGTCATCGTAGGCACATAAAAGTTGTATAGTGAATAGGCAATATGGCCTCGGGAATTCCAAATATGTGGTCATTTTGAACCCTCTACCCACAGGTCACGTGAGACGGGGCATGAGCAGTCAACGTTTTCGCCTTGAAAAACATGACTATGTATAAATTTTTCACCTACAAACAGCCCTTAATCGTCATCGTAGCCTCGTAGAAGTTGTATAGTGAATAGGCAATATAGACTTGGGCTTGGGAATTCCAAATATGTGGTCATTTTGGACCCCCTGCCTACAGGTCACGTGACACGGAGCATGCGCAGTGAACTTTTGGCCTTTTACATGGGCAAATGCAACTTTGAGGCTTTATATCTCCGTAACGGTGCAAGATAGACTCATGGTTACATTGGACCACCAATAGGAAACCACATATGCCGAGTCGCGCACGTCATCATTGACCACCAATAGGAAAATGCCCACGCCGAGTCCGATGGTCAAGTGATCGATATCACGTGACCCCAAAAGGTCAAGGTCGTGACCCCAATATCTTTGGGGCCCCATATCTATGTAACGGTGCAAGATAGAAGATGCATGCTTACAATGGACCACCAATAGGAAACCACATATGCCGAGTCAAATGATCACGTGACCAATGACGTCGCGTGACATCAAAAGGTCAAACTTGTGACCCCGAAATGTTTGAAGCCGTGTATCTTCGTACCCGTGCAAGATAGGCGCATGGTCATCATTGACCACCTCACCGAGTCCGATGGTCACGATCCGATGACGTCACGTGATTCCTAAAGATCAGAATCGTGACCCCATAATATTTAAGGTTCATTGTCTTCATAGCCGTGGAAAGCAGACGGTTTATAATTGACCATCAACATAAAACTTTGTTATTGTAATAAAACAGCAAATATAAATGTACAAAACATCAGTTTATACATTTGTTAACGGCGACATGCAATGAATGACACATCGAAAACAGCAAAAATCATAAAAAGGTGATATTATTCAACAGCACATTGACAGTTAGACGATGTGATGGTGGGTGATATCACTTTTTTATGATTTTTGCTGTTTTCGATGTGTCACTCATTGCATGTCGCCGTTAACAAGTGTATAAACTGATGTTTTGTACATTTATAATCATTAGCAACGATAGGGGTCTGCGCGGCATGACGCCTATCACAGTACTAACAGCTCCAATGCTGAATTGCCACGTTACGTCACATTGTGCTTATTGATTTCCGTTGCAAGTTACATTTTACTCTTATACATTTTGCTTCCGCTTGTGGATGAGCGTGGTAGTTTTGTAACTGACTGAATTGTAAAAAAACTGATACTGTGAAGTTTGCGAAGGCGCTGCGTAATATATAAATTAGTTTTGATTTTTATTATTTTTTATGTCTACTGTTGTTTGTCAGCGAAGTCATGGCTGACTGGAAACTTAAGACTTCACCGGTGGTTCGTCTTGAGCGCCCCAGTGAAACGTTTGTATATTTTGTTGCTTTCCCAAATACTTCAGTACTTTTCTTTCATATTTTAAACATGTCATCAATTCCATTTTTGATGCAGCACCACACTGATCAAATCAACAGTCTAACTCCAACCGCTAAACACTGCTGGTGCCAAAATGTCTGTAAACACCGGTAGGCCTACTCACTATTGATGTTATTTTCCGTCCGCGTGGACGGATAAGTAAGCTAATCTGACGCTATTTTCCGTCCGCAATGGTCGGACAGAAAGTAAAACTGCATGAACACTATTTTTGTCTATGTAAGGCCTACATAGAAACATGAATCTCCATAGGACCTCTGGGCTCATATCATCGGTCCATAAAGCCATTTCTGCACTAATAAGTCAGAAATTAGCAGTTATGATATGTGTTATTAATTATTTAGGGTGCGTTGCACTAACGTCGTTTAACTTTGAACCCGGGTCAAATTTGAATTTGAACCTAGTTCAGGCGTAAATTGCGTTGCACCAAAGCGGTTCAAGTGTTGATCTCTGTTCAATTCTGAACTGCCATCTGACCATCGATCAAATTTTGATTTCGGTTCAACTCGCGGTTACGCATGCGCACTAGGCAATAAATTTTTTCTGAGATAAAAAAATTATTTGATTCGAATCTTATCCTGTTCAAAAAACTTCCTTGTGTCGAATTATAAGACCTCTAATGCAATTATTCTGATGATCTGGATATGTTAGATTTCTGCTATATTCGTTTTATGTTCTCTCTGAGCTCGATAAATTAACAAATAGATGAATATATCGCATTTTTCTGTGGCGATGTCTCGCTGCTACAGTAAACATATGATCGAACCCTTACCACAGCAACAAAAACTCATTCGTTTCGATTTATAATACGCTGAATTCAATTATACTTGTGATCTGGATATGTTATATTTGTGCTATATCTGTTTTCTGTGGTCTTTTTGCTGGATAAATTAATTAATTAATGGATAAATAAACAGCATTCTAGAGTGCTGATGCGCCGTTGCTATGCCATACCTACGGTAGACATATTATCTTGACAACGGACGTAGAATAATTAACGAATATCTATTGGAATGTCTTCGGAACTTTATCATGCAACTGTTGATGCAAAAATTGTGTGATAACTTTAGGGAAGCTTAAAATTCGAACAAATTACAGCCAATCTGCACTGGACTGTTTCGTAAGCATTGCGTGCGACTGTGACGTCACTGTAGTTGGCCCGTAGGCCAAGCATGGTTGACCAATCAGCGTCATCCGCGGTATAACCACGGCCGTTCAACTGAACGGGATCAGCTGATCCGAGTTCAACTTGGTGCAACATAATTCAGTGTGAACTTTTTTCAACTTTTGATCTAGGTTCAGCTGAACCGAGATCATGAACGATGTTGGTGCAACACGCCCTTAGAATTGGTTTATTTAATGAACGTCTACAAACCTGCATGCATATACGAGGCAATATATTTGCCAAAAAAGTTAATAAAGATGGAGCATGGCATCAGATTTGCTGTAATTTATCTACGTGGATGTGTGCATGCAGTTGCGTCCATGGTGGACGATTTGTCTAATTTTCGTTCTTGCAGACGGAAAATAACACTGAGTGGTACTCACTGCTCACTTGTTTCAAGATCACGCCACGAGTGTCGTTGTTTTGCCGCAGTGTACGCATGTCTGATGCAATTAGCATTAGTGAATAACGATACAGCTATGAATAAAGTTCAGATGCAGCTTATCACCAGTTAATAACATCCTAAATCTGGCACTAAAATAGAATTTGATTTAGTGCATATTCATCTGAAAATAGCTATTTCATAGTTTCTATTCGCCACCCAGTGACTGTCGTCCAGCACCTCTGAAGCTCTGCATTTCATGCTATACCAATATGAAATTTGGGGCAGAGCCCAACGTGACTCCACTCGGCACTGTAAGTCCAATTAGGGGAAAATTTGGGGGGTTGAAATTCCTGTTGTAACAAAGTTGCGTGGTCTGAACTCAAATGCATTGGTCTGCACATTGTGCGCATTATTGATCTTTGGTGGGTCTTTGTGCTTGCCTATAGCTTTTCTGTTAGTGCATCAAAAAGTTCACCAAATTTTTTCACCCCATACGGGAAGGGCCAGAGTTGATCACCTGCTATTCATTTGGTGGGCATTCATCCTTTACAGTGTAGTGTACGGTGGGCCGTCAAGTAAAATGCAAAAATATTCTAGGCAATCACATTTTGCATGGCATAACTTTGTCAAAGTTAGGAATATCTGTACTAAACTCTGCAGTTAGGAGTAAGTATGAACGCAGAATACGTGCATGAAATATTGCTTAAAATTATTCAGTCTTGAAGAAATAAATATCAGTAAATGGGGTAAAATTTTCTGCCTCACACAGTGTGTTAATCGTTGTTATTGCAAATGACAACTTTATGACATCCTGCTGAACAAAATTTCACACGAGTCACTGATGATAGACATCTAACGATAGACGTCTAACTGTGCTTTAGTGCAGTGGTTTTGCTTTTACTAGCACTGGCTTTTATTGAAATAAAAACTCGCGATTTTGTTCCAGACAAACCAAGTGGAACAGAAATTAAGTGGGTTATCAGATCTGGTGACTGGATAAGCTGCATTCTGCTCATGGCTGTGTTTATGACAGCTATCATTGAATTGTGTCTGGCAATATGTTATGTGATAAACATGTAATCAATATTGCTAACTCTGATGATGTTTGTTTTTGTAGATTAATGAGTCAGCTTTCTGATATAAACATTCAGTCAAGTGTTGGTATGTTCAATTTTTGCAATGTTTTACATTACTCTATTGCTGCAGAAATTGGCATTTAATAACATGTTTAATCGTTAAGAAGTTTTAACAGTTTAAATAATTTGATTGCTAAATATTAGTCTAAATTTACTGAGAAAAAATTGTAAGATAAAGATCATTATATTGTTTGAATTTATGCACACTTAGCAGTCTGCCTACAAAACTAGAAATGTTTTGTAATTTATCTTGTTGCATTTGTGATAGCAGTCAGCTGAGTAGCTGATGAAACTTTTATACAGATATGCAACTATTTAGTATAATGTGTGATGATCACTTATTTTTTAATCAAAGTTGATGAATTGTTAATTCTGTCTTTTGTAAAAAAAAGCGACAATTATTTTGGAAGTTGCAGTCAGTTGATGGACTGTAGTGCTGTTATTTGACTGCTATTGTTGCTTTCCAAAAAAACTTAGTTTATTTATTTATCTATAACGTGTTATTTTATGATCTTTGTGTGGCTCTATTCGTTCAGTTTTCATCTACCCAAGGAATAATGTTTATTTGGAGTCTTTGTATGTGTGCATGCAAAACGTCTGAAAATGGGCAGGTGGCTCATGCCAATACCATCATCAGTGGCAAATGTCAAAAGTAGATTTATATAGCACATTTGTGTACCAGACCTATAATTCACTGATTTCACTTACAGTATGTACCATGTATGGATTTGGATACCATGGATACATGGATACCATGTATGTATGGATTTTGAATCTGGTTTAGTTCCAGATCTGGGAGTTCTTAATCAAATTTTCTGATTCTGATGATTCATTTCCTAGGAGTGGTTCTTGGTTTATGGAACGGAATCAGTATTGAGTATTTTTCTAACCCTATATATTGCAAGCAATTTAGCGGAGTTATTAAGTTATTTAATATTGCAGTTGAAGTTGCCACACAAGAATAATAAGAAAAGCCCAGCTAAGCAAAGGGGAACATGCAACAAAATCTAAGTTCACCCATCCTGGCAATGATGTTTCTTTTACAGTCGCCAAAGGGCGCCAGACGACCGGCAGCTAATTATTCATAGTGTTTTACTTGTACTGGCCAGAAGCTGTGACCTGTCTTGCTTTGCCAATGTCGTATCGGCTGGAAATCGCAAATTTTTTCTCTACCACTATGTCATTTAGCACCCTCACTTGGGGTGATTTCTTTTGAATTTATGGAAAAGCTTTTTGGATGTTGAAACTAGAGTTTCTCGTGTAGCCGTCGGTGAAGATTTGGTGATCCTAGCTTACACCATTTTTTACTGATTTACCCGTGTGACAGACAGACAGACAGACAGAAGTGTGACACGCTCTTTAGGGGCTCCGCGCTAAGCAAAGAAGAAAACATTGAGAAAATTAAAATCACACAAAAACGTGGCAAGAATAAAAAATGTAAAAAAACTTTTACATCTATGATTATTTGTGCTTTGACTTGATACAAATCCGTCTGTTGGACAGTCACTTAGTCTTTGGCTGTATATTTGCATGATGCATGGTTTATTCTATTATTGTGTGCCTAATTTGGATTGTATATGTATTGGTTCCTCAAAATGTTTAGGCCTAACTTGTCAACTAACATGTGCATCATTAGTCCGCCCAAAAACAATAGTTTTCGGAAGGACTTATGTTTTACTGCAAAATCTCCGAGATGCGTCGGCCGACCGGCGTGAAATTTTGCACGATGGTCAGTACTAGGCCGAATTTTATAATGCCGGTCCAAAATTTTGGGGGGCACACCCCAAAAAAATTGCAGGGGCCAAAAACATGCAAAATTTGGCCCGATTTCGGACGATTTCGAAGTTCGGCGGCGAATATCTCCGAAACGGATGAAGATATTCAAAATCGGATAGTCATTCCGTCTATGGCGATTTGTCCTGCGTTAGGCGAAACAAGTACGGTGAAGTTTGGTCCAGTGACCTTGGAGATTTAGATGTGAAATCGTACCCCCTTAAAGTGCATTTTTCGGAATACCGTATTTTGGCCCCTAGGGGGTGCTGCGCCCCCAAATTTTTACACGCGCTAGAGAATCACCAAGTTTTACTAGCGCACCCCCCACCGGGGACAGGGGCCCCCCTTACAACTTTTTTCAAAGGGGAGTCAAAAATTGCCTTAAAGTGAAGCGTATTAGACGAAGGATCTTTGGAGCCAAAGGGAGTAGCTTCATGAGACTTTGCCACGTGACGTGCTGCTAGATGGGGGTGATAAATAACGCAGGTACAACTTTAGGGGGCACCGCCCACTTAAAATTTGGGAGTGCAAAAAACGCGCAAAATTTAGTACGTTTAACGACAACTTTCGACTTTGAGCGCGAATATTTCTGAACTGCAAAGGGATATCGACAAGCGGTAAACGGCGTTATCAAACACAGTTAATTCCGTGTTGAATAAAAAAATTGTGTGAACTTCGGTCCACTAACATCAGAGATTACGTGGCTAATGTTTACCCACCAAAATCAAATTTTTCGGAAGGCCATATTTCGGCCCCTAGGGGGTGCTGCGCCCTCAAATTTTTACAGGCGCTAGAGAATGACCAATTTTTAGTAGCGCACCCCCCACCGACGGCGGAGGCCCCCCTTACAACTTTTTTCAAAGGGGAGTCAAAAATTGCCTTAAAATGCAATAAAGAAGCGCTTATAACTTCGGAGTTAGGGGGTGTAGCCTGACGAAACTTTGGCACTTGACGCGCTTCTAGGTTGGGGTGTTAACGCAAGTACGAAGTTTGGGTGCACCGCCCCCCCTTAAAATTTGGGAGGGCAAAAAAAGTCCAAAATTTAGTACGTTCTACGACAACTTTCGAGTTTGACCGCAAATATCTCTGGAATCGATGAAGATAGCGACAAAATCTAAACGGCGTTGACGAGAACGATCTTTTTGGCGTTGAACAAAAAAAGTTTGTGAAATTCGGTCCACTACGAACAAAGTTATAAGCGCTCACGTTGACCTACCCTAAGTCGACAATGCGCGTTCGGCGTATGCCAATGCATTTGAGTTCGGGCCACGTGACTTTGATGCCGGGAAAATTTTACCTTCCCCCCACCTCTAATTTCCCCCAATCGGACTTAGGGCGCCGGGCGGACTCACGTTGGGCTTTGCCCCAAATTTCTAGTTATTTCTGACTTGAATTTATGTATTTGTAGCCGCCTGGTTATGTCCTGACATTGCCTCACTGGTATAGGCCTTGTTCCGTCAGTGCGCCTATGAAGCGTTCCTATGCTTGCTACTAGTTTGGCTCCACTGTTGTCTGTTGTGGACTCATAAATACAATCTGTTTACATGCAGGCAGTTTGTTAAATTGTTGCGACGCCCTTTCCCAATTGTGGCTTTAAGGCTCGATTTTATAAATTTTCTATTAAAAATGCCCTGCTCCCATGAGTCAATTTATAGAACTTTTTGGTGAATTAATTTACGGGAAAATGCTGCCACCAGATGTCAGATTTTAAGGCCTCTTCTTCTTCTTAGGGTATGCTCTGCATGCCGAGCCAGGCAATAGCCTTCTCAGTGCTCATCAGCCAAATGTAAGGCTGACAGACCGCTGGGAAATTTAGTATCTGGACAGTCGTTCACAGTGTGTGACGTAGTTTGTAAAGGTGCGCCACAGGAACAGGGCGGATCTGAAGCCTGATTTTAGCGGACGAGGTTGGCTGCACATCGACCCTGGCCAGTGTGAAAGTGGTTCAACGTTGACCACGAGCATCGACGTAGGTCGAATCCAGGAGGTGCATGGAAGGGTACACAATCTGTGAGTGGTTTATTACATCTGAAGCAGCCCACTCTTCAGTCCATTTCTGTTGTGGTGACACTTCTTCCTGTTGTGGTTTCTCGAGCCATACTGGACGTCTTGATGTCAGGCGGACTTCAGGATGGGACTTGATATCTGATATCAGGAGCAGAGTGACGGTGATCTTACTGAGAAGTTGATTTGTTGCTGCCATTCGCCGGGTGTGAGGGGGGTGATGTGGCTGAGGTCCCTCAACCATGGAAGAGGTTTAGGTGCAGAGCTCCAGAGCCAATGCGCATGGATTCATTCAGCTGGACATCAGTCAGTTTAGTGTAAGGTGATCTGGCCCAGACTGGGGCACAGTATTCTGCAGTGGAGTAGCAGAGAGCCAAAGCCGACGTCCTTAGGGTTGTAGCAGATGCTACCCATGACGATCCAGCCAGCAACCTGAGGATATTATTACGAGTGCTAACTTTAGCTGTAGACTTTTTTAAGTGTTCATGGTAAGACAGACTTTGATCCAAGGCTGAAATGCACCAAATTCGATTTCCGCTGGGGCTCCGCCCTAGACTCCGCTAGGGGAGCGCTGGCAGAGCTCACAGCACTCCCCCAAGCCTCCTCTCTGGCTTTAAGGGGTCCTACTTCTAATGGAAGGGAAAGAAAGAGGAAGGGAGGGCGATAGGG
>Ga0209367_1003308_pt1 | contig 21893 bp, 8 predicted proteins | sample WorMetLIZISLAND2_FD_187412 | JGI IMG/M metagenome (GOLD analysis project Ga0209367, IMG submission 187412) | Marine gutless worms symbiont microbial communities from Max Planck institute for Marine Microbiology, Germany - Olavius geniculatus... ... | reverse complement strand
TAAAATAACACGTTTGAGGGGGGGGGGGTAGCCGTCTTTGACGCCCGCCTGCGCCGGCCTCCTAGAACCTAGGGGGTCAGAACTTAGACTGCGAAAATCTAAGTTTAATGCTGAAAATTTTACATGCAGGTTGTCTTGGTCTATCTCCACCCATTTCATCGCAATTCAGTGTTAAAATGTGCGCTGCATTCGATAACTGCGAAAAGTTCACTAAAACCCCCTTTTGGAGGGGGGGTTCAAGGTCGTTCAAGGTCATCGATGTTAGTAAATCTCAAAAGCCTGTCACCAGTGCTTGTTATGATAAGCAGCATGTATGTACCTATCTGCAACCGTTTCTACATTATTTGAGCCAATAACGGCAAAATAACGTCTTTTTTAGACGGGGGTACCCCTCTTTGACGCCTTCGTTCGAGGGGAATCCCCGCACTCAGAGGTAGGAAATTTTGTCACGAAAAACTAGAGACCTTGAAGCAGTCCAAGGTAAAGATTTCGTAATCCTAGCTTGCACCGTTTTGATACAGATCAAGAGTGTGACGGACGGACAGACATACGTACGTCCAGGCTATGGCTAAGACGCGCGAAGCATTCTGCTATCGCGCGTAAAAACGTAGCTTACGCATCATCATACCAGAGTTAACATAAGTCATTCCGCCATTTATGGTTCATACAATCATATCCCATACGGCACGAAATTACAGTATTTACTAGCCGAAATCATGCACACAAAGTTGCTGTGGCCATAAGTGTCTGTTTAAGGTCATTCAAGCTTATTTATAAAATGAGGGAGACACTTCTGGCGAAAGTTAACGTCATATATAGGTGATGTTGATCACTGATCGGTGATTGATCGCCGTTGTGTCAATTGTCCAAACACAATTAAATGATGAATTGCGTAACTAGCGAAGACAATTCTTTCCGTTCTCTTCTGCCACCCATAGGGACATCGCTCAACAGCAATTTACTATGCGTCGACGCTAAATGCCACTAGGGCGTTTCGTTCACACCTCGCGCGAGGTCAACACGTAATAGTCCCGTGCGCTTTCTTGCTCGTTCTGTTACAATGTACTCGGGATCATATATTGTGGAAGTCAAAGTAGGCAGGTAGCAGAAAAAAACGAGACATCGACCGGAATGCACTCAGATACTCTATAGACCGCCGCATCTTCTAGTTAATTATTTACTGGTGGCAACCTTTATTGATTACCCAGTACAAAAACATGCATATACATGCAAAATACTCTCGAAAAAAATAAAAGTGGAATATCGTTACTCGAAAATTCTTTTTCTACTAAGACGAAACATATAAGGAAGCATTGCACAAGTTTCATCTAATTCATTTATAGTGCTGATTCACTATTTTCTCTCTGTAGGCTTAATATTCCAACCACTTCTCTACTGTAGTATCAATCAATCCTTCATCAGTCCTGGTTCTTGTCTTGCAGTCAAACGTGAATGAAGCCGAATGTCGGCTGTCTTCCTCTTCGCCAAAAACCCTCCACAATACCAAGCACCACAAACATGGCAGGATAATAATAAAAATCGTCGTTTGTACATAGTAGAACTAGTTTGGTCGTCGTCGTAGTAGTAGTATAGTGGCAGCAGCAGCAGCATATAAATGTTGTCTAGCAATATTTAGCGGAACGGCGAATTTCCTTGATCTTTACAGCTTTTTCAACTGGCTTGGTGGAGTAAAGGTCGGGTGTCGGACTTGCGATCAAAAGGTCGTGGGTTCGAGTGCCGGTCGGATCAATATTAAGTGGTTACTACTTAGATGGGTGACTGTCTGCAGACAGGTGAACTATCTCGGTATATAAGCAACACCAAGGTCAACTCAGCCTTTCGTCCCTTTGGGGTAGGTAAATCGAGTACCGGGAATTCAACTGCTTGTCGTGGTAGTGATACATTTCATCATTTATATGGTACAATTGCACCACCCGGCTTGGTATCGCGACGAGCCAACTGCACATCCCACCGTGTCACAATCAAGAACTGATATCAGTTTCCAATGTGTCGCCATCGTCGAGGGAGACCTTTGAACTGGGTTGGTCATGGCGCGATATGTGGCCGACCCGCGACGTGCCGTGCGTGTCGTTAGACGAACTGGTTGTGACGTCAGCACGCAGACGACTTCCAGTTGTCAGATGTGATCTCAGCTCTGCAATAGCGCCTCCACAAAACTCACAGTTATTAACTGTGCAGAGATGCGTCGTTTACCGGCTTTAAAACACCGCGATATATCGGTCGCGGCGTTTACTATATACTTGATCAATAATCCCTACGATATTTTACGGCGTTTTGGCAAATAACTGCACTATCCAATCATGTTACGTCGCCAACTAAAACATTTTTCTAGATAACCTATAGCTTTCTGGGCACCACCACACACCACAGTGTCTGTAGTGTTATAACTGTCCTTATAATCTCACTCTAGTCAAGCGTGACGGATGATACACGTCTCTAGTCTGTTTATGTCAAACACGCACGTTCCAGGCAGAACAACCGTCGACCACAGTCATGAAATAAGCACGTTTCAACACGATTTACAGTTTGTTATGTTTCGTTACACGCGCATAATACACTCTAGACCGTGATAAAACGTATATTCAACTATCAGGCCTATCCACCAATAGCGCATTGTTGCTTGCATATGGTCTTTAAAGCCAGCGCAATCCGACGCGGTGGGCACTATGGGTCGAACATACGCATAATAATCAAGACGCACACGAACATCTTACCAGTAGTGATGGTGTTTAAAACAACGAAGACAAACAGAAAAATTCGTTCAGTCTTCGACCGACTGACGCGTCGAGCGGCATCACAGTTGCCAACGTCGACGTCACGTTCCACGCCGGGCCCTGACGTCATCGTAATGTATTTCCGGTTCCGCTCTGCGTCCGCTGTCTACTGATTGTCTACGCCTGCTATGCGGCTTGACGAGCGTACAATGCTAGCGACAGCAGCGGTAGATAGCGCCGACCGTCAGTGTGATGCCAGTCGCACTACCGGTACTGGACGCGCGGCGTCGCAGGCTGAGTGCTGCGGATTCCGATACAGTTGACCCGCTCTACAGCCACAATTTCTTTACGAGATCCACATGTGCAGTAACAACAGTGACAGTAACAAAGCCTTTTTCCCCTTTCGGTGATCTGCTAATTTGGCAGATTTATGTAGTCTCTTTCTTAATTTTTGCCGTACGATCCTATCATCAGCCTGCTGTTTTTTTCAGATTATTTTTACATAACGTCTTGTGCTAACTAATCAAGCCACCGACTGACAACAGAATCGGCAAATAAGCAACGAAATAAGTAAACGCGTACTATTGATATGTCACATTATTATGTTATTATGCCATGCATTTAATTGATTTGTCTATCAACCGAATTGCTGTAAAAGTTGCGCATGAATTTGTATGGCGCAAGAAATAATTTATTCAATTTTGAAGGTAACCTGCATTTTGAAACTAATAAGGAAAAGCTTTTCGAAAATTACTCAAAATTAATTAAAACAAAGACATTTATAAAAATGCCGCAAAATGGGTATTACAACATACAAAAATGCAGCAATAAACGATACAGTAATTGTAAAGACGGAGGGAAAAAAGTGAAAACGTAGGACAGCGCTGACCGCCGTTTCATAAGCCCTCATCCAAACACCAGTTTACACTGCGAGACCGCCGATACGAAGCTATCGCAGCGCATGGTGTACCTGTTTACGCCCTATCTTTCGTTGGTACAGACTGCGCCTGCCACAGAAGGATGGCCAGGCTGAGTTGACGTAGTGGTGTAGCTTGTCCGATGATGAGAATGATGTGGATCCGCGTGTGTGGTGCGCTCACCTCGATCGGGCGACGAGCAATTGATCCCACACAGTGCACGCCTCTCAATTGATCACAGCAGAGTCTATCTACACTACTACAGTGTAGACCCAGCACCATTCTGTGTACTGTATAATCGACTCACAGCTCAGCGGCTCTCATGTCGCACGCTCGTACGCGTTTATTGACACGCCTCATTGATTGCACAACCTGTTCAGATTATTATCCGACCGTACTAACGGTCGAGCTTATGGTATAGTCTGTCTGTCCGTCCGTCTGTCTGTCAGTCACGGATGTATTGTGGCTAAACGGATTGTGGCTATAAGGCCCAGATTGCTATTGATCACTAATCAAAAGTCGCACACTGGCTTTCAAATGACATAATAATCATTGGCCTTGGATGAACCTGAAAGGTTATAACGCACTATGGCATGCCAATCGCGCGGTATTGTGGCCAAACGGTAAGTCGTAAGGGCCCGCAATGGTACCATCAGATAGGGCGCTGGCGACTTCCTATAGGTTGTCAATGATAACCATGTCTCCATCTGCAGCGGTTTGGCCGCAATTTTTAATGAAAAGTTTCAAGCTATAAATAACCAAATATTGAAAACGGTGAGAGATAGGGTCAAAGTTGCTATTGATCACTAATAGGAAATCGCATACGTCCTTTCAGAAAGATGGAAATCATCAACCTTGGATGACCTTGAAAGTCACTACGCGCTGTTGTAACTAAATTGCACGTCGTATCTCACAAACGGTTGCTATTAATCACTGTAAATAAGAAGTCTTGTATTCCACTCGTGCGAACCCGATAAATAGTGCGGCGAAAAAGTGGGCGGATCCGGAAAATATCTTACGCAGAATCTATCGTGTATATGATTTATTCATGCCATTGTCGTATCATATATAAAAGAAAACTGCGGGTACTGACGCATCAGTTTTAATACGTCAATCAAAAAATTTATTTTTAAAAAATGTCGCAAAACATATTCGCAAATCTAGCGAAAAATCTTGGCGACGTGATCACACGTTACAGAAAGTGGCAACATGTTCATTAAAATGAAGCAATTTTTTGGCAAATATTATGTGACATGTAATCGCCAATTCGCTAAAAGACGGGTAAATATATAATGCGGCCTATGGGACTACTGTATAAAAACCATGAAAAAAACATGACTAAGACTTTTACGAGTATGTTTGTATATCTTTTAGCCATCGGCTATCGTTTTTATTAAACCTGAGTTCAGTTGAGTTGCCAGCTGCAGCGCTTTGAATCTAGACGTGGCGGCTAAATGACATGGGCTAATGGTACCGCAGCATAATCTTTCTAACAAAGCAGACATATCGCAGCTCCAGAAGCCTCGCAGTAGACTATGAAGCTATAACTTGAGTATAGGATAAGCCGAAATATTTGCCCTTCATTTTCCGTTCCAGTGATCTAAGGTTAAGTTTCTTGTTGGTAAGCAGCGAAACCATGATCTCTCGCTGCTATAGACGACTGCACCCAACTAATTGAAGACGTTATCGGATATTAATATCGAAGCTACGCTAAATAATTTACCTCTAATAGCCTAACAGTCAAATTAAGAGCGATGCCTGCTGACTATTAACCGACAATGCACTCGTTTCCAGCCCTAGTGGGGCGGCGGCTAATTATGTAAATCAAATCTTGGGTGCGAATATGCGTGTAATCGTTTGTGTTGAGGTTAATATCTCGGAAAGTACGTCACATTTTCTTCACAAAATTAAAGCAAAAACTTATATCGTTGATGATTTTAAGCCAACCAAATATTTTTTTCTACGGCTCCTTATACAAGGTCGCATAAAATATGCCAATAGCTCTAGTTTAGTGATGATTCTCATACTGTAGGCTATCATAAAAGCTCAGATTTTAAGTAGTTTAAAAATAAAGTACAAGCTTAAGTTCTATATCATCACTTTTCACCTGACAGTACTTAAGTAACGGCCGAGCTATTGGCATGGTTGTCGTCTGTCTGTCTTCTGTTTGTCCGTCCGTCCGTCTGTAATGGATGTATTGCGGTTAAGCTCCGTTGGGAAAAACTTTTAGGCTGACGAATAATTAATCATGTAAATCGGGCATGCAAAATTTTAGCCATTCAATGCAAGAGAAGCGTTTTCAGATTGGGGGTTGTATGGACAAGGAGTATAAAAACTGTGCGTTTTTCAACAGAAAACTGGCCATATCTCGATATTTCAAGAGATATGGCCAAGGTTACTATTAATGACTAACAGGAAGTGGCATATGCCCTTTCAAATGAAATAAAAATCATCGACCTTGTATGACCTTGAAAACCACTGACAACCAGTACGGTCGGCTAGCCTAGTGACACATGAGCTTCTTGTAGAAAACGTCATTAACCTCTGTTTTGCAGACAGGATATGCTTAACACATGTATGGAGCAAGATATTTCTTACTGAAAGAAAATAAAAATTCTAATTTTACGACAGGTTTCGTAGTACTAATGTGTCAACGATAAAGAGAACCATACTCATCTTTACGATGACGATGCTGTAGACGATGATGAAGAGTTTCGGAATTTGCAGTAAACTTATTGTGGGATGGTAAAATGAGTACTGGCTACTCAAATTATTTAAATTACCCTGATGTCCGAAATACGAACATAATATCAAGTATTAATTGACATTTTGTTCGTAGTTTGGACATCAAGATCTCATTTAGGTAGCCTGAGCAGCCAGGTCTGTGTATATGCGACAAGAGAGGGAGAGAGAGAGTATTTATTTCTGCATGACATTCTGGCTAACACGAATAAACAGTTAAACTTTCAAGTTTCACAAGATGTTGCGGCAACAGATTTTAGACAAGGTTGCAGATCATATTCCAGCGTCTATACTGCAGTTCGTTTCAGAATGAAATAATTATTTACATGTAATTTGAGCAAAGCTCACGTGAAGCGCGAAAGCATCAATACTGCCACCCGAAGAATCAGTGTACGCGTATAACGTGCAATAAAATATTAATATACGTTTTAAAGGGGGTACTCAAATTTTACGTCCCCGTAGGCAAGATTTTTAAACGTATATACAGGAGTTGAAACTTAGTAAAACCCCGTAATTAAATTTCAAATTCGTTTAAGTTCGTCAATGCTGGTACATCTTAAAAGCTTGTTGTAGTAAACAGCAAGTCTCTTTATCTGCAACCGTATTCACGCTAAATTAGTGCATAGTGAAAGAAATCGAGCATTTTGAACAAGTACCCAAATTTGACGTTTTTACGAAAAACTTCACAAACCTAAAGGGCTAAAATTTAAACTGCTAAAATCTACATTTAGGCCTAATGCTGAAAATTTTTGTGCAGGTTATCGTGGTTTATCTGTATAGCCATTACAGCGCAATTAGCTCTTAAAATGTGCGTTGCAGCTTAAGATCGCAAAAAAATCACTAAACTTTTTTATTTTGGGGATTCAGTCTTGTTCAAGAAAGCTTGTCAGCAGTGCTTGTTATTTATGACACCAAAACGTTTGTGCCTATCTGCAACCGTTTTCAAGCTAGAAAGTCGATAGCGGTAAAATAACGACTTTTATGGGGGTATTCTTTGTCGACGCTTTCGTTCAAGAGGAAAGTTTTCACTGGCTGCACGCAATTTTGTCGCAAAAAACTAGAGTCATTGTTGCAGCCCACAGTCAAGTTTCGCGATCCTAGCTTTCACCATTTTCGTAAAATCGCAAAGTGCGACAGACAGACACACGAACGGACGCCTCTACCAGGCCCGTCGAGAGGGTGGGGTAGGGGGGTTAGCTACCCCGGGCCCCGCGACGTTTGGGGGCCCCGCCGTCGGCCAGAAATATGAAGTACGCCAGAATATACCATTTTGAAAAAAAAATTCAAAAAATTTTCTCCCAGAGGGGCACCGTGAAAATGTTTGGGGTTTCCGCGAAAATGTTTCCTCGGGCCCCGCTGTGGCTCTCGACGGGCCTGGCCTCTACGATAGCTAGAACGCGTTTAGCATATTTGCTGTCGCGCATATAGAAAAGTTCCACGTTTGTTACAATTACTAAGAAACACTGCATGGTCAGTTTTGACTGACCATGCACAGCGTGTAAAACTGCATGATAGGCTGAGAGTCTCCTAGTCCGGCGAGCATTCTAGTTTTGGTTTGCTGACAGAAAAAAAGTACGTGAAAAGCCCATTTGTTACTCATGATGGCTGCGTTTTGTTCCGTACATCCTTTAGGCAGTTGTGGCAGCTGGTACTTGCCAATCGGAGGAACTAGGCCTATGACTATAACTGTGCACTGAATAATAAATGTGACATGACTGCGTGCATGTGACATATGCTTAAGAGCGCGGACGAATTCGTAGGGACATCATGCGACAAAACTTGGGAGCAAATCTGTTCCGACGCGCTGTGAGCCCACAAAGTGGCACAAACCTCCAAGGTTCTACCTTTGTGTCTCAAATTCTGCGAGTTTCCTTGCTGACATTATGAGCTATTCAAATTCACTTACTTTCTCACTTACATACTTATGCAGGTTTTCTTAAAGGGTTAACCAAGGTCGTATGGGCACGTTTCGTGGACTTGGTGTGGCCTTGAATTTGCGAAAAAATGAACTCAAGGCCATACTGAGTCCACGGAAAATAACCCCTTAAAATGGGTTTTGTGCTACTTTGTGTTCTCACACCCCACTGTGCATTGGGACAGTCTTAATTTGCTCCCCAAAACTGTTCGCATGACGCCCCAACGAATATCATTTTGAACCTCACTGTTTGTTTATAGAGTTTGTAGTATCCGCAGAACACTTGTTGGGGTGGCAACACTTAAAAGTTACAAGGGACCGATAGAACCAATTATACACTCAAAGGCATAGAACTCACAACAGCACGAAAAAAGCATGAAATACCTTTCGGAGGTAGGAGCAAGGCGCGAAGTTATTGTAAACATGTCACTGCCAATTTACTGCTTGTTTGTCATACTGTTCAAACTTCGGAGACGGAACACCTGCATGGCCGACGCAAGTGATTTCCCGGAACAAGAAGTAATACGTCGCGCCCACGTTTTCCCATTTTCTCGTCCGACATTCTATTAGCAACTGCGCAACTAATTTTATGCGAAACGTTGTAAAAAAAATAGTGTGAAATATAGACCTACGCGCAAAAATTAAAAAAAACAATAAATATAATTTGCAAAAGAATGAAATTACATCATTACACAGCTTTCTACATGTCACGAATTTTGCGGCACGAATTGCCAATTCCACCTACGACACCGACACGACCCAACTCAACTCAGCAGCAACGCGATAACGACGACGACGCCGTGAGTCAAAATAGGTCATCAAAGTCTTGTTCGTATTTTCGGCGAGCATTGACTAGTATATTGTAGCGACATATTTGAGCTGTGAAGTGTGCCATATAAATTATGAAGATCAGCCAGCATTTGATAAAAGTATGCACAAAAGTTAAGTGTCTTGTTTTTTTGTCTCACACTACCGTACGTAGGATGCTGCAGCTGCATCTGCTGCAATTACCGCTTGTCGACCTATGCTCTCTCACCCACGTCATCAGTCGTCAGCTGTCACATTGGCCATCAACTCGCACTCTTTGTACCGCGCGCTCGCCAACTCCCGCAGTGCGCCCACGAATTAATTCAGTCCTCAATTATTAACCTGCTAGCGAATGTACAGGCGCCGGCGTAGCCAGTACACAACTTCCGACATAGAGCAAAATGGAGCGCGGAGTGTACTTACTTACTTAGACTAAGTTTATCCAGTTCCGTGCGGAACATTGGTCGACAATTCGTCTCCAGTTGCCACGATCGCTGGCAGCAGTCGTCTTGTCGCTCCACTTTATGCCCATTGCCTCCAGATCTTCTTTTAGTGTGCCTTGCCATGTCCTCTTGGGTCTTCCAATGTTCCTCTTGCCAACTTCAGGTCTCCATTCTATGACCAGGTTAGCTAACCTCGTTGGTGGAAGTCTCAGAATGTGTCCGATGAAACGTCATTGCTACTATGCTGTGCAATGCCGTTTGTCTAGAGCGTGTCATTACTCATCGTTCGTGATGTGATCACGCGATGAAATCTCCGGAGTGTACAATAACATGAAATGCTAAAGTCGTCGAAACACATTGGGACATTCCCTGTAGCCAATATTGTGGCGCCTGGAGTCATACAGGAAGTTGCAATCTCGCATTGTTTAGCCACAATACAACCGTGAGCCATAGACGAACGGACAGACAACAGACTCCTAGTGCATGCCAGAGACTGCGGCATAGCTGTAGCGCGTCAAAAAGAAGGAGTTTGCTTCTGGGGGACAAAGTTCCATTCCACAGACCGTATATACCTAGATGGTGTATAAAAGTAAGAGGGGCGGTTATGCGATGGCCACATTGACAAGACAACACAAATGTCTGGTTTTCTGTGTTTCTAAATTTCAGAAATGTAGGCAAATTTGCCGTTTCCATTGAATGTCCAAAAGCTAAAAGTGTTTCAGCTTAAGGGGGGAGGCTTTCCCCCCTGACTTCCCGACCAGGGGCTCTGCCCTGGACCCCGCATGGTTTCATGATTTGTCACCGTTTGTGTCCGGAACTTTCATGATTTGTGTCCACGACTTTCCCCGCGGGAAAGTTTCGGTGAAAGTCGGCGTAATGGAATTTGGGTTTATACAGACTCTTTGCACACATGAACAGCTTAAAGTTAAATGTAAAGTTCCTGTGTCCCCACTTCTAATCAACTACATAATTTTATCATCTTCCGTCAAATGGTCCACACTTCACAGCTTACGCACACTGTCTGGAACGTTAGATTTACGGATCTTAGTGTAGTTTTTTTTACATTCTATGACTTTTTGTGACTGTTTCGAAGTATTGGCGGCTCACTAGTTTTCACAGAGCGCAATCGCTTTCGGATGTGTAGTTGTAGCAGTTTACATTTGTTTACATTTTGAACTGGTGGGCTTAGTATAAAAAATTTATACGTTTTATAAGTGATTGTTCTTAAGCCGACGGTTTAGTATAATTTACACCAACTGCGAAGATGACGGCTTGCTAAATCGTTGGTTTGTTTCAAAATGACATGGAAAACGCATTGCACAGGATAGTTAGTCGGCAGGGCCCCAGGACTGGGGCATCACACCGACGGCTTTATTCAAACATTATATTATATGACATAGTATTGTGTGGCATAATGACTTTGTGTCACTGTCTGTGTGAACAGAAGTGCGATTGAGTTGTTGACATCGTTGCCATGCCGACGGTGTTGTTGCTGGATGTGTCTCTGTCCATGAGTCGTGCAGTGCCTGGTGCGGTGCTTTCGTCTCCAGTGGCTGATGCTAACACATACCGTCATCTTGCCATCCATGGCGTCAACTCCATGCTTGATTACTTGACCATTAACAGCAAACTGGAATTTGTGTCACTGGTATTACAGTTAATTGTTTTAGCTGCAATTTGTGTTTTCTGTGTTTGATAGTTAGCTTAAATATGGAAATTTTTGAATTAAATGGTATCTAGGGTGGGGGTCTCATACAAACTCACCACCCGTAGGCCACATACAGCTCGCAAACATATCATCTATGGCCTGTGGTGAATTATTTAAAATTCTAAATAAATTTAATAAAAAAGTTGTTTTATTCATTAAAGGCCAGGTCGCATCGATTTACGTAACTGTTACAAAGTGCTAATTTGGTTTATCAGATGTTAATGTGTCAATATTAATTAATCTTTTGCTTGCTAATAAATCTTTATACCCTGAACATGAGGTTTAAAGTACTCACTTTTACCCTTTTTATGCCTTCAGCCATTTTCGGAAATGTGACGTTATGTACAGGAGGATTAGTAACTAGCTTTATTGCCTTGAGGTCAAATGCTGTTTAATTTACGGCCAAATAGCCTTAAAAAAGGCCATATTTTTTCATCAATAGTTAGCCCACTAAAAAACCACAACATTCCAGCACATCGTTAATCTTACTAATCTCACACTTCTATTTGTGAACAGATAAACAATGACGTAATTTCTGATGTCTATGTGTCATTGCTTGTACGGTAATTCCAACATTATTACACCTCACACGATAGTGTGAGTGTGGTAAGGACGATTTTCAAAGTTTATGGGAAAATGCATACTTTGATCCTCAGCCAACCCAAAACTCCCGAACCGATCGTCACCAAATTTGAATGGCGTGATTACGTCGTGGACGCCTACCACCAAAAAAATTTGGGCTCAATCCGCCCAGGGGTTTTTGCTCCCCATATAGGTGAAATATACACCCCTCCTGTTCGAAATTTACTACACTTTTTTGGTTCTTTAACTCGCCTACAGGCGAGTCCGTTAGACCGATTTTTACGCTTAATACAATACATCAAATGACGCGGTTCTGCACAAAGAAGTGCCTTTTTATTGTTATAAAATAAAAATTTTATTTTTCATTTATTCATTCGAAAGCACCTATGGGGAAAATGTTAAAATTCTTTAAACTGTCATAACTTCGGTTGTGTGCAAGATATAAAGTCATAATTTTTGGTTCTAGGATATGGTTTTCGGGGACAGCCTAATTAACGGTGACATTTATATTTACCCCCGATTGACCCCCGTTGCCATGGCAACAAAATTTGGGACAAAATTGGCTATAACTCCACTTGCGTAAGAGATTTTTGGGAGATATTTGTGCTTATAGGGGGGTTTTCTGAGATGGGCCATCGAATGCCGCCAATCGCATTTTACCCTGACCGACCCCCATTGCCATGGCAATGAAATTTAGAACAAAATTGGCTATAACTCCGCTCGCGTAAAAGATTTTTGTGCCTACAGGGGGTTTTTGAGGATTGGCCATCAGATGCTGCCAACTGCATTTTCCCCCGACCAACCCCCATTGCCATGGCAACGAAATTTGGGACAAAATTGGCTATAACTCGGCTTGTGTAAGAGATATCTGCGAGATTTTTTGCATCTGTGGAGGAGTTTTCTTAAATGTGCCATCAAATGCTGCTAACTGAATTTTGCCCCGACCGACCCTTGTTTCCATGGCAACAAAATTTAAGACAAAATGGGTTATACCTCGTCTTGTACAACCAATATCACCAAGATCCTTGTATCTGACAGAGGTGCGGGTTGAGGGTTTGGCAATTAGATGACGTCAGTCTAAGTCTACCACAGCCAACCTTGATTTCTAGGCATAACGAGCAGCAGCATAGTAGAAGCAGCAGCAGTAGTAGACACATCGAACTATATCACATCACATCACATCACAGCTATAGCAATGGGACAGCAAACTATCTCAACAATAAAGTTGCATTTGTTCCGCAATAGTTTTTTTGGTTGTTATGTAATGCAGATATATTGTTGAATATGAATAAGAATTTCAGTATTTATTAACAAATTTACTATGCAAAATGAGTGCAGTTGGACACTGATGCATATACAGGTGATATTTTCTTCTCTTTACCAGCAAGTTGTTCCATTCACCCGGGACTATAGTGAGATACGTAATGCGCTTGGCAAACTTGAAGAATTCAATAAGACGTGTATTGATGTGGCGCTGTCTGGAGTTGATCAGTTACTGTCTGATGAATGGGGCTGCACCTCTCACTGCCAAGTACATTTGCTGTTTTTTAATTTGTTTTTTAATAGTTTTGCATTTGCCGTCATTGTTATAGTAATGTATGTAGAATGCATTTAATCAGAAAAGTAAACATTTCTAGGTAAATCTTTATTTTTTTATGTAAAAATAGAATGTAACTTTTATATGTAAATATTAGTATTTATTGCTCACACATCATACAATATGAGTTTAGTTAAATTGTTTGCATAGAAGTATGTGATAGTTTTACATTACTGTTTTTACTATAATCATGATATTGTAGTCTTAAATGATTTTTCCTGCTACTGCTACTTACTAGAGCTGTCAGATTACCGTGTTAAGTTAATGCGTTAATAAATTAACGCACATTTAAAAAATTAACGCAGATACGTAAATTTACTAAATTCTGTGCAGCAGGAGTTCCAATAATCCACTGAACTGCAGTTATTTTAATTTTAGTTAATTTGATGATCGAATGAATTAAAGTAATTAAACTGTTGTTGCCATTCCATCACTGCTGTAAATAATTATAATATTCAGATTACAGGGTGCGATGTGCGATTTGGTTCTTTATTTTTCCAGGTATTGCAATTTCCAGTCGTTTTTGGTGGTCCATTATTTTCAGGTTTTGTAAATTCAGCACCTCAGCAATATTAATAATGCTTTATTAATGCATTAACGCATGTGTTAAAAAAATTAATGCTTTGACAGCTCTGTTACTTACTATATTTTCTACAATGATAGCTTTACCTGCAGGTAATACTGATAACGGATGGCTGTACTGGCATTGGTGACGGGTCTCTCAGTCACATGTTTACCACCGCCGCTGCCGCCACTTCCAGTCACCTACCTCTGCCTAGATACAGATACCGGCTACACGTTGCGTGCATTGCTGATGCTAGAGACCCAACATTTTCCCGATCTGATCTTCTGTACCGGCGACTGGTTGCAGAGTTGGCCGTTGGTGGGGAAGTTTTCGTTCCAGACGGTTCTCTGTGTGAGCATAGTGTGCAGCAGATGTTTCTTGCAGTCTGTGAGCGACATTACGTGCCATTCACTGGAACTCTTCGCTGTGGCAATTTGCGATGTCTGGTTCATGTTTTTCCAGCACCAGAGAATTACCGAAGGTTGGATGATCATTTTCGTACACTGTGTTTTACCAAATAACTGAATGAAGTAGGTAAGCTAACTTACAGGGATGGCACAAGGACTTTAACAGTTAGTCACTGCATTCAAACATTTATGTTTCAACCAGTTGTTTGTGATGCTTTTGTGATGCATATGTTGACAATTACACTGTGTCTCAAAAAAAACATCCCCAACATTTTTGACTGTAACTTTAAAACCAATTATCAGATTTTGATAATTTTTGGTCCGAATATGCCTGACACAACTTGCCATCAAATGACCGTTTAGTTTTCCACCTCACCCAGCATTTGTTTCTGCACTACTTGGGGAAAACACAACCAGTGAAATATCACTTTTTTATCCAATGTGATATGATTGCTTAATAAGCTGAATCATACTCTGGCAATGCGCATGCGCGACGTGGGCATGGCGCTGCGGGTCAGAGGTCAGCATTTATAAAACGATACATATGCACTTATAATTGGCAGTTCTTACAATTATAGGTTTCTGTCATTTTTTGTGTGTTGTGTTTTATAAAAGTTAAACTTTCTGTAAAGGTTAAACTTTTTGTTCCGTTATTATGTGTGTGTGCAATTTTGCCTGCAAAGGCCGGCTTTGAAATGACCTATACTGTGTCGGGTGGGACATTAAACCCTACTCACTCACTCACTGTCCATATCTGTTTGTGTGTTTACTGTATTGTTCTGGTTGTGTAGTGAAAATGAAGAGAAGGCGGTGACTAAGGAGTTGGATATATGTGGGTTTATTGACATAAAGGACATTGCTAATCCGCCTCACATATCTCGACATCTTGTTCTGCCACTTCCCACCGCAAGTTCTGCAGTGAAGTCTGATGGCATAGGTCATTCGTTCAGGCAGATTTTACGTTGTGTAATGTCAATTGTGATCGCCGAAATTGTCACTTTTTTCAAATTTTAGGCTTAATATCTAATGTACACCTGTTATTTATACAGACCTCCACTGTTGTACTGCACTGAGGCAGTATTTTCTTTTGCCTGCAATATTTGTATTTTCCAAAATGCTGTTTTTTGGCCACGTTGCACTTCAGTCATTAGTAGACTTACTTGGTTGTTTGTAAAATAACATGTCTTTAATTGATGTAATTGCAGTAAAAAAGGAACAGAAATAAGTCAGAATAAGTCAGCATAAAAGTAATGCTAAATAATCAAGGCTGCTCAAATTGACGTTTTCTGATGTAATTAATTCTTGATAAATTTTAGCAGGAAAAAAATGTTAATTTTTGACTAAAGTAACTAATTTAGCAAATTATTATAGCTAGATTCTGTAAATTTGTTTCCTTGAATTAAAACATAATTATGAAGCTGCAGGTGGCTAATTATTCCAACATTTTGTCTTAGTGTCATAGTGAGATCTTCATTCATGGTTCCTACAATCAGGGGAAGTCGGGGAAAGTCAGGGAATGTAAAAGTACCTGGGTGCAAAAGTTAACAAAGATGCAGAAAAAATTTTGAACTGCGTACACCGGTTCAAAACTTTTTCTGCTCGTTTCGCTCGTAGATTATTTGCACGTCCAGTTTTACATTTGTTCCATCGCTGTCGTTCCTAGTGTGATTGCAAGCAATTGAAAACTGACGTTGGTATTTTGCATGAACAATTTAGTTAGGGAAAGTGATTCATTTCATCCTGAAAAGTCAGGGAAAATGAATTCCGCAGAGTAGTAGGAACCACGTTTATTCTGTTTTAATGCTTTTTTATTTTATTCTACGTTTACTTTGCTCACGGATTCTGGCTGGTGGCTCAGTGGTTATAATTTCAGATTCGCAATTGGGAGGTCGTGAGTTTGACTCTGGAGCAGTTCACTATTATCTAACAAGTATGTTCACGGCCATGCGTCTGTCACTAAGCAGTACAGTTTGGTATCAACCAAAGGGTGGTGATGCTATGCACTGAGTCGGCAGTGGTAGATTTTCTCATCTATTCACCTATGTGCTTAATGGCTTACAGATGGAGCATCTCACCTATACACCATAAGGGGTGTGACCTGCTTTACTACTGTTGTGCGATACGTTTGATACCTCGATAAGTATTGTGAGTACCAACGTTTCGATACCAGTATCGAAGAGGTCTCGATACATCGCGATGCCATGATACTGCCAAGTATATAGTGATGATACCAGTTTTGATACTACGCAGTTTGCAACTGAATCGCTCTACTGTTGACACACTTCGCAAGTTCATGTTTCGTTGAGAAGTAGGATTATCGCTTCGGTCGATACTTTCTCTTAGAATAAATACGGAAACACGAACTGAAGTTAGAATTTGGTGTTTTCTTTCTTCTAAGAACCAACATTTCCGATTATCTACCAGATAATAAGAAAGATAATCGGAAATGGCAGCTAACGCCAACGTTTAATCCCAGCATTACCGATTAATACTAGAGAGCTCCAATGCAAAAGAATAGGCGTAATTTCTTAATCCCTAGTGATTAGAAACTTTCTAATCGGTTTTCAGTTTATCTACATGGATAAGAAGTAAGTTAATCGGATTTGGTTTTTAGCGGATGTCAGATTAAGAGGATGTCGATTTGAAGAAAGATAATCCTACTTCTTGACGAAACATGAACTCAAGCACTGCGTTACAACAACCAAAAAAGCATGTCAAACACATAGTTAACATACATTTCTAAGCGACAGCTGGGCCACCCAACTTTGCCATTGTGGGGTGCAGGAAAACTTTACTTCCCCCCTCTTGACGGGCTTGTGGACCAACGTTCCACATGAACTTCCGGGATTGCAGTAGTGTCGCAATAGTTGATACCTGAGACAGTATCGTTATCGTGGCTGCAATTTCAGGTATCGTGCAACACTATACTTTACCATTGGATCACTGCAGTGTAAGTAAATGATTGATTCTGTGAAATCTTGGCATTTCTTTGTGCCGGGAGATTGGCCAGTTTGTCTGGGTTGATTTTCAGCAGCATGTTAACAATACTTGCCTCTGATTATTTGCCATGTGTAGAGGTTAAGACGGAGGTGGACAGTTTTGATGAGAGGGACTCTGGCGATAAGTCAGCAGCTGCATTTACTGTTCTTCTGCACGGCAGTCTTAAAGTGGAACAGATGGTTGCACTTGTTCAGATCGGGTTTGTATTTTTCTCACTCAAGCCACTGCTCTGTAACGGCAGTTATTTCCGCTGCATCTGTGCATGCACATTCTTTTTAAACGACCGTGGCATTTTTTCACTAAGCATGGGTTAGCATCAGGTGATTGTAGGGATGTACCAGATTTCAGTTTTCAAAATACAGCTTGAGCCGTATTTCACTCGATTTATGTCCTCAAATCTAACTGCGATTGTGTCGTTATTAGTTATCTAATTAATGTTTAGGCCTAATTATTTAATATTGCCAGTATCTTAAATTTGCTCTGCAAAAAAGTACAAATGAACACTGTGATACTAATGTGCTGCAGTTGAGTTATGGCACTGTTGTTAGAAGTTACTTTTAGCAGTGATTTTGATATGGTTTATGAGATATCATATGTTTGCATCTTGAAGTACATATGTATTGTGTGACTGTGTGTTGCATAGACAAGACTGGTTTGGAATGTTGTATTCATTTGCTGATAGCAAGAAGAAGTCAAATCTTATGCTGTCCATTTTTCAGCCGGGTAACCACTTGTTTTTCTTTGCTGAGTTAATTGAGTTAATATGTTTGATTATCCAATGCTGCTGCAACTAATTACCTCCGCCAAGGAGGTTATGTTTTTGCCAGACTTTGTTTGTCTGTTTGTCTGTGTGTCTGCAAGATAACTGAAAAAGTTATGGACGGATCTTTCCGAAATTTTGAGGGTATGTCGGGAATGGCACAAACTACCAGTGATTCAATTTTGGGGGTGATCCAGAAGGAGTCCTGTATTCTGGATCACTTTGAAATTTTCGTTACCATTGCTTTCAATGGAGCATAAGGGAAACCGCTGCAAAACTGAAGATGGTGCTGCCACCTAGCGAACAACATTGCCTTGGCAGAGGTGTGCGGGCTCTGACTGCTTTCTAGTTATTTTATAGTTTTGTTTTGCTGGTGTATTTATCTGCAGTTGATCCAGTTAAGGCTGGGTCCCAAGGGAGAAACCTTGGGGACTGCTGCAACTGGAATCATGGTTTTTCTTATTATTTATTGCCAGACTGCTGAATACTGTACAATTTGTGGATTGTGGTTAAAGGCGTCTTTGCATTTTTCCTTCTTTATGGTGTACACTGTTAAGTTAGTTGTTCTGCCAGCAGTGCTGAATTGTGAATAGAATTGAACGTGTTTTTTTCTGATGCCAGTATATGGTGTGTGAAAGCACGAACAATAAGTTTAAGCGAGTTAGTTGCTTTTATGTATAAGTGTCAGTCACACATGCATTACGTATATTATGATACACTCCGTGATACAACCATACCATCTCTGAAATATTGCCAAATAATTTTCGTACGCTTTAAGAAGCTATATACATTTGATTATTAGTGCTAACTTGATACCGATGTTATTCTAATCGGTTACAGTTCTGTCGTGCACTTTTAGGTGCTGAGGCCCTGCCGTGGCTCGGTAATCTCAACATGTTGGCTCCAGCTGCTGAATTTTCCATGCCACCATATGGCGAGGATGCTCAGGGCGGCCAATCACCGTTTCCCGTTGCTCCACTCGATAAACGCAGCTACGCACAGAACTGTGTTGTCTGGACTAAAAATGCTGGCCTTCAGGTAATTGGAGATTGTCGCTACCGTTGGCAGGAATTTGACTTGTTTCAGTTTTGGGGGATTTTTTTGCTATTGTGAACTGAGTTTTGCCAAGAACAGGGGATGTGATTTTGACTTGATGTGATTCAGTCAGTCATTGACTCAAAACATATTTATATATCACCATCTTTCACACGTAGAACAAAACACATCACTTAGTGTTTGTTATAGGCAGTGCATTAATTAAATTTATTTTCAGATTTACTTATGAAATTACACTTAAATGTGATGATCTGTTATTTTTATGTGTATTTTTGTGTCACATAGTTGCTCTCAAATTAGTCATTTGCAGCATTAACATGTAGGCATAATTGTATCTGGTGAAAAATGCTTTGTAGAGATGTTGTTCATTTATTTGTTTTAGTTCATTTTATGTGCAGTGTTTGAGAATCTTGCAACATTTTTTTCTGTTAAAATTATTTTGTCGGAGCTACTAAGTTACTTTGACTTTGGACTTCCAAGTGAGTTGTTGCTTAAAAGGTACAAGAAATACTTAGTAAAAAAGGATTTGTCATAGTTGTCAATGCATGTCGCTGTCGGTGGGCCTGTTATGTTCTGTGTGAAAGTACGAACTATTCAGCTATATATGAACTATATGAATTGTAATTAGTTAAGTTTTTCTTTTATTTTGTATTTGTTTGTTACGTCTCATGGTGAATAAAGATGTATATACTACATACTTTTACTGTGACTAAAGACACTTTCTAAGACTGCTTTTAAAGTGCATCAGTTAAGATTTGTATTTTAACACTATACAGTAAACTTCTTGACTAATTTTGCTGCTGATATTGCAGCCCGTGGTGTTACACATACACAGAGTGTGCGTATGTTGTGGTTAGGCGGACATACAGAAGATACTACGCAATGCCCGGCGCCTGCCTGATAAACAGCAGCCTTTCTACAAAGTAAGTTAACTTGTGCTGATTATCTGTATATTTTTGCGGCTGTCATTGTTGAAGAAGTAAAGTTTAGGCAACGTTTGGCAGTTTGAATGTTGCAGAGGATTGTAGTTATGTCGTCCAGGATATGTGAATTCATTGAATGAAATGTTGTCACTGAGTCAAAGACAAATTGGGGTATTGTTATTTGTTGATAATATGTAAAGTGTAAATGTAGATGTCTGTAGTTTGAGTTGGTCCATGATCTGTGTATTGTGACTTGATTTGTGTTTACATGACAGTCATTTTGTCTATGTATGTTTCACGCAATAGCATAATGTCTATGTCGTACGTTGTATATCTGTCCATCTGTTCGTCCATCTATGGTGATGTTTCTGCAATGTCTGTGGCATGCATTGATGAATTTTTGCCAAGCTTTTTCCACCAGCCGAACTTGTGATTCATTGCAGCAGACACCAACGTGATATAAAGTAAAAGGTAAAGCGTGCCATGCCACTCTGGGGCGTAGGTGGGCTGGCGGGGTGCTTATCTCCCTTTACGTGCCCATTGAGCCTTTAGGTGGATGGACCGAGGGCCGGATTAAGGCTTTGCAGGACCCTAGGCCAATCTCGTTCCTGTCCCTTTTCCTCTTCTTTTCTTTCCTCTTTCCCCTCCATCTATTCTTCCCCCTTTCCCTTGCTTTCCTTGCCCTGTCCTCCCTCCCCTCCCTTTTCCCTCCTTTCCTTTAGAAGTAGGACCCTCTTAAAGCCAGCTATGGGATCTGCGGGAGTGCTGTGAGCTCTCCCAGTGGGGTCTGGGGCGGAGCCCCAGTGGAAATCGAATTTGGTGCATTTTAGCCTTAAAATCTTACATCTGGTGGCACCATTTTTCTGCAAATTAATTGACCAAAAAGTTCTAAAAATTGACGCATGGGAGCAGGGCATTTTAATAGAAAATTTTTAAAATCGAGCCTCAAAGCCACAATGAGGAAAGGGTGTTGCAACAATTTAAAAAAACTGTCTGCATGTAAACAGATTGTATTTATATGAGTCCATAACAGACAACAGTGGAGCCCAACCAGAAGTAAGCATAGGAACACTTCATAGGCGCACTGACGGAACAAGGCCTACCAGTGAGGCAATGTCAAGACATAACTAGGCGGCTACAGATACATTAAGTCAAGTCAGAAATAATGATGCACATGTTAGTTGACTAGTTAGGCCTAAACATTTTCAGAAGCCAATACACATACACTTCAAATTAGGCATACAGTGATAGAATAAACCATGCATCATGCAAATATACAACCAAAGTGACTGTCTAACAGACAGATTTGTATCAAGTCAAAGCAAAAATAATCATAGACGTAAAAAAAAGTTTTTTAAACGTTTTGTTATTCTTACCACGTTTGTGTGTGTGTGTGTTTTAAACATTTCTTCAGTGTTTTTTTGCTTAGCACGGGGCCCCTAAAAAGCGCGGGGCCCTAGGCCATGGCCTAGTTGGCCTGTGCCCTGGATAGACCACTAGGCCCATGACGCATGGCCCGTGCGACGCCAGACGTACGGTTACCTTCCCAGCCGTGGAGCATCACCGCCCTTTGGCCGGTACTAAATCATACTGCTTGGTGAACAGAGGCACATGTGTGTGAACAGCTTACCCAAGGTTGTTACTTGGCAGCGTTCTGGGCCCGAGTCGATCCGGGGACATTTCGGTCACCACTCTGACTCGTTACCTTTAGACTACCAAGCTACACAACGTGATAT
>Ga0209367_1003307_pt1 | contig 21895 bp, 7 predicted proteins | sample WorMetLIZISLAND2_FD_187412 | JGI IMG/M metagenome (GOLD analysis project Ga0209367, IMG submission 187412) | Marine gutless worms symbiont microbial communities from Max Planck institute for Marine Microbiology, Germany - Olavius geniculatus... ... | reverse complement strand
GCGCTCCTCTGAGCCTTGACGTAGCGCGGGTACGGGTCGTACTTCATAAGCAGATAGACCTGCCTCTGTGCGTCGTCCAACAGGTTGACTGGCGCCGTCGACAGACGACGCTCGATCGCCAGTCGGACGTTGGCGTCGATGTTCACCTGATCAGCGCTCGACTCGGCCACGTGATCGACGTAGATCAGTCGCGCCAACTGCTTCCGGTACGCCGCGTCCGTCGACTTCCGGTACTGCTCGCACTTCTGCCAGAATATCGCGTTTTCTTCACTGAACTCATCACGCAGAAAAGCCTGCGGCACAACACACAACGCAACAAATAGTTACATTCAAAACTGCGCATACAAAAAAGTGTAGGCCTACAGTTAAAGTATCAGACATATGAGAACATTATCGCCGAACTTTGGAAACCTCGTTGAGCACAGAATATTTATCCGGCAACTTACCGACTATTGATACAGCGATCGGATAAATATCTGGTCCTACCCGGGCCAGCTACTTATCCGACAGCCGTTTTTGACGGCCTTAGCCGGTATGTATGAGCTAACGTAAGAGCACCCTTGTACGAAGACCCAAGAGTCCTCGTGAATACCAGCTAAAGCCGTAACTTTGCGGCGGTATTCCCGTGCTCGTCGTAGCGCCGCAGAGACACGACGGCAACTGGCTACCTCAACCCTACGAACTAGGGAATCACGGGTATCGCCAGTCGGCAAGTTTAGTTTTTGCCTGCAGCAGCCTCGAATTCATCATCAATATTAAATGTTTAATTTGAGTGTGCATTATCGTCACAGAAATCTCTGAAATACGGTAACCCTAATCCTGACCTTCACCCTACATTAACGCTAATTCTAGTGACTACGCGTGAGGCTAATTAAAACAGACCGACACTGGTGCAGCAGTTTAGCGATTTGAATTGAATCGGTTCAAGTCGGCCATTTTAGCCTCGTTTTCGTTTTGACCGAAAAATAGCCAACAGGCTATTTGTACGGCCGCTGAACAAATAGTCATCGCGTAAATATTGAGCGTTTTACACGGTAGTGTGTTATCAAAACAGCAAAATGGTGAGGTGGAAAATCAGTGCACATCACACAAAATTGTCAATCAGTGTAAATTTGACGAAATTCTGACAAAAACAAATTTGCTTTATTGTTTGAGACACTGTGTACTTGGCTTTGAATAGCAAGCTATTCGTTCAAAATTGCTTAGCTAAAGTATACACCGGTTTAGATTTTGGCCACTTAGGTTTAAGGGGTTACCGTACTTAGGCGTCAAATTTGAACCCCTTCGAAATGCGCGATTTCTGTTACTATCCAGTAATATAACGTGAAAACGGCTGCAGATAGACACAGACTTGCTGCTTGTCGTAACAAGCATTTATGTCGAGGTTTGCGGGGGTACTAACATAGATGACCTTACAATTTAAAAAAAGGGTTTTAGAAATTTTTCGCGATTTTAGGCTGCGACGCATATTTTAACAGTGAATTGCATCGAAATAACCAGCCGGTACTCGAGGTATTTGAGACTCCCCTTCATACAGATGCTGGAAAATCATTTTATCTATTGACACATCAGTTCTTGATGATAACGTAATTATGACGTTATCGAAAATGCCGTTTTCATTGTAGCCGGTAAAACAGTGTTTTGGATTAGCTACAATTTTTTACAAATTGAAACAATTAATTAGAATTTTCTAACAAAAAAACGCTAGTGCAGTCAAGTGATGTGTAACTATCAGTACACTGGACACTGGTAGTTTATCTCTCTTAATCAGTGACACCACTTTTCATTGTAAAATGGAAACCAATGCGTTAGTATTACTTAATACCACATAAAAATGGACAAATTCATAAAAAAGATGTTCTGCTACATCGTATTAGTCGAAGTTATTAAAAGTATAAATGTACAAAACATCAGTTTATACACTTGTTAACGGCTACATGCAATGAGTGACACATCGAAAACAGCAAAAATCATAAAAAGGTGATATCACTCACCATCACATCGCCTAACTGTCAATGTGCTGTTGAATAATATCACCTTTTACGGCAGTAACTGTAGACTCTATTTCCAGATACGGTGTACTTAACTTTTATTTACAAAGAACATATATAGTGTGCTTACCATGAAATCGAGCATTGCGGCGTCGTCGTTGAGTAGCAGGTCAAAGTCGTTGGTCGGGGTCGGATGAGTGGTCATAGTCTGAAGGTCATCCATGCCGCTGTCGTCGCCGTCTATCTTACTCGGCATCCTGTATTCAGTGGCAGTGATACAAACGACAGCTCACTTCCAGCAGTGTCGGTGGACGATGCAGACGATGTCGTGAACTGCGAACAACCTGCGTTTCACATCAGCATTCAATGTCAGCTCTACTGTCACAAGTCATCCGACCTGCGTTTTCGTCCATAATACGCATGCGTACAGTGCTTGAGCCATACACCTTAGCCTTACACCATACAACTATCTGAAAATGCCTGCTTTTACCGTCCGTTTACGTGCTAATTGCAACAGCGTCTATAGAGCACTTTACGTCAATGAACAACGAACAATGCCAGTAACTTTCACGCGATTCAACCGAACAATGGAGAAAACGGTAACAATTTGATTGCGGTAAAGGAAGTCGTGCAGAATTTCGTTTCATTGTGGCAGGGAGATGCTTACTTAGTGAAGACACGAGGGACCCGAGCCACTTTTATTATCTGTCAATAGAGTTACGTTTCCTTCTTTCTGTGTGTTGATTTGTCTGCCTAACAATACGATTTTTTTACAAAGTTATATATTTTTGAATAAATTGGCATAAATTCTTTTAAACGGACATCGTCATCGAGTCACGGTTGCAGCGTCACAAGCGCTGGCAAAGTCCAACGATGACACGAGTGGCAGGCCTGCGAAAAGTCCAGTTGCTGCTTAATTACGATATCTGACTTGGCCTTAGCGATAGCTTACACTTTGCACTATATGAATGCTTTGTATTGTATTTCACATAATATGGCAAAGATCGCGACCTGTCCGCTTGGAGTATGCATAATAAAGGTTCACTGCGTAAGCTGTCATCGTGTTACAATAAGTGTGTAAAACTATTTTTTGGGTTTAAGCGTACTGACAGTCTTACAAGAGTATTGGTGGAAACAGGCATGCCGAGTTTTAATACCTTAATGCATAATAGTCTCATAATTTTTTCAAAATGTTGGAACACCTGCAGTTTACATAATAACATAGTTAGTCATCTGGCTGCTCTTAACTGTATTTGATGTTTGCAGTTGCAACTGCTAACAGTACTGTTTTTATTGATTTTTACCTGTATTTGCATGATTTGTGTGTTTTTGTGTGTGTGTGTGTTTTGCTGTATGTTTTTATGTGTTTTATGTGTATATGGGCCAAGTGCCTGAAATAAAACTGATGATGATGATGATGATGATGATGATAATTGTGACAACGGTTTAGCAGCGTGCATTAATCACTATTATAAACAAGAAGCCTAACTTTTGTTATAAGAAAACGCGCTACAGCACACACTGCAGTACTAACCGTGAAGGTCATCGAGGTCGATGATTTTCATCTTATATGAAAAGGCGTATCCCACTTCCCATTAGTGGTTAACAGTAACTTTGGCCATATCTCACGTTTCCGAGATATGGCCAGTTTTCCCTTAAAACGCACATTTTTCTACACCGTCTGGATCCATTCAACCCTAAATGTAAAAATGTCCCCCTTGCACTGCATCTCCCAAATCTTGTACGCAGAAAGCCTCGACACAAAAGTAATTCTTCATGTAAAAGTTTTCACTTAAAACTTACCAGTTTGCCAGGGTACATCCGTTACCCAGGGGTAAACAAACAAACAGACAGACAGACAGTAATCGTGCCATAGACGCGCTATACAGCATAGACGTAGTGTGTCAAAAATTACACATTATAAATTTATAAAGAATTATTAACTGTACAATCATGTAAATAGAAATAACAAAAACACAGAAAGCTAGACATAAAATACTTTTACACATTAAGTAATAATGAATAATTAAAAAATAAAGGTTACATTAAAAGGCACTAAAAATCAAGCTTTCATAATAAGAGCAATTGGTTAATAATTTTCTGTAGGCTTAACACTGAATAACGGTCGTTGTTATTGTCCGTCTACAGGGAAAGAAATGTAAACACAATTCGACGCTACTTTTCGCCCGCCATGGACGTAACTGCATGCACACATGCCTATGTAAACGAATAACAAACAAGAAGCCCAGCTGTTGCTAGGATCGCCGACCATACTGCTTGTCAGTGATCTTTAAAGTAATTTAAGGTCGATAATTTTCCTGTTATTTGAAAGCCAATATCCGACTTCCTATCAGTGATCAGTAGCAACCTAGACCCTATTTCGCACCGTTTAGCCACAATAGCGCGTACTGGCCTTTAAAGTCATTTAAAGTCAATGATTTTTATTTAATCTGACACGGCGTAGGCCTATGCCACTTCCTATTAGTGATTAATAGTAACTTTGGCCGTATCTCTCACCGTTACCGAGATATGGCCAGTTTTCCAACGTTGTTTGTTGAAAAACGGACATTTTTTACTTCCGCTTCATTCAGCCTCCAATTTCAAAATGTTTCCCTTGGAGTAGATCGCTGAAATTTTGCATGCCCGAGTTTCGCACACATAACTAACGGGTAGCACTAATTGCGGAATCGGCTGAATCGGCGCCGATGGAGCATACTAATTACTGTTGCCTATGGTGCAACTTTAAGCAGTTGAATCGGCGCCGATAGAGCGCAATGATTTTATAACTGAATAAGCTGCATCAACAACCTATAGAACTAGACAGTTCATTGATTACTGTTACTCCATCGGCGCCGATTCAGCCGACGCGTGCAGTGACGCGTGACGACTCAGGTGGCCGTGAACGCAGCATTGGGCCGATTCAGCGCAATAATTTTATAACTGAATAAGCTGCATCAACAACCTATAAAACTAGACAATTCATTGATTACTGTTACTCCATCAGTAATTAGTATGCTCCATCGGCGCCGATTCAGCAATTAGTGCTACCGTAACTAACCACTCGTGCAAAAAGTTTTCACCTGCGACCTACTTGTTAGCCAGGGTACATCCGTTACAGACGGACAGACAGACAAACGACAACCGTGCCAGTAGCTCGAGTGCTAGACCGTTACTACGGCCGGCTAAAAATGACACTATGATTCATCTTTATGTATTCCTAGCAAAACAATACTGTATATTGCCTCCTCGTAAATGTATTTAAGTTTCTACCTCAACGAACGAAAAATAACGTAAAATTTCCGTGCAGGGAAAATAACATTAACACAGAATAACCGAAAATTATATCTGCCGTAGCCATAATCGACTATTTATTTTCCGTGAATTTTCACGGAAGCATCTTTTTACTGTTGGATATATGCCGTGAAAATTGATGTACGGAAACGTATATATTAAAACTGAGAAATAAGCGAATAATCACATGATTAGAGCCTAATAATAACAATTTGGTATGGTGAAAAATTTGCATGTTGAGGAAGCTCAACTTGTTTCTTTCACCACAGTTTCCGACAGCCTTATGCAAGGTCGGCCTGTCTGGTAGTTACTTTAGGCAAGATAGAAATTTCAATGCTGTTTTGTTGCAAATTGTCTGCCACTGTCACAAGTCTGACTGATTTGCAAAATTCTTTCACTGCCAATGTCCGGGCGAAACTATGGACAAGAGTTTAGTGACATGTTTTGACTCATTGCGTAAGTTTATACATTTTGAGAAATACATCAGCCGAAAGGCCATGGCCGCTTACCAGTGATGTGATCATTTACATAGGCTAGTCCTACAGGCTACAGAATTGCTAGCATAATCCGATAATACTGTACTAAATAGCACTGGCAATTATTTTACTATCCTTTGTTTCGATGCAAATTCACAGCAAATAGGCCTAATGATAGGCCTATTTATTTTCAATAAATCTTTATGGCAGATAACCATTTCATGCTGGCTTCTGTGAAAATTCACGGCAGATGGCGAAAATCGACTACTTATTTTCCGTGAATTTTCACGGAATATAACAAGCGTGCACAGAATAACCTAGTCCTAGTCCTAGTTAATGGCTTAATGTTGTACATAAAACAGACATACTAAACGAAAATTAATACATCACAGTTTGTTAACAGCAGCAACTATGGTGAAATAATCAACGAAATAATCAAATTAAGTTTCATCAATATGCACATTTTTTACCATACCCAATTTTAAATCATCAATTGCGTGATTAATCGTTCATTTCCTCAGCTGTAATGCGTTTCCGTACATAGATTTTCACGATATATAAAAGTCACTGCTTTTCTCGTGGCAAAATAAGCTGACGAATAGGCCCCTAATACGAAACAACAGGTATATGCATTAAACAATAATGTAAAAAGTTGACATACCCGAAGTGAACGACTATGTTGAAGCAAATTACAACAAGCTACTGAAAGTTGTTTAACACGAGTTCGATTCAGTGAACCAGCAATACAGCGAGAAAACGTAACCGATGCAAGCAAAGCAAGCAATGAATCGTGGAAGTTCCAGTCCGCTGCTTATATGGACCCTGCCACAAGCCGACGAGCGTCCAAAGTCGACAGAACGCGTTAGATTGATGGACAATCAAAGTCCGCTGATGTCTATCGTGCAATGCCGAAGTACCGTCTAAAGTTGCCCCATCATCCCCGTTCAATGTGTGCTAATTGCTCGCTGAAGCCGCCTGCCGCCTGCCGAGTAATGGCCATTAACACTCGGTCATTTAACGGTCCGACCGCGCCGCCTCTTTTTATTCAACACATTTAACTGTCTCGTAAACGGCCGACGGTCAAAAGTTATTAGCTAACAACCGCAGACAGAGAGAATGGATAAACCATAAACACACATTAAAGACCTAACTGTCGGTGCTTTTATTTCGTTACTGATGAATAGCGACGCTATTTTGCCAGTTTTTCAATCAATCCACACATTTAGCGTACACATTAAGTTCGTGCACTAACTCTTGACTAAGTAAAAATAAGTAAAAATAAAGTTAAAGTTAAAATACATTTATACAGCACACAAAAATCAGCACGCATGTGATACTGATTTGGAAATTAGTCGAGGCGTATACAATTAAAAAATGTCTTCTGCAACAACACATTTTAAGAAATTAACAACAGAAACAACGTGTTTGTTGACTCAGTTATTGTCTAAAAAGTCATATCTCGCCGTTTTTACGTCATATGTTTAACGTGTGCACCTTGCTGCTGGACGACGCATCCAAGACTGCGACGCCACTGACCAATGGCGCGAAGCAATTGCTGCGGCAGTTTGCCCCACTCAGTGACAATCGCTTGCTTCAGCTGGTTGACTGTCGTGAATTGTCAAAATTGAGATACCATCTGTTGAAGAACATCCAAAACCGCATAATTGACTGGATTTAAGTCCGGGCTGTTTAGGGCCACATGGAAGGCTCGATCAACGTTGATCACGCAACTGGTCAGTGGCGTCGCCGGCTTGAGTGCGTCGACTGATATTTCACAAGGTAGTGTAGCGACATACTTGAGGAATGGTGGGATCTATAGTGATAGTTTAATTACACGTAGTCTTCTGATTCTGACAGTAAAAAAGTTTTGAAAATTGGTTCACATTTGGTAAAATTATAAGATGTAAAAGTGGTGCCATTTTTTGGCCATCCCTGTACATGCTGACACAAAAACTTGAGAGATTACTTTTTATTGGGCCACGCCTGTATGCAGGCTAATCAAGAGCCACAACAGGGCCCGAAAAACGACTCGCGAGGCAGTTAATAAGCTGGTGTCTAGAAAAGAAGCTGTTTCAAGAAATACATGTATTTCGAAAGTACCCCCACAGTAGCAGAAACCAAAAAAGCTGCGCTGTTTTTGACATTCTTTGGCCTGTGAGACCCTTTCTCTGGGACCCCTGTTTGGCCGAACATCTGCCCTTGAACTGATTAACGCTTACATTGTGAACGATTATCCAGATATGAAATTTCCCGGCACTTTTGTCAGTCTTACGTTTGGCTGGCGACGAGGCTATCGCCTGGCTCGGCATAGACCACACGCTAAGAAGAAGCAGTTGCGTAAATACGACAAAGTAAGGCTCAGAGAAAATACTAAATACATCCATTCCATTCATTCAAGGAATAGTCAGATTTGTTGACTAATTGTCGCACAATAATTAACGACCAATTCATGTCATAGTTTTGCTGTCGAACATAAAACAAAAATATTTTTCAGCTATTGGGGCCCCAAACGTCGCGAGGACCGAGGAAACTTCCCCGCCTCCTTTCCTTCGTCTCGACGGGCTTGCCGGTGTGTCCTCTGGTGATTATTAGTCGGCGACAAACTGGCCGTAGGCGGCGCCGGCAATGACAGCTGTGAAACGATTGAAACTGATGCAGCAGAAAGCACCAAACGGCGGCGCTGGTGTCACTGCAGCGCGTGAAGTTACGGATATGCCGCTGCTGGTTCACTTGCCGACGTCACAGTCACTCGTAGACATACAGTGGCTTCTTGGGAGCCGGACATTTCCCCCTGGACATGTTTCCCCGGACGTTTTCCCCCTGCTTTTCGAGTGTCTAGGACGTTTCCCCTAGGCCAGTAACAACATATTATCAGAGTCAGCGCCAAACCTGAGCAGAAATTTTTTGCAACCCCAAAAGCAACTCCGCCTTTGAAGTCTCGTCGCCGTTGAGTATTTTTCAAACACATTGAGTCTTAGTAGACGCGAGTACACGACAGTTAACAGCAATTAAGAATGTAGGCCTACGCGCCCACGACGCGATTAAATTCAACTCGATACAGAATGAACCAGGAGATTAGAAGTAGTTAACGCACATATTTTTTACCTAGGCTACATAAAAAAAGCAAAATCTGATAAATTGCATTATTGCAGACACTTTCTTTGCTGTGGCAAACACTGCGCTTTGAGTGGCATTTTGACATCGTCGTCCTCAGCTCTTTCTTCAGAAGTTGAGAATTGAGATTTTTTGAGAGTTACCCTTTGTTTGACGTATAATGTAGGCTTATTAATGATAACACAAGAATTTTATAACACAATAATATTTGGTTTGCTGCATTCTTTCACCATGCTGACACTGAAAGTTATGCCACTATCTAGCGCTCGATCGATTCTCATGTAACTGCATAGGAAGGCAGGGAAACTTCCGGGTATCGCAAAAACCGGGAAACGTCCAGAGGGACATGTCCAGGGGAAAATGTCCTACACCCAACACCCAACAAGCTTCTTACTGTTTGCTCCGCCGCGCCAACGTACTTCTTCTATCAATTCATTGGGGACAGTAAAAATGAGAAAAAGGATGCGAGACTGGAACTTGTGGCACAAACGGGCACCAAAACGCCGGGGTGAAAAATGCAAAGGTAGAAAATGTACGACAAAATGCATTTTCCAATTCTGCGTTTTCCGTCTTTGTATTTATTGACCTACGTATTCCAGTCTCGTATTTTGAGTCGCCTAAATTAACAGTTAAAATAGTGTAATCAGGAACGAGTTTTACAGACTGGGAGTTTTGCTATTAAAGTAAACTGGTGTCTAATTTCAGTGAGTCGTGTTGCGCTAGACAAGCAAACTAAATCGAGTTCGCTCAACATGAGCAGCTGATCAGCGTTCGCAAAGCAGTTTAGCTGTACATATCAAAATGTTGCGCATTTGTTGCATAAATCTTCGATTTTTTGGCAATTTTGTTGCACAACTTGTGAATTTGCTGTACAGCGTGTGGCAAAAAATGTATCCCTAACTTTTTATATTTTTTAGCAATCGCTGGAAATTTTGAGGCGGCAAAGTTATCGATTTTTTTTGCAACCATTTCGCATGTTCACGTGCAGCGCAATATAGGCTATGGACAACTATAAGCGTACGATGTTTTCGCTGCAGAAAAAAATTGTCATTCGAAGAACATAATAACAGTTTGCCAATTACTGTGAGTACACGGTGTCCACCGCCTGCGTTCACACGTGCATTTGATTTCCTAGTAAAATTTCTAACAACCTTGTTGATGCCAAGTTTTCCTAGACTACTTACGTACAACGTCCGTTTGAGTTCAGCGACGGATTTGGATTTGGCGAACAATTGTCAACAAATACAATAATAAATAAAAGTAAATGCTTTGCAAACACAATTTATAAAAAAGCTTTCGCCATTTTGACGTCACTAGCAACAAAATCGTCGGAGTTGTTGTCAATACACGTGTCTCATAACAGTACTAAGTTTTTTGAATGTGCAAAATCACGATGTCGTCTCGCAAAAAAGTTTATAACCCTGCAACAGTAAAAGTATAATCAAATGCTGCTTGGCCTATTTATTTAAGTAAAAAGAATAACAAATGTGTAAAAATTTGCGTTAAAATTCTAAGCGGTTGCTCAAAAAATGGCACACAGCATTAGGCGATACTTTTTTGCCGCACCCTGTCGACTTTCGATTTGTTGTACATGGTGCATAACAAATCTCTAACAAACCGAAGCAAGTGGATCTGGGGCTATATGGCACAAACAATACAAATATCTTAAATAGACTACTGTCAAGCGTTACTGGGAGAATAAATCGTGCCAGTAATGTGTAACCAGACTCGATCCTGCAATACTGGACACCCGGACTGTGATGCAAATTTCGGAAGTTGCGTTGAAATCTAGTCAGTTACTACTAATTGCTGCTAATTGCCTTGCGGGCGTTCATCCGCCAATGCGGCAGAAGGCCATAGTTCATACGGGAAAATGTCCGTGCGGGCGGATGTCAATGCGAGCAAATGTTCGACACCCGTTTGATACAGCTGCTTTATAAAGACTTCCACAATCAACAAAATACACAGCTAGTAATTTCAAAGCTAGCATATTGTTCACAGATCATGATCATCATTAATAACATTGCCAACTTCACTTACAATTATTATTGAAGTAATGTTGTAATTAATAGACAGCTAGTAATTCGTTATTTTGCCGTCTGCTACAAAAATACATTATAATAATAAATGTAAGGGTCTAAAGTGAGATATGAGTTTTTTGACGTCCTCTGATCCTAACCTTTTACCTTTTAAACTGAGAACTAACACACCACACATCGATTACATCTGTCCTAAAAAGTTTTGGAGTTCAGAGCCTGTATAAGTAGATGAACATAGGGCCTACAGGCCGACGAAGCAGACCGTCGTATGAACGTTTGTTGGAAATAATTTTTGTCATGGTCTTGCCTTTGACGAATAATTAATTTTTGTATATTAAAGCTGAAAAGTCGTTGGCGTCTGATCGTTGCTTTTCTTAAGTTTGCTGGTGCGGAATAAAATGTCGACGCCCCGGCAATGAATGGCAATGCAGGCAGGTAGCACGGGTGTGTCCGGTTATACAACAGTGCCTGGCTGGCTGCGCTGCAGGTCACACCTATCATTGTGAGCCAGTAATAAGCAAACCTTATTCACGGACGTCTTCATATTGCACCGAACCCAATGCATTGACAGACCTCAGCAAAGTCTGAGGCATTCCACTCCACAGCGCCATATACGACATGACGGCTTTAATTATCGCACTTAAGTCCTTCAGCAATGACGGGGATGATCGACCATGTCAACTTTTCCCACAATTTATTTTATCAGAAAAATACTTATTTATGATATATGCTATGTGTGTGTGTGATTATTTCGACGCAATCGACAGGTGTAATAGACTACATACAAAATTTTAAGAACGCCAATATACAGAAACGTGAGCAATATACTTTACTACAAAAATAGCAGCTTGCATACGGTCATACCGATAAATAACACCCACGGCGCATGATCATGATGTTAGTGAGCAATGAAAAAAACAGAATGCTTGCTAAAATAAAGAAATATACGTCGCTGTAAAACTGGTTTTATGAAGGCATGTTGGAATGGGCAATCAAAAGTAACAGCGCATAGAAAGTCATTTACACCGCGTCTCAAAAAAACAATCAAAATTGTTTTTGGCATGACTTTGTCAAATTTCTACCAACTTTGATAATTTTTGGCGTAAAGATGGCCAAGACGATATTATTATGTACGGTGCACTCATTTACTACAATACCTAATTTATGTCAAGGCACTACCGTGTGAAACACAGATGCTCCAAATTGTTATATTACGCGGCGATTATTTGCATCAGATGGCTCACCTTTGCATCATCAATTCAACAGAGGCTGCGACGTGGTTTAATAATTTTGAGGTATTAAATATTTTATGCTAAAAACAGCAGACAACAAAATAGCTAACTGATGAGTTTAAAACACGTCTAATCGATGAGTGAATGCATTTGATCAGTCGATCGCTGAGTCTGCTATCAGCCATTGGCGTTGCATCTGAGCTACTGCATCTTCGTTTGCGAAGCACACTTTGGCATAAATTTTAATTTGCAAGCGAGTTGTCATACAAACTTATAATTTTGTTAAATAATTTACATTTTAGTGTATTTTGTGCCTAATTAACTCGTTACAGCGTTTACTTGAGACAACAATCCAGCATTATGCAACAATTTGAAGCATCTATGTTTCACATGGTAGTGCATTGACACAAATTAGGTGAAGTGAAATATGAGTGCATCTTACATAATTTCGTCATTTCAGCCATCAACGTGCCAAAAATTATTAAAGTTAGTAAAAATTTGACAAAATTATAACAAAAACAATTTTGAGTGATTTTTTTCTGAGACACGATGTAGATTATGGATGAAAGCAGCGTAAATTGGCTTAACCCACGCACCGAACAATATGGGATGTTTTAAAAAATCTTACATTTTTGTTTGTCAAAAAACATCAATGCCCAGACTCACTGCCCTTGGTATAAATGATGAATAGATTGGGTTCACTGCAAGTGCACAAGTTAGCACAAAGAACAAGCTAGTCGCTGACTAGAACCCGCCCCATGCAGAAAGTTAAAACAGTCCTTTTGAGAATCCAAAATATTCTGCGGATTTCGCAATCCGTACAGTTTTGTTCTATCAACAGTCTAGGGCTCTAGGCGCTGCTAACAGTGTTACGCAATGAAGCCTGTGCGTTTTAGCGTAGCTATTGTAAAATCTTTGGTGCGAGCTTATTTATAAGAACAAACTCGGTTTCTTGGACGTAGGTCTTACACCGTCTCCGTTTTACCCCAAATTTGATGGTGTTCCCTTTGCACTATCCTAGACCCTTGACGTTAGGCGTGTAAAAAGCAAAAATACTCAGCAATTATTATTCGTACAATAACCTAGGAGCTAGTCCGACTTTTATGACCATCAAGCATCAACGTCACATCAGACAGACTGACAGACAACACATACGCTGACATTACTTGTCCATCATCATGCTATTTATTGCACGCATGGTGCGGCTAAAAATCACTGCAGATGTTACCTTTTAGCAATAAACCTGTATGAAATAAATACGTATCTTCCTACTCCATTATAAAGAAATGACAAGTTCAAAGTAGAACCGGTTGTTGGATGTAAATCATTTAAACCGTAAACGACAACACAAACTGTTGGAATATTTTGCTGGCACAAAGTTACCAGCAGCTATTTGTAACGACACTTATCTCTCAAGTGGGGCAATACGAAATCTGTAGAAATTAAGTTATAATATCACAGCGTAAAGGTGTATAATTGTGCATAATCTATTTCATACTGAGCCGTCGATACTGTTCCTGGGTGGTTCGCTATGACTGTCCGGGTGTAACCTATGTGTGTACGGTTTGTAATGTAACGCGGCTCGGCTGCTGGTGAGGTTGTTCAGGTCGTGGTTGCTATGGAAGAACTGTGACAGTGGTGAATCGTCTACGGGCTGGACGCCTGACGCCGCGGCGACGCTGCTGTGTTTCTTGAGGTGAATGGCAAGGTGGTCACTGCGGGCAAAGCGCCGGTGGCAGTGTGGACAGTCGAATGGTCGTTCTCCTGTATGTTTGCGACGATGTCGGGTCAGTTCGTCTGACCGAGCAAACCTCCACGAACACCCTGGCCAGTCGCACGCATAAGGCTTCTCGCCCGTGTGTTGTCGGACGTGAGCCGCTAGCTGGGACGTCTTGCTGTACGTTCGGTTGCAGTCAGCGAACGGACAGACGATCAGCTCGCCTGCCGATGTGGACGACGCAAGACGTGGTCGTGGTAGTCTCGGTCGGGCGGCAGGGCGACGTCGACCACGTGGCAATGATGACGATCTAAACACCGGCGGCGCTGATCGAACGGTTGGTTGTTGAAACACCGAGTTCGACCGTGAGGCGTCCGTCGACAGGACTAACGGCGGCACTGACAAACGGCGAACACCCGACAGCGACGGACTTATGGGTGAGGCCGACAGATTCGGAGAAAACAAACCTAACCTCTGGTGGTTGTCGTAAGGGACGACTACGTTCTCGTTCGAGTTCAACCAGAAGATCTGATCCTGCGACTGCAGCGATTCGTGACTGCTATCAACTGGCAACCAGACAGGTTCGTGCGTGTTACTGCGTCGATGCTGCAGGTCGTAAGAACTCGGAGCTCTGCCGCGCTGTCTGACAAACGGCCGATGAAACGCTGCGGCGGCTCTGACATCAACGACCGGTCGCTGCACGTCGTAACGTTGACTGTGATGCTGCAGCGGTGAGACTGCGGCCGGCGCGGACAGCTGCTGACGCTGTTCGTGCAGTCTATGAAGTGATCGACTGATTCGTTCCGCGGTTGAGTTCATCAACTGGCGGCAGCGGTCGAACAGTTGAGCGGCTTCGATTCCGTGTAGAAAATCACGGTTCAGCTGCTCGATGTCACTGATCTGTGACGCCGACCGAGAAACAGGAAATAGTCGTCCCAGCATGTCGTCAGGCCGCTGTGTGTCGGGGAGAACAGACAGAGGCACGGTTGAATGAGGCACAGTTGACGGCGGACCGTCGAGCGGACAGCTGACCGCTTGCAGTCGCGTCTCTAGTGTCGTTGTGTCGGGCATCGTGTCAATAGCGTTCAAGCCGGCGGAGACTATGCTAATAAACTCGCTGTCGATATTGGCAGTGTTCGCTGCTGAGTACGGTAAAACGTCCGTCTGTGACGCGGTTGATATCTGCGACGGTGAAGACGGACTCTGCTGCATGAACTTCAGTGGTGACTGGGGGTCGAGCCACGGCGGCGCCGTCTCCGCGTCACCGGTAACAGTCGTCGACGTTGGAGACAACATCGGCACGGACACGGCAGCCGCGGCCACGTCCAGAGTCGGCGGCGACGGCGTCGTCGTTCCGCGATCACCGAACACAACATTGTTGTTGTCGACTGTGACGACAGAGTCGGAAAAGTCGTACGAGTCGAAGCAGATTGTTGAATTTGGCAACAAGTCCAAATCCCAATGGTCGATATTCAAATCATCGCTTCCGTCGGCTAACCGAAGAAGATCGTCTGAATCTTCGCATAACTTTCACATGCACATTTCACACACAACCACATGCATCTGTCACATTTTACTTGTTCGTTAAGCAAAAATAATTAGTAAATAAGCGTATTTATTCTTAAACACCTTTTTGCAATTTTTACACGTAGCACGTGATGAATATATTATCTTAGGCATTTAACTCTGTTTAGTTACACGCGTATCGTACTCATTTATTACATTTATAAAAATGCGATAGTTGGCAATTTATTGTCTGTTTTAGCGTACGATAACAGCAAGATAGGTCGCGAGTTATGTGCCATTGAGAACGACAAAGTTTGCTGGACATCGGTTCTAGCCCGGCGTGGAGCAATTTGAGTATGACTACTGAGTTACTAACAGTGTCGAGGTTAGTCGAAATCACAGGAAAGAGATTATCGTAGCCGAAATAGACCGAATGAAAGCGAGTTAATAACAAACAATATCTCAGATCAGTAAATAAGTATCTGCAAATAACTGTCAAACTCTATAAGGTCATGATAACAAAAATATCAGATCAACTTATAAGTTATGACAGTCGAAGATAAGTGAAAAGTTAACGACATGTTAGAGCAGTCTTAGTCTACGCATTTCATAAGCGTCAATAAATAGCATACTAGCCATGCAAAATAACAAACAAAAAAATTATTAAAACGGTTTGTACATATAGTGAAAAAAGTGAACATAGCGCGACAACAGTTTTGTCCTTTACGCTGTCAGGCAGCGATTGTATCTGCTTTATCAACAAAAAAATGAAACTCCACTGGCGGGACTTAATGTGATTTTACTCATTTTACGCGCGACAGCATGTAGTGATATAGCGCGTCTTAGCTATCGTAGAGGCGTCCGTCTGACCGTCTGTCTGTCTGTCTGTTCGTCTATTACACCCTACTGCGGTATCAAAATGGTGCAAGCTGAGATCATGAAATTTTCACAGTTAGCTCTAGTTTCAAGATCCGTAGAGCTTTCAAAGAACCTCGAAAAGGGTACGAAGTGAGAGGGGATAGGAAAGTTTGCTATTTACAATATGTTGCTGTATTTCAGAAACGGTGCGAGATAGTGCAAGACAGCTAAAATCGCTACTTAGGGTTATCTTACGTACATTTTGGCTAGGCGTTGTGATAGAATTAGCACGGCTACAAGAAGTTTTGTTGTTATCCGCCTCCTAGGCCACAGCATAGAAGTCTAACCACTCAGAGATCCGAGAAGTCTGACTATGTGGACGTCACTGACCTTGTTGCATAATTTTTTGTTCCGGAATGTTAGAGAACTTTACTCGCTTCAGATCGGTGCAGTCGAACTAAGCTCTGCCGTCTAATAAAAAGCATTTCTTTAAGTGGATTCATTTAACTACTGTTACTAGCTGCTTTAGATTTTGCTCAAGATGACGGACATGATGCAGTCATGACGAGATTGAACTACAATATAGTGTTCAAACATATTGATACTTTAGACGTGTGTACTGATTCGCGAATGCAAACATTTTTGATCCAAATGCCCGCATTCTTCACCAAAAATCTAAAGCAGCTAGTAACAGTAGTTAATTGAATCAACTCAAAGAAATGCTTTTTGTTAAACGGCAGAGCTTAGTCCAACTGCACCGATCTGAAGCGATCAAAGTTCTTTAACATTCCGGAACGAAAATTATGCAACAAGGTCAGTGACGTCCACATAGTTACACTTCTCGGATCTCTGAGTGGTTAGACTTCTAGGCTGTGGGCTAGGAGCCGGATAACAACAAAACTAAACTTCTTGTAGCCGTGCTAATTCTATCACAGCGTCCACATTACCGGTTTTGGCGACGCACTAGGCCACCAGGCAGTCCCTGATTATAATAGCCGACTAAGAGCTGTTTTAGCCACCAAAGCCTAAAGAATAGGCTAGTAACTGCACAATAAACGCAGAGTCCTCGAACTTGACTTAAATGCGGCCGACCGCGTGTTGTTTTTCCTTCCAGGACCACGCCTAGCCAAAAAGTACCCCAAGTAGCGTTTTAGCTGTCTTGCAATAGGCCAATGTTACTATTAATCAGTAACAGAAAATTATATATGCCATTTTAGATTGCCACCAAAATTAATGACGTTGGACGACCCTGAAAGGCGGTACCACACATTAGGGCACAAATGATACGTTTTTTTCAAAGCTCACTGCGAAAGTTTGAAAAACGATAGACACATACTGCCAGCGGCAAAACGTAGCCCAATGACTCAAGTTTTAAGCGAAATAAAGTTTGCGCGAATATTCGTGGGGATGCTGTGAAAAGGGAACTTTATCAACAGTGAAATGGTCAGTACCGGCAATTTTTAGTAATTTTGGTCGCCACATCTTTGGAATCTTTAAACTTGAAGACAGTAATATTATGCAGCGTCAAGAAGTGCCTTATCGGCTCGCAAGTGATCGTAAAATGTTTGACCTTGAATGACCATGCGATGCCATTTTATGCTAAAATCTGTTTTTATTATCGATTTGACTATATTTTTCTGCCTTGCTTTCGGAGACAACTAGGCCATATATAAAACGAATGAAGATATTCCAATACTATCAGTGACAAAAATATGCGTCAGAAAGTTTAGTTTGCTGCAAATTGTACGCCAGATTGCGACAAAAACTGTATCCGCGTACGTAAAGTGAAAGTGGAGCACTTTTAACATCAGATTTAAACAGCTGAACTGTTTTGACTGTCATTCTGCGTTTGAAAATTTTAGCGTTAAGCAGCGATGTTTAAAATGTGTTATATCTCAAAGACAAGGCAGATTTCTGCGAAACTACATTTTATAGTGGACAATGAGTGTCGTTTTGTGTGTGTAAAATTTTATTTTAATCACTGCAGTTTGCATAGTCTGTTATTGCAAAATGTTTAAAAGGCACTTTTTAAGGACGCAGTGTAAGTTATTACCTGTCAGTTGTGTTTTTTTCCATTTTCATATAATACTTGTGCGACTGTCACTTGTCAATTAAAGGCAACTTACTTACTTACTTCCTTAACATTATTGCTAAACAAGCACTATATGCCATTGCAAAAGCGATCTCAAGAAACTGCGGCGTGCCTAAATTTGCAGAGAAAAAACGTCAACGACAAACATTGAAATAATGAGTTATATAAAACTTTTTTGAAAACAGGAAACTGATAACAAACGTGCCTTAAAGTCCAAAACAAATACGAAAGTTGTTTAGAAACAAATAATTCAGAAATTAGGAAAAGCTTTCTCAAAAGCAATACTATACCGATAGCGAAAGCGAAACTTGCTTTATATGACGGTGCGAGATAGAAATTTATATGTTGCAGACAATTGCAAGTGCGTTAATAAAAAAGAGTGGGCTTATATCAGAATGATCAAAAGTGAAAGCAGATACCGAATCTGGGAGCAGAGTTGTATCGGTTTCATCGGGGTAGCCAAGCAGCGGGTCCTGCGTCTGACGTCGCATGCCCCGCCGCTCGTCACCAGGATGCAGATGATGTCCGTCCGGTCGGCTAGTAATGAGCCGGTTACGATCGATCTGCATTTTGTCGTCGAGCGATCGATTTTGATTGGTTGCTGTGGAACTGCTGCCGCGAGTGCGCCGCCGGCCGCTGCCGTTCAACCGCCGCCGACATAGCTATTTGCGGCCGCTATAAAAGAGCAACAGGCGTTCAGAGAGAAACATTCTGTCATTACGTCTGAACAGGACAAGCGATGGCAGCACACACAATACAGCGAAAACTGACGTCATTTAGGCGTCGTCCCTGTTAGCTAAGTGTACGTACAGTATATAATATAGGCCTACAGCATAATAAATGTCTCGCGTGCGTCTCTGTGTCGGGGAATTACCTGCGTAGCTGCGCACATTGGCATCAAGACGCATATATGCCTGTACACAGATTATTCACTAATCTTCAGCATACGCCCGGTCGATCTGTGAGTGCATTCATAATTTCGGCGACCATTTTTTGTGAATGACTGGTCACTGATATGCCAATAGCAAGCTTACTTTTTCAATCTTCGACTCTTGCTAAAGGTAATGGTAAATGTCGTCAATTTGTATAGCGCATCGTCGCGAGCACGCGCACGCCTCTAATGCGCTTTCGTCACTAACCAGAGTCGCCTGCCGCACAGCCACCGTGTGCAGCCTGCAGACACAGGCTGGCGCAGCGGCCGGCTAGGCAACCCCAGTCAGCTGTACCAATGTCCCCATCTTCCGTAACCCATGTAAATGAGTTACTACTCATTTTACCGTCCCACGGAGGGTAGAAGGCTGAGTCAACCTAGCTGGCAGGCTTCGCACCGAGATGGTTTACCTGCCCGCAGGCAGTCACCCATCGCAGTACTAACCGGGCCCGGCGTAGAGTAACTTTGTTTCAGCCGAAACGCGTTACCAACTACGCCACGCCACCAACTAATGCTAAAAGCATAGTAGTTATAGTTTTCCGATGAGAGACATAATTAACGTTTGACATATTCAGCTGGGTCCCCAGTTGTTTAACGAATCTGGTCGACTAATTTTCACAGAATTGCAACAAACATGTTAAATTAAAATAACTCAAATGTGACCTACACTAAAGTGCGTGACTAGAAAACAGTGTCAACAAGACAACCTAGCTAACGCAAAGGGAAACGCGCGACAGCGGCGAATGTTTGAATGCCCACTGCGAACAAAATCTAAGCTCACCGATCTCAGCAACTGATGTTGGGTACGATGCATTCACATACGCTAGATGGCGCCACCGTCTCGCGTGACTGCTGCCGTTTGAGTGGCCGAATGGGAGTATTTTGAATGGGGTACCCAAGTTTGACGCCTCATACGTTTGAACGCAGGGAAGGGGGCGAAATTTAAACTAGTGAAGATAACGTTTAACGCTGAAAGCTTTATATGCAGGCTGTCCCGGTGTAGGCCTATCTCTAGTGATTTCGGCGCAATTTGGCCTTAAAATGTGTGTGCCAGCCAAAAAATCCACAAAAACCTCTATTTTAACGTTCAAGGTCATCCAAGGTCATTGTTTTTAATGCCAACCATAAGCCAGTGTATGACTTCTTATTAATTATTAATAATAATCTAGGCCCTATCTCGCACCGTTTTTGAGATACAGCGACTTATTGGCTAAAAATCGCGAAATTTTTTCACCCCCTTTCATTTAACGCACTCGCTTGAAGTGACTCCTTTCAAATTTATGAAAAAGTTTCCCGGATTCTAAAACTAGAGTCTTCCAGGCCTCCGACAGTAAAGATTTAATGATCCTAGTTTGCACCATTTTTGACTGATCCACCCGTGTGATGAATGGACAGACGGACGGACAGACAGACAGAATTGCGATGGCTAAGACGGTTACCTGCTGTCGCGCGTAAAAATAATTTGCTGCCAATTTTGCAATTTTGTAGTCCACATGAACACAAAACTTTTATTTTGTATGATAACTTTGGCAAACATTAGCTAATTTTTACTCCTCGCGCGCTACGATTAGTGTAATATTGAGATGGGCTCGATGAGCGACTTCTGTTCCTGGAAGAGCCTTCCTGGAATAACTTCAAACGGCCATATCTCCATAACGGTGCTAAATAGACGCATAGTCACTATATGGACCACCCATGAGAAGTCGACCACCGCGAGTCGAATGGTCACGTGACCGATGATGTCATATTTTGATAACGGTGTCAGATAGAGGAAAAAACAATTTCCAATAACGACCTCGACGCCAGTCACTATTAGTATAATATTTATGTAAAAAACTGTTCAGTTTATATACAGTGCAAGGGTGACATCGTGGTTGTAGATATAAAACAGCAAAAATCACAATGTAAAAATTCAAACTTTACCATTACACAGTCAGCAAAGTTCTTCTGACATTGTGTAATGGTGATGTTTGAATTTTTAAATTGTGATTTTTGCTGTTTTATATCTACAACCACGATGTCACCCTTACATTGTATATAAACTGAACAGTTTTTTTACATAAATATTTGCAGTTTTATTGCCATTGGAAGTAATCTGGATTAGTTAATTATAGCAATGTTAGAAAATGTAGAAATGTTTTTTGTTGCGAGATAATAGCGATTTTTCGTATACTTAACGTTTGATTTATGCGGGGGTGCATATGTGCGCTGTTGAATAATTGCGCACTGCCCATACCAAAATAAACCGATCTTGAAAACACCTTCATCGGATGCAAAGATCTTCGATATATCTCTTACGTAAGCCGAGTTCTAACCCATTATGTCCCAAATTTTGTTGCCATGGCAACGAGGGTCGCTCGGGGAAAAATTCGCGTGGCATCATTTGATGGCCTATTCCCGAAACCCCCCTACAGACGCAAAAATTTTCCAGATATCTTTTACACAGACCGAATTATAGCGAATTTTGTCCCAAAATTCGTTCCCATGGCAATGGGGGTTCGCAGAGGAAAAATTTAAATGACACCATCGTATAGCGCGAGCCCGACAATAGGGGGATAGATGCATGCAGCACGCAATTATCTTTCACAGGGACCGAGTTATAGCCAATTTTGTCTCAAAATTCGTTGCCATGGCAACGGGGGTTGGCA
>Ga0209367_1003305_pt1 | contig 21902 bp, 14 predicted proteins | sample WorMetLIZISLAND2_FD_187412 | JGI IMG/M metagenome (GOLD analysis project Ga0209367, IMG submission 187412) | Marine gutless worms symbiont microbial communities from Max Planck institute for Marine Microbiology, Germany - Olavius geniculatus... ... | reverse complement strand
TGTAGTTGCTGCATTCCATAGCACTGCCTTTCTTATGTAGCAGAACTAGAACTGACTTTTTCCATTCTGTAGGCGCGATACCTGTCTTCCACACTTTGTTACACAGCTGGTGTATTTCTTCAATCAATTGTGGTCCGCCGTGTTTGATTATTTCGCCTGTTATCCCGTCATTTCCTGGACTTTTGTTGTTCTTCAATTGTTCTTCAATAAGTACAGTAGTAACCATATAAATTAATTCATCTTCTGTACAAGTACAAGTTACCTATGAATTACACTAGTAGAGGCATTTTCTGAGTGTCCTGTTTCTAGGCAACCTGTACGACTGAACAGAACTTTAATATCAGATTCAGCAGGTTTTTTCGCAGACACTGTATGCTATAAATTTGTGTAGACGAAACGTTCAAAGGCAAGTCTTGGAAGTCAGGAAGCTGTAAGTGATCTTTGTTTGCTTATGTTCTCAGCAGTTACAACAGTTTGCTTGCTACAATAGAGAAGCTGATTGAGTGAAATATGTTCTACAGTAGATGCAGCTTCATTTCGTGAACAGTATATGTGTTTCACTGCTATGATTTCCTGAAGTCAAATAATATTGCAGAAAATATGACGTGTATTTTTGCACAAAATGCCATCGTATCATACATATGCAGATAGCTCAAATTATTTTTCTGTTGTTTATCATTAAGAAAATTTCTAATTGGTATGTCTGTGTTTTTATTTCAGCTGGCAGAAGATGAGTGGGAATTTGAGAACATTGTTTTGGATCGGGTAAGTAATACACTTGACTGACTTTCAGTTTGCACTAAACATTTGTTTTGCCGATTCATTGTGTGATGATGGACGGAATCTTAGCTGTTCTGGCGACATATGTTTGTGATGCAGTATAATGGATGTGGCAGACTTATGTAAGTTTTTGTTTAGCAGTATTCTGATTCGTTTTATCCATAGCATCAGTAGCATGTGACAATGCAAATATTATGTTTGAGTTATTATGTGTCAAGAACAGCTGTTTGAATCTCTTCGTACCAACTAACTTCTTAGTCATTTGTGTGTTTTGGCTTACTTTTTTATTTTGTGTTTATGGGTATGTGTATGAATTATGTAATAAATAAGTTAATTAATTAATAAAGCAAATGAATAAATAAATGTATGCTGGTCTATGTGTTCAGGGAAACACGGGCCTTGGATTTAGCATTGCTGGTGGAACTGATAACCCACACGTTGAGGGTGATCCGAGTATTTTCATCACAAAAATCATCAGCAACAGAGCCGCTGCTATTGATGGTCGTTTGAGGTTAGTCAACAGTCTGGTGAGCATTTGAGTCATGCTCTTTCCTGTTGTGGATCTGTACATTGTATAATTATTTGCTTTCTGATGAAGTAATTAGTAGTAGTTTGCTTTTTCACAGCTGACTATGGCTTGAGACTACTATTTTTCTTGTTGGCTGCTGATGGTTTTGCTTCTCACTAGAATTCATTTTTGAGGCTAAATCTGTAAATTTACCCATTTACTTTTTACCGCTTGAATGTTTCTGGACAGGAACTGGTACTAGTATATTTTCAAGTTCTGGAAAGTTCTGTTTGTGAAATTATTTTTGTAGTTGGTTTGATAGGTGATCAGCTGTCATTTTCGCATCTATGTGCATAATCTGTGCATGTAGGTTGAATGATATAATTGTTTCGGTGAACGGTGTAACGACTGTCGGAGTGACCCATGCGGGAGCGGTGGATGCTCTGAAGCGTGCTGGCTACACTGTGGATATGGTCAGTTGCTCTTGGGCATTTCTAGTTTTCAGCTAATGTGTGCTACACCTTTGTGTTTATTCGCTTGTTAGCTCTGCTGAATCAAGTAGATAATCATCTGTATCTGCCAAAGTAGTGTTTGTCTTGTTTGTCAGATTTTGGTTAAAATTTTAATGGGATAGCATTGTTTAAGTATTATTGGTTAAATGGCAGTGTTATAATGTCATGTAGAAATTATACAGATATCTTGAGGGGTGTCTTGTACTCTTTAACTGCTTCCAGTCTAAAAGTCTTCTGATAGTCAAGTTGTAATATTTCTGTGAGTAAGAAAGTAAGTAAATAAGTAAAACCTCAGCGTGTATGACACGACAACATTAGGACAGTCCCTAATGCTCTGTTTATGAGAGCAAAAAATCTAATGTTTGGGATGTTTTTGCACAGGTTGTAAAGCGCAGAAAGTATAATGTCATTGAACTGGAGCTTGTCAAAGGCAGCAGAGGTATGAGTTTCAAGTTGCTTTATGATGTTTATTTTCAGGATTTCTACAGGTTGGAAAACTGGAAAAAGTTGGGGAATTTGTGTGGCCAGGGAAAGTCAGGGAAAATATTGGATCTTGGATCATGCGGACTGCAGATATCTGTGATTTTTTGTGTCTAAAAATATTAAAAAGCAGGCAAATTTGCGGCTTTCATTGAACATCCAAAAGCTAAATGTGTTGCAGCTTCAGGGGGCTTTATCCCATTGCCCCCTGCCCAGGTGCTCTGTTGTTTGCATATTGCTTCATCAACACTGGGTCATTCCTGATGATATAATGTACCATTTCTGACATTTGTGTGAAAAGGTTATTTTTTTGATAAGGTCAGGGAAATTGTCATTCCATGACTGGAAAAGTCAGGGAATTTTGCTACAGAAGACCTGTAGAAACCCTGTATTTTATACTTGATTGGAAAGAAGGACCTGTTTATGTGCAGTAAAGTTTTGTGTGTGTGTGTGTGTGAGAACTTTTTAGAACTTATGACTTGACAGTCAGTTTTATTCTTAGCCACTTAACACTGTTCAGCTTTCAGGCTTCTAATGTAAAATTTATCTTTTGATGATATGTAATTTTGTTTGCATATTTTTCGTTTTTCAGAACTTGTGGCATACATTTGACAGTCCATTCGGAGAGCTCACTATTCATTACTTTGTGAAGTTTCACAGGCAGTGTATGTTGGTGAATGCAGGTCTTGGTTTCAGCATTGCTGGTGGCGTAGGCAACCAGCATGTTGTCGGTGACAATGGCATATTTGTGACCAAGGTGATTGAGGGCGGCGCTGCACAGATCGATGGGAGAATGGAGACTGGTGATAAACTTCTGATGGTATGTCATCCTGCCTGCTGCTACACCCAGAACAACGACAGCCTGCTATTACTATTGCTACTGTTGCTACTACTGCTGCTGCTGCTGCTATTACTGTTTGTTCTACAAACCACTTTTTCTGGTATCAAAGCTTAGCTCTGATCTTCTTTGCTGTAGTGGAAGATTTCTCATCTCTGCTACAGATTTTTTCATTGCTACGATGACTGCTAGTTTTTTTTCATTGTAAGTATTTGTGTTGAAATCCTGCAGTAATTCTGCACTTGATTTCATTACATACTGACTGCTGTCAGTCTTTCCTTGTATATGTTGACCTCAGCATGCTGTGTCTGCACTTAGTGAATGCTCTGTGCAGTATTTCAGTGGCAGAATGGCGTATATCTACAGTTGATTATGACACAACATTCTGACTATGAACTACAAAGTTTGTCATAATGCTGCTTAGATATTTTTTAATAATGAAATGTAGCAAACAAATCCATGTGTTATTTACTAACACACTTTACAAGAACATTAAAAACACTGGAGAAATAGTTTGAAAAAAATGCACTGTGTAGAAAGTTGTTTTTGATTTTAGTCAAATGTAATTGGCAACAGATAGGATGTTTAGTCATTCTACCCATCAATTTGCTGCTATGCTAGTGCAGGTGAATGACACAAGCCTGGAGAATGTGTCTCATGAGGACGCAGTGTCGGCATTGAAGTCAACTGGAGAAAACGTCAGACTGTTGCTTGCCAAGACTTCACGCAAGGCTGCTGATGACACGTCAAGTGTCTCGATGCATGATACCTCTTATGCTTCAGCTGGTAAATACTGCTAGTTGCTTGTGCTGCAAGAATAATTTGCTGTTTACTGCCGTTGACTTTAATTCCATCACTTCTGTCTTCCTCAAAACCTTAGATCTAGTATTCACCACTTATGGGAATTATTTAATGATATTTTTAGGTTCTTTTTTAGTCAGCATCTTAGTTATGTGTGCTCTGTTTTTTTTCTGACGATTTGCTGTAAACTGTTTTTTTCCAGATATTTATAAGTCTGATTTTTCTCTATTTTTTTGTTTAATTTGACTTATGGAATTTTGTAAATTAGGCTTGTCCTTAGACTAGGTGACCATGTTTTGAGCAGATTATTCACCTGATCTCTAACTCTCTCTGTCTTGAGCAATCTGCTCATTTAGCAGTTTTTGTCTATTTGTTTTTAATGTCTGCTAGCCGCTTCAGTCTTCAGCTGCATTTTTCGTATCAGCATAAATCCTATTTAGTAGACTGAATGTTGTGTATGGTTGTCAAGCTAATGGGAAGTAGATCTGTTGAGCTGTTGATTGTCTGTGCGTGAAGTGATGAGAGACCAGTCGTACATTGCAGCCATGCATTCAGTCCCAGGCTCAGCAGTATCTCCCAGTCAGATGTCACCCACACAGCAGCCAAGCTCACCGCTGCAGCAGCTCGTACCGCCAGCTAACTATGCTTCTCTCAGCGCATCTCATCGTGTCTCCACCGATGACAGCGTTTCCAGGTAAATATGGCATTTTTTTGTTTTGTATTATTTGGTATTAGTTTTCATGTCTTCCGTAGTGCGGGGATGAAATTCAGGTTAGGTTTACAGGTCGGCTGATTTTTTTGCCTCTAGAGCTCATGTTAGTGCAGTTTAGCAGCTACAGTTATTTAGCACACAGATGCTCCACTGATGTGGTTATATACCTCTGACGATTGTGGAGCCGGGTCTAAGTTCAGCAATATTTGTGTATAATTTTCTGGCAGTACTATAATGCCTGGTATAGCTGGTAATCTGACAATGCCCCACTTGGTGCTAGGCTGTCAAACCTTGATTATGGTGCATACTTTGTGCTTGATATGTTATCCAATAATTCTTTTTCTCTACTTTTTGGATTAATAGCAGGGATGTTTTACAGAGTTGTCTTTCTCCAAATTCACATTGTGGATAGTGGGTACTGCTGACACATAGTGTTAGCAGGTAATTAACCTACATGTGTTGTTTGGGCATAGAGAACCGAGGAAGGTTGTCTTGAGGAAAGGACAGACAGGACTTGGCTTCAACATTGTTGGAGGTGAAGACGGAGAAGGCATCTTTGTTTCGTTCATTCTCGATGGAGGACCGGCAGATTTAGGTGGAGATTTAAGAGTTGGCGACCAGCTGATTTCGGTGAGTAGTTAATGCCGAATTGTATGGTATTTTATAGCACCGTGTGTACATGACTGCTCCTTTTATTGTCAGCATGAGATACACGTCAGTTTTGTAACTGTTACATCTTGCTAGAAAACTGTTGGAAGAAGCAAATAGGGTTGCCTGACTGCTACCTTGTGGTACCAAGTTGGACCACTACAAACTTTATTTCCTAAAATGAGGGTTCTAACTGCACCCAGATGCATGCACTGCAATTTGCTTGCCAGTAATATTTTGGGGCATGGCTGGAAGTTTACATGTGCAACTTATGTAAGTAAATAAAAAAAACTACGTGTACATTTGCTGGCCTTTGGGCACAGGTAGGCACATAGCAACAACTGGGCTTTTTGTTTTTCACAGTTGCCCGGCTTAGTTTGTATGTGTAAAATTTGAATTGCTTTATGTCTGAATTTTGAATTCAAGTTTGAGCACATAATGGGAAGTTTGTGTTTATTAAATTATTAACATAATTAATTCAGTCTTGCAACTTGTTGTTTTTTAGCAATTGTATTTTTATAAAATTTGTGTTTTAGCATTGTTTGTATGCTGTTATTCCCACTCTGTGCTGTTATAAGATTGTATGCAATTATGGATTTAAAAATTTTTCATCAAGTGAACTGTGTCTGACCCATTCATGCTAAGGCAAACTAAACCTAAGGTGGTAAAACTCATTTATCTTACAGTTTTCCCACTTCGTTTGTGTACACTACTAATTACAAGGTGTTATGGATTCGAAAAGTTTCAACTGATAGAACAATATGTGGCACTAGAGATTTCTTCGAAATGATAGTGCGCTATATAAATGTTCACTTATTGTTATTATTATTATTATTAAGAGAAAGCCTATAAGAGTATGTGTGGATTAGGTGAATGGAGTTGATCTGCGTGGTGCAACTCATGAACAGGCAGCAAGTGCACTTAAGGGAGCCGGCAGTGTTGTTGAGCTGGTTGCTCTCTACAGGCCTGAAGGTGGGCACTCTTAAAAACAGATAAGAATGATCATATGAAAAGGTGCGTGAATTAAGAAGTTGGGTATTAGGTAAAAATATTTCTAAATGGGCCATATAATGTTGTATAAATTGAAAAGTTTACTATTTGATAAGGAAGTTGTGTAATCTAGCTGAATTGTACAATGATTGTTTATACTTTTAGTAAGTTTGCTACTGAAAGAATAAAACTGAATTAATTACATACCTACTAAGGTAGTTCCATAAGGTAGTTCTATTTTCTTACTAAGGGCGGGTTTCTGGATCTTAACTGGCCGGTCAAGTTAGCGTTAACTGGCAGATTTGCATAACTTGCGTTTCCCGTTGCACTAACCAATGGTCAAAATGGCCAAAAATTTAACTTGCCGAAATCGGCCAGTTAGCTAACCATCAATAGTAGTTATCGTATTCAACGCAACTTTTGTACTATTTTGCAAGCAGTTAATTGACAAATGTGATACTATACAATGAGTTTACCGTATAGCAAAGTCTTCAAAACGCTCGAGGAGATGTTTGTGCTACAAATTTTACTACAAAATCCATTCATAAATGAACAAAATGGCCGTCTGCAATCGGTTGGCTGGCTCGTGGACTGGCTGATGTGTGCTTGCGCTCATTAATATTTATTATGCCCGCCTGCACTAGGCGGAAGTGATAAGTGTCGTGTGCATCGTTGCTAAGCAACTATAGTTTACCGCTCAGTTAGCTGACAGCCAGTCAGGTTTTGTTCAGAAATGTGCACAAACTTAACTAGCAAGCTACAATTAACAGATGGTTTACTAACTGATCAGTTAACTAAAAGATCCAGAAATCGGCCCTTAAGGGATAAGATTATTAATCAAGGATAAACTCTTGGATTTTAACAAAGAATAAGTGGTTGATTCATTGTTGAATCTGGTTTTTGATTATTTTGCTTAATCTGGAATAATGTCTGTAAATATGTTTATGTTTAGTTTGATTTGCGCTGATACGTGAATATTATGGCTACTTATTAGCAGCTGAGACAGATGCTGTATTTATTGCTGTGGATCTGCTGCTGTAGCTAAGATTAATGTGGCAAATTGTACATTTGTTATCTCTTTCATAATGTGCGCATTCCTAAGCTGTTTTCCTGCAGTGTGTGAGAAAATTATTATATTATGTTGGTTTGAATGCTGCTGCAGATTACAACCAGTTTGAAGCGAAGATACAAGAGCTTCGTGAGCAGATGTTTCTAAACACCAGTTCAGGCAGTCTGCGTACTACATTGAAAAGGACACTTTACGTGAGGCAAGTGAATATATCTGTCCTTATTTGTGATTTCGTTTTTTTATAACTCTGCAAGATCATTTGTATTATCGACATTGGTGTTGAGTCTCAATTGTTCTAATGCTGTATTTTTGGATCATGTTGTATAAACATCAGAAAGGGAATCTGGATTGCAACAATTCTGTTTTGCTTGCCAAAAGATCATTTCTAAAACACCCTGCATAGCCTAGAGTAACTTAAGACAAATTTGACTGATTATATAAAAAGTAGAAATAGTCGCAGTGATAATGTTACCATACATACAAACTATTGAACGGAATAATGCACTAAGTTAGATTTTTTTGTCCAACGATGTTGATCATTATCATTATTTTGATCAATCTGTGCAGCTCCTGGAACATTTAGGTGATTTAAAAAGAATTTATCTGTCAGATCTTTTTAGTCATTGTGGTAGTTATGTTGCAGTATATGTTATGTATTTGATATTGTTTCAGTGATTGGTTACTGGTGAGGTTGAAAGCATTGTAGGTTGTTTTTGATCAAATTTTGCTTATAATTCGTACTAAATCCTAAGTCTCTCAGTCGTTGTTATTGTTTAGGGCTCTGTTTGACTATGATTCGGGCAAGGATAGTGGCCTGCCTGGCCGAGGTCTCAACTTTCACTTTGGAGACATTCTTCATGTGACGAACGCCAGCGATGACGAGTGGTGGCAGGCACGGAAACTCGTTCCAGAATCCACGGATGACGGACTTGGCATCATTCCCAGCAGAAAACGGTAAATTGTGCTGCCTGCCTGGTGACGCATTCATATATTTCATCGATACTGTCTTTAACGTTAACCTGATCTGTGATTTTCAGTTAATTTTGCTGTTGACTTTTTCTCTGGACTTTTTCTCTGTGCATACTCTGATAATTTCATTTTTTATTTCTGCTGCAGAGCTCAAAAATACATGTCAGTAAGTTTACAAGCATTGTTATGTTGGTTATGTCTACCAAAGGAATGGGGTGAATTTATTTTGTTTTCTTTGTTTCTCTTTCTATGTAAGTTCTCCTCAGCAGATTCTGTGCAGTTGTTTGGAACTCATAAAGTATGAACAAGTTTGTTCAGGTTTAAAATTTGACGCCATTTTCTGATTTTCATCATTTTTCACCATTGATGATATTTTCAATGCATTGTCAGTTCTTAAGAATATTATTTTCTACGTGATGACACTGTAACGGCAACGATTTTTAATGGGTTCAAATGACAACTGTATTGCAGTTTTGACACTGTGAAATAAAGTACCATCGACACACTGGTGGGGGGGTTTCACTGTCTTCATGCACCTAGTTGATGCAGTAAGTAATGGTGTGTGTAGCTTGCATTCATAGCTAATGTTGTGTCTGTAGTAATGCACATGGCAGCACTGATTGGCACTTTTGCAGTTTTGCTGCATTTTCTTTTTCGAATTAACACCTTATAACTTTGTCAAAATGTCGTTAATAATTCATCGTCTTGTGTGTAGAGTCGAGCGGAAAGAACGTGCACGCTTGAAAAATGTGAAATTTCATGGTCGCACTGCTGATTCTAAGGGAGTACGTGCATCACTAACCTTCTGCCATCTGTTAACCAACCTCTTGTTTACATATTCACATTATTCAGGCTATCATTACTGAGCACTTTTTACTATTGCTGCTGTTCATTGGATTGTATATAAGCAGTTCACTTAGTTAGAGTTTTACTGAGAAAAATAGCAACACAAATAGAAGCACTTGGTTATGTAAGATATGATCGGTTTGAGTTTAAATGTGGAATTTTTACAAAATGATGTAGAATTTTACTCCACTGGCAATGACTGGAGAAAGAAGTAAACATGGTATAAATCTGCTAGTAAGGGCAGTATATAAATTATTATTCTATTTGTGTGATAGTGAGTAAAGGTATGTCTGTTTTGCTAGCATGTTTATTCTAGCATGTTTTTAATATATTTTTGACACACAGGGATCGGGAGAGAAGAAGAAGAAGTTGTTTGGCAAGAAGCTTTCGTTTACAAAAGGAAAAGACCGGGCGGGCAGCGAAGACACTTTGAGTGGCGAAGACTGTGAGTTGATTATTATTAGCTGTATTTGCAAAATAGCATATCACCAGCAGCTGCCATTGGTGGTGCTAGACGTTGAAATTCAGTGGGGAAGGGATAGTAACAGAGATCAAGATATCATTGGCATTGAGAGGGTGGAAAATGGGGACGGTGCTGAGAATGTGCCTAGTATGAGGATACTTCAGTTTTTTTTTATTTGGCACTTCTAATGATATAGCTCTGAAAAACTAGGGTGGGAGCTTCTTCAATATTTGGGAACGTTTTGCCCTGTAGCTGGTGTCGCCATTTCTGCTCCGAGTCCATTAGCATGTTTTGATTAGTCAAGGTGATCGACTGAACTCAGCTTGATTTGTTTTTTCCAAGGCATGGTTCTTTATTAGGATGGTGAACATCTGACTGGATTTGTTTCAATAAGAAAAGTGACTTTGTAATAGATGGTCATCTGTTGAACATGTGCATAATCAATGGAGTAGCATTTTGCAGACGTGTTTTACTCAGCAAATGATTTTATCTGTTTTTACCACATTTTACCATAACAGCTAAGTAATGATTGGGTTTGTTTTAATCAAACTATAGCATAGTTAACAGAATTTTCTATCAGAATTATCAGCATTTTCTTTTATCTTGATATTTGCACATCACAGTCGTCGGTGTGTGGTCAATGTGTTGCACCGCCATATCTCTCGCTAGAAGTATAGACGCTGATTGTGCTGCACCACTGTTGGTGTTGTAAAGTTTTCTTTGAGTTGCACTGAATGTTTGTTTTTAATTTATCAGTGCTGTACGGACATGCAAAATGTAAGCTGGTCACAGTAATTATTTGCATCATTCTGCATGCCATTTATGATGTAGTGTTTTTTATGCCTTCGCCAACATACCTGGCCAGAGGTATATGTTTCCAGAGTGTTCGTGCGTCTGTGCATGAGTCTTGAACAAACATTGTTAGCAAGATATCTTGAGTATTTGTTGATGGAATTTGATCAAACTTTCACGGCTAATGGACTTTTGAGCGAAGATGAATGCCCCAAATTATTGGGTCAAAAGGTCAAGGGTTAAGGTCATGGTTGGGTCAACTGTGCCCCAAAATGCACTTTTTGGCCTTTTTATTGTCACATGTATTGTTGGCGGAGGCATAATAGTTGACAGAGTAGTAACTACCGTCTAGTATGTTATGTGGTTTTTTTTATTAGATATTTGATCATTTGCTTTTTAAGTAATGTTTTTCTGTAGTAAAATGCATCTCCTAGCTACATATACATGGTGCAGTCAGTTTGCCACTTTAGACATTAATACTGCAAACAAACTATGTGCAAACAGTATTTCCAATTTGTATTGATAATTGACATCTTAAGCAAACTTTAGCCCATTATTGGCAATATTCTTTTGTTGCAAGTGCTGCTAAACACTGTCAGCCACTCAGTTTCTTCTGCATATTATGTGGTCATCGATAATTGTCTTTTAAGACAACGAGTTCTGCTACTTTTACCGTCACTGTCTAAGTTGTCTGCAAATCTTACATGATTATGAGCATGTTGTGTTATTTTCAATACTCTGTTGTAGCAGTTCATTAGTTTTGCATGTGCAGTTACATCAGTTATTTATGTACAGTATATGCATGTGTTTGTCCGATGTTTTTTAAATGTTATTTATTAGCATGTATTATAGCAACATATTTATTTGCAGTGTCTGTGTGTGCATATGCTTAAACGTTGCTTGACTGCACTATGTTGTTTTTTGTTTGTGCATGATATGTTGCATCATTACGTCATTTACACTGATTTAGTTACACTGGCCATTTCAGAAATTTTTTGCTTCAAGACCTCAGGACTCTTGTGGATTTATGTTATCTTTGTTTCATTTCATTCTTAGTTATAATTATCTTTAATGCTCCAATGCAATAGGTTGGGCATCAGTTCTGTGTAAATGCCGCCCTGGTCATTCTCATAGGTTTTCTTTGAGATTTTGGAGGATTCGATAGTGGAGAGAAAATGTCTCGTTAAACACAAGTCAAGGTAGCGTAGTGAATTGAGTGTCAACATGCCTGGTGATAAAACGTTGGTAAGAGCTTTCTGTAGTGAACTGTTGGGAACAGTTTGAAGTTTCGTCATTAGCTTCTACTTGTACCTTGAACTGCTTTATGTTACCAAACTCATGACCAATTGAGGCATAGAGCAACAGCAGCAGTGTGTGGCTCGCCGATTGACACGATTTTGCCAGTGATGACATTGCCAATATATCTAACTGAGTTTCGGGTTAATGGTGTGATGTATACAATTATACATTTCTATTAGGCACTACTACTCTGCAAGGTAAATTGTGTTATATTTGCAGCCGATGAGCCTGTTCTTTCGTATGAGCCAGTCATGCAGCAAGAATGTAAGTCTGTTCTGTTGCGTGAATATACTGTTGAAGATTTTAGTAATTTGCAGTACATAAGTACCAGAAAATAATGTACATTATGTATTTTACCCATATTTATACACTGCTTCCAAACAATAAACTCATTTGGTTTTGTCATTTTACTTTGACTCAAGTTATTTTAATAATATTTTGACAAGGATGCCACAGGACCATTCATCCTGATTTTATTGATTGTGCATACAGCCACTTTGCTGTGAAAAGCACTAGGTTAACACATTTAGGATGTACTGTAACTATGATCTTTTGCTGGTTGAAAAAGCACGTTCACTTCAGAATTCCGATGCACTTTGTGCACAGTTGTGGTGGATAAATTTACATTTAATTGGCTCACAGATGTTTTGAAAACATACATATCCATTATTACACTAATGTCATTTTGTTTCTTTATAATGTAATGACGAGATTAAATACTTTTTGTGGACTCCCCCTTTCCTTAGATATTAGCTCTGAATAATGTTGTCTGCATTTTGAATGGAATTGAAGTTATGGATAGTGATTGATGCGGTATGTTTGGTGTGTCAGTGCAATACACTCGACCAGTGATCGTACTTGGGCCTCTCAAGGACCGTGTCAATGACGATCTGATTGCTGAATACCCGGACAAATTCAGCAGCTGCATTCCACGTGCGTTCATCACTTCTGTGTTTACAGTTACTTCTAAACAGTTGAAATGTATTTCAGGCAAATGTCTGGTCTGCTATCAAAGTCTAAGAGCATGCAGCATTCTTGTACCAATTTGCCACGTTGTGCTTTTTTGCATTGTTAGTACCCTTATAATTCATACCTACAAAAACTAGATTGCAGACCTGTTTGTCTCATTTAGCAGAGAACATTTAGATAAAATTGCGACTATATTCCAAGGTTGGATTGAGTTGTAGTCATAAGTAAATAGTTATACCATTTTTGACTCATTAAATCTGAGGCTATTTTAAATTGCTTTTTTTGTGTCTCAGCCACTAGACGGATCCATTGGCATTATGTTTATGTAAGTAAGCTAGTAAGTATGCAGTTTATCTAGTGCGTTAACTGTAAAAACCTCGAACGTGCTCGTCCATCTGTGCATGCATACATGTGCATTTTTCCACGATCATGCCATAAATGATGAATAAAATGGAAGAAGCATTGTTAGATGTTTTTCTGTCACATGGCACAGATTGAATTTTTGGATCAACCAGTAGTTTTTGACTATGTACTTGTTTCAAGTGACTCCGAATGCTATGCTGGTAGTTTGTGTGTGAACCTCTTGTTGCAGACACGACGCGACCGAAGCGTGATTATGAAGTTGACGGCCGTGACTATCATTTTGTTACATCACGCGAACAGATGGAACGTGACATTCAGAATCACATGTTCATTGAGGCTGGACAATACAACGGCAATCTGTATGGCACAAGCGTGGCAGCAGTGGTCGATTTGGCTAAACAGGCAAGTGCTTGCACATGGTGATAGTTTAAGGATCCGAAGAGTAAGTAGGCTAATGTTGAGTTGTGGCATCAAGATCTGAAGAGGCAAGGCGGTGGTGGGGTTTTTGGACCGGGGGCAACACCCTCTCTACCAGCTAAGGAGGTTTGTGGGCTGACAGAAACTGGCAAGAGTACATTTTGCTTGCATTAGTTGATACAAAAACTAGAAGGTACTACGACTATGCTACTACTACTACTAGACCTACCACTTTTGTTAATTTTTGTCCAAACTTTGCAAACGTCAGTAGTCTGGCAGCTGTGGCCTCATTTGGTAGCCCATCCCCCAAAGCCCCTTGTTAAATGCAAAGATCTTGGATATATTTCTTGTGCAAGATGAGTTATAGCCAATTTCGTGTTATATGGCAACAGGGGTCGGTCAAGGGTAGGCCCCCTAAGTATAAATGACATGGCTTAATAGGCTGACCCCTTGTGACGTCACGCCAAGGCGCCACTGCAGTTGTTTTGGCCTGATGTCACAATAGCAACAACGTCATGCCTGCTGAGTCACTGATGTACACAGACAGAAAAAGCAATCACATTATCACCACCAGTGTTCACTACATTCACGTTGGCGGAGACAATAAAACTGCACATCGATCATTTGTTTATTCTGTAAACTCTGAAACCTGAATGGCTGATGCTTCAAATTCTTGTGGTCTAGAAGCAGAACCACCATTGCTGGCAAGCATTACACTGCTTATTGCTGCTGCTGTTTTTGCTGCTGGCATTGGTTTTTGTTCAGTTAGGCTGTTTCTGGTGCCATCACACAATTTTGGTCATCTTTAAACACACTGATGCTATTGTTTTGATGAAGGGCTTTGTCTGTGTTTCAATTTACGTTTGTACATGTTTGCTGTGCTATAGGGAAAACATTGCATTCTGGATGTTGGTGGAAATGCCATTCGGAGACTGCATGCTGCTGAAATTTATCCAATATCTATCTTTATTCGACCCAGATCTATCGATGCAATCATGTGTGTATCTTGTGATGTATTTGTTTTACTTTACTGATACTGATTTTTGTCTGAATTTAAGTTCCAGCATTTATCATTTTGTAGTGCTTGATTAGTGATATGTATACACGGTGTTTCATTAAAAAAGGCACCCTTTTTTGTATAACTCAGTCAAATGGTGATCAATTCACATGAAATTTTCACCAGCTGTAGCTCAAGAAATACTTATTTAAATATTTCAACAAATTGTGGCTGATAGTTAAATATTCTTTGTTAGTCATGATGTAATGCTGACGTCATAATGTGTCATGAGTTCAAGCTTGCTTGTTTCAACTGTGGGTGTCAGTTGCTACCCTGCTTCGATGATGAACTTTATCTGGTTCACTAATGAAAAATGTTCACTAAGCATCATGGGGGTATGAAATCAGGTTAGCGAACCAAAAACTCAACCATCTCACAAGCAGTGAGTGCTTTTGCTCTGTCCTGTTGGAAGGTGCAAAAGTCAAGCTATCCCCACAAGTGTTTGAAAGTGATCATTTTGGGCAAGCTCACCATTGAAGCAGGGCAGCTGTTCAGCAACTGTCAGCACTAGTCACGACAAGCAAGTTTGTACTCACAGCACATTATGACGTCAGCATTACATCACAACTAGCAAAGAATATTTAACTATCAGCCATATTGTGTCAAAATATTTTGAATAAATATTTTTTCAGCTACATCTGGTAAAAATTTCATATAAATTGATTATCATTTGAGTGAATTAATAAAGAAAGAAAAAGGGTGCCATTTTTAAAATTAAAAACCATGTATAATTTCCATGATTAGGCAAAGTGGTAAAATGCTTTGTAAAGTGTGCATTGTGTTGCAGCAGTAAGTTTTCATTATGGCTTTTAATGGCATACTTTGCTGCAATTTATGACATGAGTTGACTTGCACTGAAATTTTGCAGTTTTGATGTATTGAACCATTATTAGTTTGACACAGTAAATCAATCAACTCATCATGCTATTTGGAGCATCTGTTGTATTGAGTTTTGTTTTGATATTTTGCTTTTATTTTTTATGACATGGTTTTTCAATTTAGCATGGAGTTTTCCTGCATTTGAAATAAAATAAATTACTGGAGTCTCCTCTTTGCTCTGCTTTTGTGCCTCTTAATCATCACTGGCAAATTTAACGTGTTTAAGCTTCAGTTCAAACTAAACACTTCTAATAAAATTTGGTGTTTGTAAGTGCTGCAAATGCTGCAGCCGTGGTTGTCTGTCACTTTCTTTAATGTGATGCAGTTTTAGCTAAGTTCTGCTGCTGCTGATTTTATGGCGCCATGGAATGGTGAAATCCCTCATATTTTTTTAAATCTTCAGTGTGACGCAAATTTAACGTAGTTTGTAAGATGTACATTTCGTCTCTGTTTGTCCTTTGCCAAACATTGTAGTGTTTGATGACAGAAAATATCTATTTCACTGTACTGTAATTGACGACATGTAATTTGTGTAGGGAGTGGAACAAACGCTTGTCGGCTGATCAGGCTCAGAAGCTGTATGATCAAGCTGTCAAATTAGAGCAGGAGTTTGCGGAATATTTCACAGGTGTTTCTCAACCACTTCTTCTTCACGAATGTAAAGTTTGTGTATCAATCAACTAGCAGTAGTAACAATTATTATAATAGTGTGGATTTGTGCGGCGCTTTAGAGCTGTAGCTTCTGATGACACTTTTTTGATATAAGCTATTGCAGCAATTGGGTAAAACTGATTCAGGTCAGCGGTGACTTGAAATTTAGAAAAGATGATTGTTTCACATTCATCAGCTATATGTGTCAGCGTTTCTGTCTTTTACGAACATGCTGTTTCATTTTTAAAAAACATTTTAATATATATTTTTTTATTTTATAGTGCTTTGTTTATTTTTTCTTGGTGTATTATCTTGGTCCCGATATCCAAGTTAGTCAAGCAACTAGTTATTGCCTAAACTGCATTTGTTTACATTCTTATTAATTCCACATCTAAATATGATGGCTGACAGCTCAAAAAGAAAGGCATGTGTTTAAAAGCACGAGACTTCTGATATGTGTATTAAGGCTTGTGTGTTACTTGTATTTTTTACATTTCTTTACAAAGTATTTTATGCCGTTGTGATTGCGTGTGCAGCTGTGGTAATGGGTGAGACGGCTGATGAAGTTTATTCCAGTGTGAAGGATGTGATCCGTGATCAGTCAGGACCTGTGTCCTGGATTCCGTCAGCCGATCCACTGTGAAACTACAATCCACTGTGAATATTAGTCTCAGGCTCACTCATGTTCTGGTTTGCTCGGCCTGTCAACTCTGAATAGACATCCGATGTTGTCCATTCACTTGCAGCTTGTTATTTTGTGCGTAGATAGTTACACAGTTGAAACGGCGACTAATCATTTTCACTTTTTCATTTGCAACTAGTGTAGATTTTCTTGACATTATAATTTCTGTATTAATTACTGGTGCGTGTTTCATTTATGTGCTTTTTCCTGTCTTTGCTTAATATGTTATTGAGGTTTTACGCACTTGGTTTCTTCTTTTAGTGTCACTTGTAGTTGAAGTGTTGATTACAGCTCATAAGAAATCAACTGATGTGGTAGGTTTTTTACAGTAAAGACCTATGTTTTTTGCATTTCGTTTTTCTTTTGTACATTTCTTTGATAGTATGAATTTTTCCTCATCTTATTTATCTTTTTTTCTCTTTGGCAGTAGTTAATATTCGACTTATCATCAGTTATCCATTTATGCAAGTACATTAATACCACTCATATATGGCCCATGTATTTATGTTTGAGTTACGGTTTTTTGTGTTACTGGCTAATATAAATATACCTACAGTGTACATTGTTTTATTCACCATTGCTTACTGTGCTAATTTAGTGCTATAATTGCCATATTGTTTTTTTTCTACACTTTTCATATGTGGTATAATTACTCTGTGTGCTGATGGTCTTCAGCTTTTCTAAGAGAATACTGCTGTCAGCTGTCATGCCTGTTGCATAATTAATACTGCTAATTTAACTGTATAATAAAGTAATGTAATGTATTTCAATTATCATCTAAATTAAAACGTGTCTGGTGAAATTTAATCAAAGATAGGCCAGGTTTAATTTTTTTTTTGGGGGGGTTGGTGATTTTCTTTATTTTTTGGTCAGTCCAACCACATGATGGACTTTCTGTTGTTTTTATTATTTTATATACAATATGCTGCTGTCTCATTAAGAACTCTATTGTTCGTCTTCTACGTCTGTACTTTCTATGTACCATTCATTGTTTAACTGGGCTCAATATTAAACTGCTTTTGTGCTTCTGCCAACTGCCTTGAGGAGGCGGTGCCTACCGACCACTGGTAGCTGATGCCAGTGACATTGTTTTTCATCAGTTTGACTTTTCTTGATGTTGCTTTCATGGCATTATTCTATGCACTGGTCGGTTTTCAACAGAATTTTGTCTGTAGTGCATCTTGACAAAGATGAGCTTATTATGTTTTGCGGTCAGTAGCTCAGGGTAACAGTGAGCAGAAGCATTGAGCGCTGTGTCATGTTCTAACGGTCTTGTGCTTTGCCGTTCTTCTTCAGTATCATGGCAAAATATTTTATTGGTTTTATTGCAACGTGCGACTAGTGATTGCAATTTCAGGATTGAATTCTCAATTCCGGAATCCCGAATAGACAGCATTCTGACATTGATGGCTGTATGGAGCATAAGAGGGAAAATTATTAGAACTGCCATTATTGTTAGTTACATATGCACACTTTGGATTGGCAGTTATTACAAATTTACATTTAGGGTGTTTTTAGGTTTTGTGTCTCATAAAGGTTAAACTTTGTGTAAAGGTTAAAGTTTTTGTTTCAATATTATGTGTACGTGCATTTTGCCTGGAAAGGCCGTCCCGAAAATGACTTATACTGTGTCACATGGGATGTAAAACCCTACTCATTTACTCACTCACTCTGGGATTGGGAAATTTGTAATCCTGGGATCATATTTTTGGGATTAGGCATACAGACTTATTTCCTGCATTGGACATAGTGGGTCGCTACAGAAGGTATATCAAAACTGTAGGATCAAGTGACTGACTGTGAAAATGCAACTTATGCATGAATATTAAATTTCATTTGTCTGCTACAATTGATATTTGCATCACTTAACACTAGAAAAAGTACTATTTTAACAAGTTTTTTTAAATCCAAAAATCCTGGGATTGGGATATCACCATTTCCGGGATTCAGGATTGGTGAAAACAGCCGGAATTCCAGAATTTGGGATCCTGGGATTGCAAACATTACGTGCAACTGGCACTGATGTTTGGTGGCCTGTCGTATTGTAGAATTTTATAGACCACCGTTCTGCCTTATTATAGTGTCTTAAAGATGATTGCTCAGTGATTGACTATTGCTGTTAACCTTGAAGCACAGTTTTGTCAGAAAAGCAGTTTCACTTGATTGACTATTTAGTCACATTCGATATTTTAAACTGTCACTGAGTGTATTCACATGTGTTTTGCTTGTCAAGTTGTTATTGTGCTTGCATTCAGTCTGCAGATTGTGGCTGAATTGCTGTCACGTAGATGACATGATATTTTGCTATGTCATTTTATTACGTGCGAAAGCAGCTACTGCTTTCAGTGCATCTTAGCCATCGCAATTCTGTCTGTCTGTCTATCTGTCACATGGGTGGATCAGTCAAAAACGGTGTAGGCTAAGATCATCAAATCTTCACCGTTGGCTTCCTGGAGGACTCTAGTTTCAGGAACCATAAAGGTTTTCCATAAATTCGAAGGGGTCACCCCAAACGAGGGCGAAAAATGAAAGGGGGGTGAGAAAAATTTGTGATTTTCAGCCAATAAGTCGCTCTATCTCAATAACGGTGCGAGATAGGGCCTAGGTTACTATTAATCACTAATAGGAAGTCATACACTAGCTCTCGATTGTCACCAAATTCAATGATCTTGGATGACCTTGAATGCTAAAATAGGGGTTTTTATGAATTTTTTTGGCGATTTTGGGCTACTAGACACATTTCAAGAGCGAATTGCGTCGAAATCAATTGAGATAGACATGGACAAGCTGTGTATGAAATTTTCAGCATTGCACGTACATTTCGATGGTCCAAGTCTCGATTTTCTAGGTTCAAGGAAACCTGTGCACGAGGGCATCAAAAAGCAGTACCCCTGTAAAAGTCACGACAAAATGTCTGGAGATAGACTGACAGTTTGCAAACAGCAACTGCTGTAGGCTTTTGCGCGTTTCATGAGCATTAGCTCGAATTTCTTGCATTACTCTCTCTGATTGCTAACTGAAGATAGTGTTATTGCCTGTTAATTATTTGTTTATTATTTTAGTTTCTATGGACAGTTGTTGATGTGCATTTGACAAAATTTCATAAGCTGGTAGTTTTTGCTACAAGTTAATACTGATCAAAGCAGGACCCAGCTTTGTAGTATGTGGTGTGGTAGTTCTTCGTCATGGTGGTGGTTGCTATTGTGTATAAGTTATAATTTATCAGAAGGCATTGAATTAATTAATTTTAGTTTGTAGTTTTTTCTTTGTTTATTTGTACATTTGCCTTTGTGGCGAATAAATATGCTTATTTGATTTATTATTATTACTATTATTATTAACACATTCGTTACTGTAAAACTGATTTTAAATGTATTGATTTAAGATGATTTCATTGTAATTTACGGCTAACTTATAACTAGTTCACTTGTCACTTATTAGTTTTGCAACGTGTCGTATTTACTTGTTGAAAGTGCCGCTGCGTGGAAGAGACGTATTTTTGACGTAACTCGATGGGACCAAGTGTGAGCACATTATTTTGCATATGATACCGTAGCTCTGCTCTTGCTATGCAATGCAGTTTGTTGCAGTTCGCTTGTATGTAGTTGACGTTAGGCTAACTGGCGTAGTCTGCGTAGTGTTATGATCTGCATGCTCTTGGAATGGTGATTATGATTAAACGATTTCTGGGCGAAGAGTTGACATTTCTGAGCAGTTCTTCCCAGATGATAGGCCTAAATCCGCCTAATATATGATAGCCTGGTAGTTGCTCTTGCCTAGTCTATGGCTTAAATAGAAAATCTGGCTACAGACTGGAGAATTTTCGTAGAACAACGAGCCTAATTCTGTACTTTTTGCGTTAACAGTAACACACAAAGTTGTTTTGTTTAACTCGCTGTAACGTCATAAATTACAATGACGTCACATTCGCAACAGACTTTTTTTCGTAGAAATGTAAACGGTACCGATATATAGATTGTGATTTTTTTTTCTTAATTAAGTTTCAGTAAGTTATTATTGAGCAACTTTCGTACTTAGGTTATATTTTTCAATAATTGTAATCATTTTTCGATGGTTTAATAAGTTTAGTTGGTGGGTTCGTGGTGGGTAGGCTCTAGCCGCTGATAAACTCTGTCCAGTGCTCACGTATGTGCTGCATAAGTCGATCAGCAGGCCGCCTATTGCGGAATTGATCACTTTCGAAGAGTTGCTTATCTATTGTGGTACTTGAAGAATGTCGTAGACATTTATAGGACCTGCTGTCGGCATCATGGACAGTCTTAACATGGCTGTGCTAAAATAAAATCTCTGACCTCATAATTAGCTTACTTTTTAAGCTCAGCACACCGGCGTTGGCGTACTGCCCACTAGATCGGTATGCTATTCCATGCCAGTAGCTAGTAGCCTATTATATTATTTATCAGGGTCACGGTCTTTGGCTAAAGCCGATTCCAACTTCGCACATCGATCGGCAGCTTATGCTCCAGCAGATGTCAGTGTAGTAACAGGTGCCAGGCGTCTAAATCTGCTAAACGATTGAATATTCTGCTATGCTCAATGTGGCTATAAGTAGGTACAATTTAGAGCTAATTGTTGTGTTGGCTGTTTCGTGATCCTGTTACAATGGAACTTCCAAGCGTTTTGTCAACTTACATACAGTAGCAGAGGAAACCACGAGCATCTAGATTTCAGCCTACGCGTGGTTGCGCAACGAGGACAACGTTTTGATAACTTTGAGCTTAAAAGTTGACATTTTCTTACTATTGTTGTCAAGACGAGACAACGTGTAGCCACGTGAAATGACGGACGAACGTATCGGTCAGTCCAACGAAGCTGCGCAATACCAGCGTGAGCTGTCGGCGTTACAGGTAAAAGATTGAAAATTTCATGACATTTTTCTGATTGAAATAATTCATTCTCATTGGCAATTTTATTGAAGGTTTCACTAAGCCAATTTTAGGTAGTCGCGTTTAATTTTTTGAGGTCTTAAATATATGTTTTTAAGTTAAAGTTAAAAACGAACTTATAAAGCGCCATAAAACTAAACGTTTGTAAAGATACAGAGGCGCTGGCTACGTTACAGTTAACCACTGTTTTCAAAAGCAACAGTAAACAGATGTGTCTTGAGTCGACGACGGAAAACAGGCAAACTGTTTGCTTCAATGACTGAGGTTGGA
>Ga0209367_1003304_pt1 | contig 21907 bp, 9 predicted proteins | sample WorMetLIZISLAND2_FD_187412 | JGI IMG/M metagenome (GOLD analysis project Ga0209367, IMG submission 187412) | Marine gutless worms symbiont microbial communities from Max Planck institute for Marine Microbiology, Germany - Olavius geniculatus... ... | reverse complement strand
GTAGGCCTTTTCGTTTTCCCTCTAGGTGGAGGCACGGGACGGACAGACGGACAGACAGACAGACGGACAGCATCGATACATAATGGGGCCTCCTTCTAGGAAGGACGGCCCCATAATAAGCCTAGTCAGGGGCGTCTACGTCCATTAAGAACTACGCTCAAAACGTATTACTTTTCTCAAGGGGGGCAACTTTTTGGACTTCCGGGGGACAGTCGTCGTTCTATCAGAGCCTCACCAAAAGTGTTGTGTGAGTCTAAAATGCACCAAATTAAACGCCCCTAAGCCTTCCCGCAGTTTGTGTTCGCCGTATTTACGTGTATTTTATTTATACTTGTAGTAAGTTGTAGATTAAGCTAACTTTTGATATTTCAAACATTTTGGCGCTGAAAATTTAACAAACCATAATAAATCACAGGCGGCGTGTCATGGAAACCATTAGCTCGTGTGCGTCGTGCGTCAAAATGCGACCAAGCAAATACAGCAAAGCAAAGAACGGAAAATTGTAGCGATACTTGACATGAAGACAAAATTATCGTATTCATCATCATGTTCGTTTATTGGCAGCTTGTTAAAACGCAAAGAAGCGAACATAAATAGCAATAATAAATAATACATAAACTAAGAAAAATACTAGCTTGCAGCACATTAACTTGCGTACATATTCACGCGTTTTTAGTACATTGCTGTATAGTCAGTGACGTCAATCCAAATTGCTACATTTTGGCGCACATGTTATAGGTCAATTAACGCCATGCGTATCCCGTAAACTGGTCCGTAGTTTTTGGCCGACACTTAAGTCGAGCCTTGTGTACTTGTGTCTGTCTGTCTGTCGTCGTCTGTAACGCATGTATTGTGGTTAAACCGTACGCCGTAGGGGGTCGGCGATGGTACAGTTGGACAGGGCGACGAGTTCCTATGGTAATTTGGTTCAGCAGTAACCATGTCTCTATCTGCAGGGGTTTGGCCGCAATTTTGAATTTATAGTTGCTGCCGGCACTCACAATCTACCGTTTCGTATCCTAGATTGTAACGTTTGATATAGCAACATCACTATAGCGTGTGTGGGACTGTAGTGACTGCAAAATCGCTTTCTTTCCGCGACCGGAAGTCTGACGCTGGCCTTCAGATATATGCGTTACGGTCGGCCCACCTTAGCAAAAGCTGGGTTTATTGTTATATGTATGCGTTCACTCTGTTCAATAAAAATGACATGACGACGATCTATATAATCTAGTGTCGGCGGTATAAGTTAACTTTAACCATACCCTCGTTGTTTTTTCGTTTTTATTACAGACTGTGTTACATTTCTGCACTTATTGACCGTGTTATTGTTTTCTACTGTTAGCACCTATTTAGCTATTCGGCTACCCAGCCGCAAGTGTGCGAAGTAAAACTCATTGTGGCGGTATAAATGGAAGTTATTAACGCGCATTCGTGTTTACATGCAGGAAGAAGGTCGCTTCTACGGCGGTCATTGGCAGAGAGAGTCTACCTGTCTGTCATCAGCACTAAGGTTACCTGTGATGTACGGTGATAGCAACACGAAGCTGAACCTCATCTCAACAGCAGCAGCAGCTGCTGTAGCAACGCCGACAGGTAGGCCGCCCGTTACCATAGCAGAAAAAAACGTTTGTTAGCCGACCGTACTTAAGTAACGGCCGAGCTTATAGTACAAGTTGTTGTTTGCCTGTTCGTCTGTCTGTCTCGAATATATTGTGGCTAAGCGTTAGGTCTTACGAAAAATTTTTTACACGAATTATTACCCGTGTGTCCTAAACCTAGGCGTGCAATATTTTGGCGATTTAGTGCAAGGGGAACATTTTCAACTTTGGGGTTGAATAGACGGGGGTAGGAAAAATGTGCGTTTTTCAACGGGAAACTGGCCATATATCGCAAACAGTGACAAGGTTACTATTAATCACTAATATAAAGTGGCATACGCCCTGATCGATTAGATGGAAATCATTGACCTTAAATGACCTTGAAGGCCGTTGCGCGTTATTGTGGCTAAACGGTGCGAGATATGGCCTAGATTGCTATTAATCTATAAAAAGAAGTGGCACATTGGCTTTCAAGTGACATGAAAATCATTGACTTTGGATGACCTTGAAGTCACTGACAAACAGTACGGTCGGCTATTCTAGCGACAGCTGGGCTTTTTCTATAGCTTAGTTTCCATCCAATGCAATGCATGCAACTGTCGCAACCGACCCAAGAATAGACATCAGACATTTCTTCGATCTGTCCTTGCGTTATGACCATTGCGTCGCTTGAGTCAACTGCGTTCGTTGTGTTCGTTGCGTACTTGTTTGTTCTTTAACGCGTACTTTTTTGCGTCGGCTGCGTCAGCTGCGTCAAAAATGTACGCAACCTATGTTGCGTTTGATGGAAATTAAGCTTTAATGTTTTCTTTTAAAATCTTTATTAAGAAAACGCGTTTAACGTGAAATCAATGAGAATTATTTACTAGGGTTGCGAACTTGTAATTTGAATAATTAATACAGTTCATCAGTAACTGTTTCAACGTGCGAGTTGATTTAAAGCGTTTCAACGAGTAATCATGTAATGCTTGTGTGACTGACATTTGCAATTAAAGGCAACTTACTTACTTACTTTTTTACTTTTATTCTGTAAAGTTTTTTTTTAATTTCTAAAAATTAGTGTTAAACTGTTAATATTAGAAATAAAAATGACAGTGATTTACAATAATTGTATACAAAAATCGAACAATAACATCTCATAGCAATAAATATGATAATAACTAAGAATATGATTTTTGCAGGGGTGCGTATGTGCGCTTTTAAATAATAATTTTGCGCACGCGCACTGCCCACATCATAAACCGACCTCGAAAACACCCCATTTGACGCAAAGATCTTCCATATACCTCTTACGTAAGCCGAGGTCTAACCCATTATGTCCCAAATTTCGTTGCCATGGCAACAGGGATCGGCAGGGGAGAAATTTAAATGACACCATCGGATAGCCCGGGGCCGAAAATAAAGGGTAGGTGCAAATAGCGCGCAATTATTTTTAAGGGGGCCAAGTTATGGCCCATTTCGCCCCAAATTTCGTTGCTATGGCAACGGGGGTCAATTAGAGGATGACACTGTTAAATTGGCCCACCCCTAAAATCATACCGTAGAACCAAAAATTACGACTCTATCTTACATAGCCGGAGTTATGATGGTTTGAAGCATTGTCTAATTTTCCACATAGGCGCCATTGTAATTTTTCATATTTTTGTGAAAAGGTAGGTTAAAATGTTAAATTTAAATCTTGTAGCCCCCAAAACGCACTTCCTTGCACGAAACCGCGTCATATGAGCCATCGTGCGTTAAAATCAATTCAGTCGTTTTTCCTGTAGAGGACGGCAAGAAAAAAGAGAAGGAAAGGGAGGGTAGGCCTACAAAAATATCACGCAAGCGTTATATTTCACCTATTCGTGGGGAAGCCCCCGTGAACTGATTTTTACCAAATTTTGCGTATCAAAAGATATGCCGGACGTAATCATCTGTGCAAATTTTGGTGTGGAAAAATTAAGGGGTTTTGGATATACGGGGGGGTCAAATATTGGGGTTTCCATTGAAATGGCTGGTCACCCTTACAACAGGGCTGACGCTATCGCGCAGCCTGTGATAACTGATTGTGTATTTGGATTTACTCGGATGAGTGTGATAACAAAACTTTGACGAGTATCTAAAACCTTACCCTGGACCTGGAGCATCGTATTTAGTCTGTGCGTGTGACACCTGCAGGTGATGTGAAACCGCGGCAACATGAGGACGTCTTGCATCAACTTTCCTACCAGGAACAAGCGACTTACTCCACCATGCCACAAGTGACAGACCAGGCAATCTCTGCTCAGCATTACTACCCAGACTCTGCGTTCTGCGACTTCGTTGCTACAGCATCTGCACCAGGAGTCGCTTTTGCATCATCTGCTGTTGGACTAGTACCTGCTTTCTATTATCATCATCGTTAGCTTTCAATTCACACTTTCAATTTACACTAATATAATCACTGTGTCTCAAAAGACGGGGCCACTATTATTTTTTGAACAGCTACCTATTGACCAATTTTGAAAATTTTTCGCACGCAACATCATGCAAAAAACTTGACGTAAATGGCTGTAGCTTAGCCCACCTTATTTTAATACTGTCGCTGTACTACCTTGTGAAATGCAAAAGTCGCAGTTTGGCCGTACTATGAATTCATACGGTGTAGCGTATACGTCGGCTCAGAAAATTACTGGAACCACAAAATCATTGAAAATTTTGTCACGTGTTCAACATCAATGATATTCATTATAATACTGTATGTCAAAGAACTGAAATAAAGCATCAACAGCGAGTGAGCCGCTCTGGGTCGCGCGTTATTGTATGTGCTGTTGGCGAGTGGCATCAAAATCCACCGCTTGCGTTAGTGCTGGAGGAATACATTTTGATCACATGCTGTGATAAAATGATGTGACGTAATACCTATTACTTTTTTTAGCTATAATAACTGTTACTCGTGTTTGTTGCTATTTAGTTAATCATTTCTGAGCCGACGCGTGCGCTACTCAGTATGAATTCATTGTTGTAAACAGCTATACTACAAATTCTGCATTTCACAAGGTAATGTAGCGACAGTATTAATGTAGAGTGGGATAAACTATAATCGTCAACGTCAAGTTTATTTCTGATGTTGCGTACGAAAAAAATTATCAAAATCGGGCATTTTTTCACGGAGTTATTTAAAAAAAATAAAAGTGGCCCCGTTGGAGTCCGAAGACGGAGAGGCGCTTAATTGAGGCGGCTAACATTTAACGCTTCTTTTGCGAGCACACTGGGCGCGTTTGACTTCGAGATTTTCTCTGTTAACGCGCTATATATACATAGCGACTTACTTACCTACTTACTTACTTAGCTTCATGTTTTGTTAAACCTAGCCACACTGTATGATATTTTAATGTTTTGTGTCAGTTTACTTTTTTCTCGTCATTACGCCACCATTAACTGTATTGATTTTATGCGCTTTATCTATGTTTTTCTATCATTTTCTGTTTTTTTACTACCAGCTGTGGTGGATAAAGATTATCGGTAACTATATTAGCACTGCAGGACGGATTTTGTAGCAGAGTTTGGCGTAGCTGGAGTTCATCAGCGGATCCGGTCGGGTCCTATCCACCAGGAATTAGGTCAGATTGGGTCATATCATTAGCATGTCAGATCGAAAAAATCAGTGGTTAAGATGCAGCATTTTTTGGCCAACCGTTAAACTTTGAGCTTAAAGGTCGACCCATTATCGTGGTTGTCGTCCGTCTGTCTGTCCATCACTGATGTATTGTGGCTAAACGATGGAAGATAGGACCTAGGTTGCTATTGATCACTAATAGAAAGTGCCATTTCAGATAAAATAACAAGAAAATTTGAGCTAATGCTCACGAGACGCGCGAAAGACTATAGCAGTTCCGGTTCAGTAGTTTAATATACAAATACCAAATTCTCTATCTGGGTCGCATAACGATAGTTCCGTGGCGCCACCTTGTGAGTGATATTGACTTGTGTTGCAGCCCGAAATCGCCAAAAATCCATAAAACCTCCTGTTTTGGCGTGCAAGGTCATTCAAGGTCATTGAATTCGGTGCCAATCGAGAGCCAGTGTACGACTTTCTATTAGTGATTAATAGTAACCTAGGCCCTGTCTCGCACTGTTACTGAGATACAGCGACTTATTGGCCAAAAATCGCAAATTTTGCCCACCCCCTCTCATTTAGCGCCCTCGTTCGGGGTGACCCCCTTCGAATTTATGGAAAAAGCTCTACGGTTCTTGAAACTAGAGTCTTCCAGGCAGCCGATGGTGAAGATTTGGTGATTCTAGTCTGCACCGTTTTTAACTGATCCACCCGTGTGACAGACAGACGGACAGACATACGGACAGACAGAATTGCAATGGCTAAGACGCGCTGAAAGCAGTAGCTGCTTTCGCGCGTAAAAAATCATCGACTTTGGATGATTTTTACGGTCAGTGACAACCAGTACGATCGGCCCGCCCTAGCGACAGTTCGGTTTCTTGTTATATTTTTGTTGCTAATCACGCCTGAATGTATAAATCTGCATGAAGACTTAATACCGGGGGGTTCGAGGGACTTTAATCAAAAGTGCAGCTAAAACGTAGAGTGCAATTTAGAAAAAACGAAATTATTCGAATGACGTAGGCCTACGTGCTGCTGGTTGCAGAAACTGAAGATACTCGGAGGAGCGGGCACCATGATGCATATCACGGCTACTATCCATCCTCTACGCGGCACATACCTCTCAGCAGTTGGTGGCCGGCGTTCAGCCTGAGGCCGAGGACGTGTTTCAGTGAGACGCAGTCGTCGACGCTGTCGCAGTACTTCGAGCGCCAGATCTACCCGTCCAGAGAGGAGTTCTGTTTCCTGGCGTCACTGACCGGTCTGACCAGACAGCAAATCACCACCTGGTTCAGAAACCGTCGCGCCGCCTTCCGACGCCGTCTGCGAGCCTACTGCACTGCATAGATAATTACTACTACCCGCGCTTGGATAGGCTAATAACTGACAAGAAATGCCTGTACTTTCAGTTGCAGGCTGGCGAAAAAAATAGGCAGGGGGAATGATTCTCTTTAAATTTTCTATTTCACGACATTTCGTGTAATATTCACAGCAGCTCATAAAAACAACGTGGCACACTGAATAGTATTACCCATGAGAACTAGAGTAGGCAGCATAACAGACTAGAAGCAAGCAGTTTTTATTCAGTAAAACTTTGAAAGCAAACAAAAATAACTGCACCAATATTTTTCAGGGGTCCGATAAAAATTTTAGGCCGTAAACGGCAAGTGGAAGCACGTGAAGATTTACGCATTGTCGATGCCTCAGAGATTGACACATTTTCTTCGTTACTGTGACTGCATGATCATAAAGACTTATGACTAGGCCTATAAAGTGACTGGTTGTTCAGAGCTTAATATTGACTGCGTCGTATTTTCTGACAGTTTGCAAACACATTGAGCAGTTGAGTTGTTTATAAAGGTGTGTTATAGGCCTATTGTGTTCCATGCTTTTTAACGCTGCAGTTCTGTAATACAGAACTATTTCTTATAATACATAGGCCTATGTTTTATATGCGCCTCCGTCTGACAAAAATGAAACGTCTATAAAACTGTGGCAAAATAACATGTAAATAATTTCTGTGAAATCAGTGATGGACAAATCACAAATCAAATCACAAAACATTTTAACCACAACTTGCAATTTTCAAAAAATATGTTTAATTTATATAATCTAATCTCACAAAAATCGCAGCTTCTCTGCTCACAGATTTTTAGCCGACCGTACTTTAGTAAAGGTTGAGCTATTGGCATGAGTTGTCGTCCGTCTGTTTGTCTGTCACGGATGCAAAATAGGACTTAGGTTGGGTTGCTATTGATCAATAATAGGAAGTCGCATACTGGCTTTCAAATGAGATATAAATAATTGACCCTGGATGACCTTGAAGGGTAATAATGCACTATGGCAAGCCAATCATGGATGAACAGTAAGTCGTAGAGGGTCGGTGATGGATGGGATAGGGCGGTGGCGAGGCTGTCAATAGTAACTTTGTGTCCATCTGCAGCGGTTTGGCCGCAATTTTGAATAAAATGTTTAAAGCTAATTTTATAAATGGCCGTATCTCGGAAAGGATGAGAGATGCGGCCTAAAAAGGCCCGTCTTTGAGGAGGGCACCTTGGCACGTGCCAAAGGCCCCGCGCCCCAAAGGGCCCCGCGCTACGGCCGTGATCGCCGAAAGTGCGATGGATCAGTCGATCAATCTAACCAATTTTCGTCGCATTAAACAATAAATTATCGTTACAACTTAAACTCGGTTAAAAACAGGCTTACCGTGGATATGAAATTTGCCATCCATATCCATATCCATATCCACAGACGCCTATCGTGCGTACATATAGCCACTAAATTTTCGCGAAATACAGCAGTGCCAGAGCGTCCATTCCCCCAGGCATTTCTTTTGTGAAACTGTTAAAAATAAATAAAAGTAAAGAAATAAAACACATTTGCATTGAAATACGATTTCAGAAAAGTATTTCCCGGCTGTCATAAAAATCTACTGTAATTATTTTATTGCCCTGGCTATAGCCGACCGTTGAGCCTTGGGTACCATATGTCGTCTTTCAGTCGTCTTTTTAACCTTAACAAATATATTCTGGCCAAACGGTACGTCGTAATGAGTTGGCGATACCGTTGGATAGGGCGATAACGACTACCTATAAGCTGTTAAAAGTAACCAAGTCTCTATCTGCAGCTTTTTGGCCGCAATTTTAAATGCAGTGCTTTTGCCTGCAGCCGTCACTTACAGTACGTGCGCCAAATTACCGTATCTTATCTTAGCACTGATTTTAGCGTCCAGTATAGCAACGTCACCAGATCGTGTATGGGACTGCAGTCACTCTGGAAAATCGCTATCTTTCCGCAACCGGAAGTCGGACACTGGCCTTCTGATATAGGCGGTACGGTCGGCCCATCGCAGCAAGAGCTGGAATTTTTGTTCTTCAAGACGCATGTTGCATTCATGTACGCCTACAGGTATAGATAAAGTGAACGCTTTGAAAAACACTTGGTGTGTACTAGCATTAAATTTGTTAGGAATCCAAAACGTTTGTAATGTTCTTACCGTTTCATAAAAAAGAATAAAATACTCTCACAAACTGATAGACCGTTTGTTGCCCAAACAACAGTATCAAAGCATTATAGGCCTAGATTAAGACCTGTGGCTGCTATAGTACACATAAATTAATTTAGGCTTACTAAATAATGACGTGCTGATGTCATTGATTATTCATTTGACTCAATAGCATAAATAAACGAGAAAATGAAGAGTAAAAACGACGGACAAAAAATATTATATAGAGATAAAAACACTTGAATATTCAGTTTAATTAGCAAATGCGACAGCACAATATCCATGGATATATCCGTGGATATATCCATGGATATCCATATCCACGGCAAGCCTGGTTAAAAGTCTATTTTTTGGAAAGAGTTGGAGGAGAGCTAAAATCTAGGATCTAGATTTTTTTTCGCTCGCTCCGCTCGCGAAATTGTACGACTAAAACACAAAAGATAAAGGCCAGACTTAGGCATATTCTACACTTTATGGTGTATAGGCTAGAGTGGTCACAAATCAATACGTGGTATTAGGGGGCCCACGGATAAGTCAGTGCCAAGAGTCCCGCGCTGGCAAAAGACGGCCCTGGGCCTAAATTAGTAACCTACTATTAGTCACTATTACGAAGTGGCATATGCCCTGACAGATTACATGAAAATCATTGACCTTAGATGACCTTGAAGGCCGTTACGCGCTATTGCGGCTAAACGGTGCGAGATAGGGCCTAAGTTGCTATTGATCACTAATAGGAAGTCGCGTTTTGGCTTTTGGATGACATGAAAATCATTTACCTTGAATGACCTTGAAGGTCAGTACTGCAACAGGAACTGTATAGGCTGTACCATGTCTTCCCGAGCAAGGCGTTTTTATTGTGAGAAATATTTGCAAAACCTGCGTCCGATATTTTCCGTGTTCATTAATACCCCGTTTACACGATCCAACAAACGTCCAGTAAACTTCCAGCAAATGCATTCAAAATACACGTGCTAATTGCTGGACGTTTGCTGCGGTATGTTATAATGGACGAGCCAGCTTGATGTTTGCTGAAAGTTTGCTGAACGTTTGCTGGATCGACCTATTACTCAGTAGCTGTTTATATCATCTGGCCAGATGACCACGTGCATGGATATCGCTTGGCGAAATGACCGCGTGCGATGTCTATTATACTATAGCGTTTATTGTAGCTACCGAGACAGTGTTCCGTTAACATAGCGTGCATGGAACTGTCTCACCTCTGACAACTCGCTTTTTCTCCGTGACTGCAAATCGGAGGCTGGGCTTCGAATGTAGGCGGCACGGTTGGCTTTTTCTAGCGATAGCTGAGCTTCTTGATAGCATAAGCCAGTGTATGCAATCAATGGTAGAAATGGTAAAAATGGCCATTTTGGCAATTTCTTTAATACAAAGAATGTCATCTGTTGCTGGCAAAAGCACAGCATCGAAAATTTTTGTAATTTGGCATGATTTCAAATCAAATCATAAAATTTCAAATCGAATCCAAATCATATCACACGTTTTGTAAATCAAATCACTGTTCTTCAAATCAAATCACTACGCGTGATTCTATCGCGATTTAAATCGAATCATTGTTTGGATTTGCCCACCACTGTGTGAAATAGTCAAGCTGATGCAAAACCCATAAAGCAAGGTTCATGATCCGGGGTTGTGTGCCGCAATATCCACTGTGTTGTTTTTTTCTTTGAACGATAATGTCAAACATGTTTGCCTATATAATCTCCCCAATAAAAAAATACATGCCCTGATCATAGTGTCTATATTTGACCCCGATGCTATTGAATAGAATAGAGTAGAATAGAGATGACTACGATTAGTACATCTTCAATGCCAAAACAAGCTCGAATCAGCATCCTAACTGATATGGACAAGAAATCTGAGCTAATGATCATGAGACGCGCGAGAACCTATAGCAGTTCCTGTTCGCAAGTTGTCTTAATCCTTGTCCATCCATCTAGTCTCAATTCACTTTGCTGCAGCCGAAAATCGCAAAAATATCTAAAATTACTATTTTTGAAGTTCAAGGTCATTCAAAGTCATTCAAAGTCATTCATGTTGATACCACTAGAAAGCACGTCACCAGTGCTTGTGATAAGCAGCACGTCTTTGCCTATCTGCAAGCGTTTTCGCGCTAGACAAGCTAATAGCGGAAAAATAACCACTTTTATGGTACCCCTCTTTGACACCCGCGTGCGCATGCCTCGTTAAATGTAGAAGGTCAGAAATTGTACTATATAAAAAAGTACAAGAAATCAGTTTATACATTTGTTAACGGCGACATGCAATGAATGACACATCGAAAATTGCAAAAAAAATCATAACAGGTGATATCACTCACCATCACATCGCCTAACTGTCAATGTGCTGTTGAATAATATCATCTTTTTAAATTAGCAGCATATTGACACACAGTCAGTGCATGTGATGCGGGGAATATCACTTTTTGGTAATTTTTGCTGTTTTCGATGTGCAAGTCCTTAAATGTTGCCGTTAACAAGTGTATAAACTTATGTTTTGTACATTTATTTTAAGTAATGATGAATTCCTAAACTATGCGCTGAGTCAAAAAAAAACTCAAGCAGTAAAGTTTTGTAGCAAGTTTTTCAACAATTTTCAGATTTTTCCTTTGCATATTGGCAGCAAGTTTGCAATAAAAGACAGTTATAAAAAATTTAATTTTACTTAAACGCTATGACACAAGTATGCATACCGCGTCCAATGCGGGTTTGCACTATCTGCAGCTATAAAGACCAAATCAGTCGATAAATTAATCCAACAAAATTATCGAAATATTAACAATTAGCTCGCGAATTATTTTCTGCCCACGTGTAGCAAAAATACGGCCAACAATAAATCGGAGAAAAATAATTTTACACGCAACAAACTAACACGCAGCCAAAATCTCATTCGCAACTTCAGTAAGACTTTTAAATTTTTGTAAAGGCGGTAATAGAGCGACGTAACTCGCGTTCTGTAAATCATTGCCGTTGCGTGCGCTAGTGCAAAACAAGAAAACAGCTGTCGCTAGAGTGAGCCGACCGTACCGCCTATATTCGAAGGCCAGCGTCCGAATTCCAGTCGCTGAAAGAGAAACGATTTCATATAGTCACTGCAGTTCTATACACGCTAGGGTGACGCTGCTATATCGAACGCTGCAACCAACAATAAGATACGATACGTTAATTCGGCGAACGTGTGTGACGACAGCAGGCAACAGAATTGCATTCAAAATTGCGGCCAAACTGCGCAGATAGAGACATGGTTATTATTGACAGCTATAGGAACTCGCCATCGCTCTATCCAAAGATACCATCGTCGACCTTTTAAGACAAACGGTTTATCCAGCCATGCGTTACAGAGAGACAGACGACAGACAGACAGACATACCTAAGAAAAATATCTTATAACGTTAATTTGAATGAAATATTGCAGGACAAGTTTCTTATTCTTACTTACTTTACTGTATGTAATTAACCCATTCATGCATAGCGTCCCAAAAATGGGACACCTAGTTTGACGGCAAACTATAAAATAATTCATGCACTAATGGGTTAATTATTATCTTATGACAAAAAACTCGGTTTTATCACTTTAGTCCGAAGTCCATGTTTTCAAAGTGCTTGAACACTGGATAATGCACATTTTGAACTGTCTTTATTGCTCAATTTACCCATCGCAAAACATTAACGAGCGCCAGCAAAATCGTCCCGAATCCGAGCAAACAGCCCCAGGTTGTTCATCGGCAAGGCTTATGGCGGAGGAGTGCGAATTTCAGCGCCCGGGGAGAGAGTCACAAGCGGGTGAGCAGCAGCGGACAGCAAGCTGCTCGCTCAATTCGCTCATCATCAGCATCATGACACGAAGAGGCGCCGATGAAAGCCGGCCGGCCACCCGGTCGGCGGAGTATCAGATTTCTGAAGAGCGCTTGCAAGTCGACGCCGGTGGTCTCCCACGTCCACCGCGAAGTTTGGACAGTGACTGAAATCTAGGGGGCGTATTCAGGGGGTTTTTGCACCTGGCCTTTTTGAAACTGAAAGAAAATTTCGATAAGAAAAGCAAAATTAATTAGAATTTAGTATTTAGTTAAGTTAGCCGTTTTGCTGTTTGTGCTTCTATACCATTATACACATGGTTGGAAGTACAAAGGTCGGTCGCATTGTTTTAAGAGACTGCATTGAAAAAACCCTGTGTATCCCAAGCTGTGTGCGTTGCAAGTAACTCTGGGCTGAACCTGTTTTTTTTTGTTTTAATTGCTTTCGTTGTATATCGTGCGATGCATTTGGACTTTCTTTTGTTTGTGTTTTCGTTCACCTCTGTCGGTTTGCACGGTTTTCTGCTTATAGAGTATAAAGATATGCAGGGCCGGTGTCGTGGGAAATTTGTCGCACCTGGAAAATTCTTCCCACCTCCATATTGTCATAATGTAACTAACGCTAACCCTAACCCTATAACCCTAAATTTAACCTTATCCTTAATCTTAACCCTAACCCGTATACTGCTGTGTGTGGGAATAATTTTCCGCTGCGACGAATTTTCCACTACACCGACCTACCTGGCTGATGCTCTACATTTTGTCGCTGGACTACCTGGTTGACAACGCCTGCACTTTTTATCGATTTTGTCACTGACACGATACTTCACGATTGGTGATCGAACATTCCCCATCGCTGCAGCAAAATCTTGGAACAGTCTGCCATCAGAAGTGATGTCTCCGGCAGGACTATATTTAGCCAGTTTCACGCAGTGCCTCAGATTACTGTTATATAGGCCTAACTCGAATTATGGCGTTATACAAATTATTTCACTTACTTACTTACTTACTGAATTTCAGTTCAAATTTATCAATTCTGTCTTCCCAGACAACGCTTGGGTGAGATATACCAAAATAAAATTAAACATAAACTGAAGACACATTTGTTGTTCGCCGGCTTCTTTGGCATAGCTGACTGTAAAGTGCCTGCTGTGAGTTGGGCAGTTCGCATTACCGTTACTCTCCATGGAGGTATGAAACCTACACACCGAAACACCACCGGACTGGGAACAGTCGCTGGCTGGTCGTGTCTAGGGTTGATTTATCTGATTGTAATGTCAGTCACTACTCGGCCGTGTCGCTGGGAAGAAGTTGCCGCAGCCCGCTAAATAGTCTGCACCTGCAGCAGCCGCCCGCCGGCTAGCATGCATACCATTACAGCTGACGTCCATCACCTTGATTTCATATGCGTGGGCGTATTGCGCGCATCTAGAACTGTGTGTGCGTGTGCACGTGTGCGTGAAGATGTATAGAAAAAAATTAGAAAATCTTTATTCACCATAATAAAATGCATATCTTCAGGGCCGGATTTAGGGAGGAGGCGGGGGGCTCCGGGCCCCAGGCCTCCCACCAGCTAAATCTGGTGTCGTGGGAAATTTGTCGCGCCTGGAAAATTCTTCCCACCTCCATATTGTCATAATGTAACTAACGTTAACCCTAACCCTAACCCTAAATTTAACCCCTAACCCGTAATGCTGCGTGTGGGAATTATTTTCCGGTACGACGAATTTTCCACTACACCGGCCAGTGTAGCATTTCCGAAGTCAAGCTTCATCAGCATTCAGCACCAACGCAGCAACTACACTGGAATACCGAGGGAGACAACGAAAAACAAATAAAGTTTACATGGAGTTTGTTTCAAATTACAGCACGTCTTGCGCATTTCTCTGATTGCTGGGGTTGTTAATATCGGCTGAGTATTAGGTTGTTTACACGATCCAGCAAACGTCCAGCATTAGCACGTGTAATTTGAATACATTTGTTGGAAGTTTGCTAAACGTTTGCAGGATCGTGTAAACACCCTATTACTTAAATCCATAGATGTAAAAAAACGTTCCAGAAAAAATGTAAAACGTTAATAAAACACGTTAGTCTTTAATTTGTTCAACTTTTTCTCTAAACCCTATTTTTATAAGTGCTGTATAGCCTGAACTAGAGAAAGAGAGATAATTTTATTCAATCTCAGTTTAACCGCGTGGTCATAAAATTAAGTATCACTAGACTAAGTAAGTGAACTACCACCACTATAACGCATTAATTTGTTTCCGTAGTTTTAAAAGTACTTTTCGACGTTATTGGTAAAATTTAAAATTAAATACGTCGAGAAAATAAAAAAAAACTTTTAAAAACGTAAAAACGTGCCAAAAATAAAAAAGCGAAGAAAAACGTTTATCATATCTATGCTTAGCTGTGTACACTGACACACCCGTCAGTTACCGTCGATAGCCTACAGTTCCAGACACTCCGGTAGGCATCAAACTAAACACACATTGCTAGACACACAATGGCCAGTCCTTCACGCACGTGCACCCCAGTAAACTGCCACGCCACCATGCAGCCGTCTCTAATCTCTGTCATCGGGAGGTAATTTGCCTCTGCTGCTGCTGCTGCTGTTGCTATTGTCGTCGTGATTATCACCCATCAGCACGTTACGTAACTCGCGTCCGTCCATAATGAGACACGCAGGCCCGCGCCACTCGGTGGGTACCGGTAAGCCGGAGCAGCAGTAACCTAGATGAGTATCACGAGCCTACGAAAGTTCTATACCGTCGACAGCGGTGCCATTTTATTGTTTGTTGTCTTTTCGTGCCACTAATTGTGCTTAATTGGATCATCGCGTCCAAGTCGATTAAACACAAACGCCCACATCACGCTCGCCGTTTTCATTGACCGAGTTAAGACATAATTCACTGTTAACAGCGCGTTAATAGTCCAACGTCCAATAAATTAGCTACCACTACTAGTATAGTTAAGATTTAATTATCTAATTTTTATATTTTACATATCCAACATTTCACCGTATCGTGGTTAATAAAAGTTTTTTTCTAAATATCCTTTTTACCCTTCCTTTTTCTCACCTTCGTCCCCTTCCTGTTTTTTTCCTTTTTTTCTACATCCTTTTTTCTAAGTTTTCTTTTCCCATTTCTTTTCTTCTTTCCTTTTTTATTTCCCTTAAAAGTAAGATCCCTTAATTCCAGCTAGAAAAACCGAGGGAGCTCTGTGAGCGAGCCCCAGCGGAAATTATATTAGTGCATTACAACTTTAAAATGTAAGATCTGTTTGGTAACAAGTTTAATTATTTTCCTAAGAACCAGTTGATCAAATTTAGTGCAGTTTAAACAATATAGGCAAACAACGGCGGCGATATACAAATTCAAAAGTGTGGTAAAAATAGGGGCCTAATCTGCGAGCGAAGCGAGAAGAAAAACTTTTTGACCTGTTGTGTGCAAAATCACGTTAACTAGACAGTGCGTCTTTTATGCAGTCTGCATTAGGCCTGTTTGGCGAGCCTCTAAATAGGCCCCCTGATGACCAATACATGAGTCATTATTAGAGCAAAAGTTCGAATATATGTTAGAAAATTAGTTGAGAGTTTGTCTGGACTCTGGATAACTAGTCAAGTTCAGCGTATAACTTTTTCGCTTTCACTTTTTGTCCGTTGTCGTTAATCGTTATCTTTCTCTGCTGCAAGCATATTGGTCAACAGAGTTTTTTGTGTGAGAGAAACAGTAATCGCTCGGATGTCACGGGCCCTACGGAGTGACTTGAGTCACGATCCATCAATCATAAGTTCGTCCAGCCAATCAGAAGACGCCTAGCGCAGGCTGCAGCAGTTAGCGACCGGCTATGTGATACGGACACAGACTCCGTCGCAACGTTTGCCGCAGCACGACGACTTACTGATAATCGCGCATCGCACCACTGCTAGGCCTATGGCATTTGGCAGCGGTAAGCTTCAATTATTATTTTGTATTGAAGTGGTTTATTCTCGCAGTTTGTATGTTGCTGTATTATGGCCGGTGACATGTGTGTGTCTTGTTTTTGAGCCGCAGTGAGTGGGTCTTTATGCCTTGCGTGCTCCAGTTCTGCTGAACATTGTTGCTGTTTTATTGAATGTTTCTTTGAACAAATAAACAAACAAACAAACAAACAAACGTGCGTATAGGCCCATTCTAAACGCAGTCAGACAAAGTATAGGCTTAGGCTGCGTGTGGAAAAGTTATGCCCCTGTCCTCCAATAGACAGCATTATTTAATTGATGACTGTCTGGACTCTGGAGGATAACAGGGAAGATTATTAGAACTGCCATAATCGTTACATATGTGAACAATAATTATAATCGGCAATTCTTACAATTTTAGGTTTAGGTCATTCTTTGTGTTTTGCATTTCATAGAAGTTAAACTTTCCATAAAGGTTAAACTTTTTGTTTCGTTATTAAGTGTATGTGCAATTTTGCTTGCAAAGGCCCTCTCCGAAATAACCTACAGGGTGCGGCCAAAAAAGTGGACCCCTAAAGTTTTTCGCTGTTTTCCCAGCAACGGTTTGGAATTTTAATTTAAAATTTTACAGATTTATTTACTAAAATTATCTAAATCTAACTGCCAAGTAAAATGTGATTCTGTTGAAAAACGAAGAAGTTACAGATTTTTTAACATGACCGCCTACCGGTTTTTCAGCATTCAAAAATGTTCTGGTTACAACACCAATTTAATAACATCGTTGAACAACACAATTAAATAATGATCAGATGCCAGAATTACATTGTCACTGCAAATGTTCGATGTGTTGACCACCAGCTCCAACAAGTTACAACACCAGCCTCCAGTCGCCTTATTTGAGAAATCTTTTACAGCCTTGTCGATCGGTCCATGTGGCAGTTACAGATAACCTGAAACGCTTCCTCGAATTCGGCGCATGTTTTCGGCTTTGTTTCAAGCTTGCGGTATGCCTCCAACATTGCACCCCATACGTGATAGTCCATTCGGTTTATATTCGACGAATTTGGAGGCCATTGGTTTTTTGTGATGATATCTGGACAGCTGGCCCGCAGCCAGTTCTGTGCGCTGCGCTGCGCAGTACACCGGCGATTGCTTTGAAGGAACAATAATTTAGTGATAATTTATAAACAATATAAATTACTGTTTATTAAAACGTCACTGTGACGTAATTGGCAGTAACGTGTAACCAGTTTTTTTTTGAAAATTAAATAGCATTTTAGCTGAAATATTTTTAATGCTAAAAATCGGTAGGCGGTCATGTTAAAAAGTCTATAACTTTGTCGTTTTCTAACGAAATCACACTTTACTTGGCAGTTATATGTAGAAGGTTTCACCAAATGAAGCTATAAAATTTTATATTAAAATCCCAAACGGTTGCTGAGAAAACGGTGAAAAACTTTAGGGGTCTACTTTTTTGCCGCACCCTGTATATTGTGTCGGGCGGGACGTACGCACTCACTCAGTTGTTTTTTAGTTTCATATATGCGACTTGGATAGGGCAGAGGTTTTATTTTCATGCATCGCTTGTATACTAAAATGAGGAAAAGTGGAAAATGGAAAGGGCTTATTGCTTATTATTTATATAGTGTCGCGCGAAATTTTTAACAATTGACAAACTATCGTAGCAAAAGTGTGATTTTCATCGCTCATGAGAGCTCGTTTGTTTGCAGTGTTTGTGCATATTTTATATGTAATCAGCTTTAACTGAGTATGAATAGACAACAGATATTTCGTGTCTGATCTTGCTTTAACGTATAACATTTATGTTTTTTTTTTCAGAAATTGCTTCGATCTGGCGAAATGGAAATGCAGTATGTATTGTGTAGGCCTACTTTTATTTGTATCATCGCAATTATTCACAAAAGTAAAAGCAGACACACCGGTTTTCAGCAAATTCTGCGTTTCAATAAAGGAAAATTTACAGCATAAGAAAATTTACAATTGAAATAAATAAAAACAAACTCGGCAGACTAAGGCGCCCACTCGTGGCGTAAGCCCTACAATTTTTTAACAATGGCGTCATTTAATGATCTCTGAAAAGTATTTAAACATTTTAACACCCGACATGTAATGTGTTAATTTCGGTTAAGCATTTTGTAACAAACAATTTTGTCGCTGCATGATCATGCTTAGGCATATGTTTTGTATTCACATTTAACTTTTTGGTATTTTACTAATGTTGCACGTTTTACCCATACAGACACAGTCTCTGGTTAAATTAGGTATAAACTAAGTAAGCAAGTAATTTATATAGCGCGATACTTGTAATGATATCGATCGCGCTCGGTTTGCTGTAGTAAAAGAAGTATAAATGTGTTTCATATACCGCGTCTTGAGGTATTTAATATAACCCATTCTAGGCATTATTTAAAATAACCGAAAGCTATATAAAACTGAACGCCCTCTGGGCAAAAATTTTTTTTTAAATGTAACTGCTCGTTTTATTATTTATTATTGTTATAATTTTGTAATGTAAATTGCTGTTCTCTGCAGTTGTTTAAAACTTGTAGTTAAGTTACGATTGGTGAAAAATTACTACTTAAGTAATAGCCCTTAATAGGAAACCTTTCACGAAGATATGGAGCGTCACCTGCCATATGGGATTGCCACCTGCCACCCGACACAAGCGAACGCGCACCGCCTTAACCCCAGCCAGACAGGCCGGTACTCGATTTAGCTACCCCGGAGGGATGGAAGGCTGAATTGACCTTGGTGTTGGTTATAATACCAAGATGGTTTATCTCGGCACAGACAGTTGCCCATCCAATTTTTAATAGGCCTAGCCACTTGATACTGTTCCAACCGGGAATCAAACCCACGACAATTCGATCGCAAGTCCGACACTCTGCCGTTGCACCACCGATGACTTGGGCGTATCGCATACTTTTATTACCTCTGACAAGGAGGTTATGTTTTTGCCAGACTTTGTTTGTTCGTTTGTTTGTTTGTTTGTCTGTCTGTCTCTCTGTCTGTCTGTGTGTTAGCAAGATAACTCAAAAAGTTATGGACGGATCTTTCTGAAATTTTGCGAGAATGTCGGGCATGGCATAAACTATAAGTGATTCAATTTTGGGGGTGATCCGGCAGGAATCCTGGATTCTGGATCACTTTGAAATTGTCGTTACCATTGCGTTAAAGGGGGCATAAGGGAACCGCTGGCAAAGCGAATATGGTGACGCCACCTGGCGAACAACATTGCCTTGGCGGAGGTACCTGTGGGCTATGACTGCTTTCTAGTTCGTTATTTTATTCTTTGTGTTTATTTTTCACTGCTTGCGGGTGTGTGCGTTTCAGGACAACTGGGTGCTGCCCGTATCGCTGTCTGCAGAGCCGGACGGCGAACTGGCCACCAGCCTGACGGCGCTAGCTCGGCGCTGCATCGACAGTCTTAACAGGGTAAGCATGTTATTATTAATATTATTAATATTTTTTTACCCTCGGTAGTATTAATATTAGTATTAATAATAATTAATAATAATCAGTTATTATTATGCCTAGGCCTATTCACAGTTCGCGGTTTAATGGCTACTGTGACAAATGTTGTTGCGCGAAACTGTTAGCACTTAACGCGAACAGCGTCGTCGGTTAAAAATGTCGGGGAGATGCAAAAAGTTGCCGTTTTTCGTCAGACAGCTGAAAAAATTAATTTTGCATCGAATTTTTTTTTAAATAGAAAATTTTCAGCTCAAAATTGTGCATTTTTTGCCCGAAGATTTCTTGGCAAAAACACTTTTCCGACAGGCCAAAATTTAGGGGATTTCCTCCTTACCTCCTTACCTCCTTTCACGAAACCATGATTAACAAGAGCTCTAGGCCCTATTTACATGTAAATCTATGCGAACGTCATTGTCGTCGCCGTCGTTCGGTTAAGTTCTGATTAAAATAGTTAGCATTTTTGTGTGCGGAGATCTATACCATTTCTCATATTTTTGTTACTATTTTCGACAACCGATCTACTACATCAGCTTTCAGCTACTTCTGCATTTTCGCCTCGTTTTTTCCCGTTGCTGTTTGGCCAGTTCCTGTGCTCCCTGGGATATCAGATCTGTGTCTAGTTTAATTGTGTCTGCAGACAAAAGTTTTTGATAAAAGTTATGGACGTTCATAATTCTATATGTAGTTCAGTCTCAAACTTCGCGAAACGTGATCTGAACAATATGATTTGACTGTATCTAGAATAGTTTTTGTTCCTGACTTATTGTTTGTTTTTGGTTAGTTTTTTGCTGTCATTAATGACGATTAAAGTTAAATATATAATGATTGTTGAATGAATATTTGACTTTTTTAGACACGTTTAAATTTAGACTAAAAAACCGAATTGTTTATTTTAGCCTACCCACTTATATACTACATACATTTTGTCGTTATCACAACGCTTCTAATTCACAATGACAATGTGAAAATTGCTGGCAGTATGTATACCACATTGTTTTCAAATTATATTAAACTATGATTATTGATTATTAACTCAGATTACTGATTTTTTCCATTTTTATTTTGCTATTATTGGCGGTGTGTAAAACGTTTTGAAAACGCCAAATATACGGCGAAAAACAAGAACGCGATAGTGATCGTAACTGCAGTAAAAACTGATGTTTTCCTCTGTTAGGTTGATAATAATTTTGTGATTTTTGACAATTTCTAGGAATGGCAAGAGAGCGCTGAGTCCGGCGACCACCAGAGAAGTGCTTCATTCAACGTAAGAACTGCAATAACATATTTATTAAATAAATAATAAATGAAATAAAATTGAATTGTTGTGGCAGCCTATGGCGTACATAACCTGCTCTGCAGAAGAGCGTTTTTCAGCTTTCCAGTCAGTCAGATGACCGAATAAGACGGACGGACAGACATACGAACGGTACTCATTAGCGGTCTATTAGGACAGCCGCGATCTAGCCCGTAATTAAAATTTAGAATTGATTGCTTTCTGCTGTTGGCAGGCGACGCGCGAGTTTGGCCGACGACCCCGTAGACCGGAAGTGCCTGATGCAAGTTTTTCACTGACCTCTGATGCAAGGGATGTCGGGATGTCAACACCACGCCGTCTACCACCATCCCGTGCTGCTGCTGCTGGATACTACGCTGCTGGTGACGACGCTGACACGCTCCATCAGACACAGGTACACTCACACGTTTTACACACGATAGCAGAATGCTTCGCGCGTCTTAGCTATGGCCCGGGCGTCTGTCTGTCTGTCTGTTCGTCACACTGCTGTATTGTGCCAAAACGGTGCAAGCTAGGATCACAAAATCCTTACCCTGGGGTGCCTCAAGGTCTGTAGTTATCGTGCAGGGGTTCCTCTCGAACGAGGGCGTCAAATAGGGGTAACCCCCTAAAAACGTTATTTTGCCGTTACTGGCTCGTATAGTGTGAAAACGGTTAGAGATAGGTACAGATATGTTGCTT
>Ga0209367_1003303_pt1 | contig 21909 bp, 11 predicted proteins | sample WorMetLIZISLAND2_FD_187412 | JGI IMG/M metagenome (GOLD analysis project Ga0209367, IMG submission 187412) | Marine gutless worms symbiont microbial communities from Max Planck institute for Marine Microbiology, Germany - Olavius geniculatus... ... | reverse complement strand
CCTACCGGCTTGTCAATCAATCGACTTATCATTAGCCTATCAATGAATCATAAAAATTATTGAATCGGAAATCAAAAAATCTTTAGAGACATTTGCGTGAGGCGACTGCAGTAGTGGCCATAGTGCAGTATGTAAAAAAGCTAGTTTATAGCATTGTTGTCTTGCTACAGCTATGCTATACAGCTAGCGTTTATGGCACGGCGTGTCGTCTGTCTGTCTGTCGGTCCGTCTGTGATGGATGTATTGCGGCTAAGCACGCGGTAGGCCGTAGCGGAAAATTTTATCCACGAATAATTAGACATGTGTCTTATACTTAAACACGCAAAGTTTCAGCGATTTAGTGCAAGGGAAACATTTTTAAATTCGGGGTTGAACAGAAAAAGTAGGAAAAATCTGCGAAAAATGTGGTAAAAAATGTTAGCGAAAAACTGGCCATATCTCAAAAACTGTGAGAGATGCGGCCAAGGTTAGGCCTACGAGGCCTAATCACTAGAAAGTGGCATACACTGTACGTCCTTTTAAACGAGTAAAAGTCATCGACCTTGAATGAGTATGAATTAAAGGTCAGTACTGCAACAACTGTATAGGCTGTATAAATCTCATCTGTATGGCTTTTGGCTACATGCATTGCGATAAAAAGTAAACTTTCGTAATTGCTCCCAAATGCTTGCGATGCAAATTTTAGACCGGGACTTTTATTTTGAGACATAAACAGGTGTCCGTACTCCGTAAGCCGGGAATCGGAAATATGGCAGGCTACCGTTTGATAGAGCGTTGGTAAGTTCTTAAAGGCTGTCAGTAGGCCTACTAAGCTTAACCATGCCAGTGACTGAAACAGTTTTGCCGCAATTCGCAATTCAAGTGTTTGGGCCGCATGCAGTCTGTAGGTTTACCCCCGTTAGGAGGAATGGGGATACGGAGTCCGCAATCGGTATCACCGTCATGGCGCATGGGATAGCTGCATGACTGTGTGCTTGTTCGAACAGTCTTTCAGTAAAATACGTACCGGTACGTGACAGACAGACGGACGGACACAACAGTGTGACTGTGACATAAGCGCGATCGTTAATACGGGCGACTAAAAATTGTAGGCCCTAAACCATCTATCATCTACGTGAAAGTGAAGTTATTTTAAAACTGCCTGTTATGTGGTAGCGAGAAACGCGCGCGCGGCCCGCGCGTGTGTGTGCCTTTAATTGCTAAAATAAATGGTATGTAAACGGTACTGACACGCTGAGGATTACAGAGATTTTGCGGATCAGCATTCGTGATCCACAAAATGCTATCCGCCGACGAACTGACTACTGATTACTGGTATTTTTACTATTTTATTTTTTGCACACGTGAATGTGACGCGATTATCCAGCAGTTAGCATCATTTTAGCATGAATTTTAAGACGGTACAGCAGATTTTCCATCCAACGCAACGTATTCAACGCAACGAACGTAACGCAACGTACTTGGCTGCATGACGCAAATCAACGTACCTAATGCAACTGACACAACAACCGCTTTTTGCGCTTTGGCCGTTGCGTTAGCTGCGTTTGTTGCGTATTTTCTAGCATTCACGTTGCGTGCGTTGCGTTGAACGCAAACTCCGCTTTTACGAACGGTTATTGCGCAGTTGCAGGAAATGGGCTAATGCTGGGCTATCTAGAAAGCGTTGTGCGTCTCTCACCGTCTCACGATTAGCAACGCGGCTCTTTGTTTCCTACTTCCGCTTTCGGCGCCGGACATTTTGCACTTTGTGGCGTGTACGGTGAGTATGTGTGTAGGTGTTCGCGTTTGTGTTGTTTAATTTAGGCTCTTATCAGTTTTAGTGAAGTGTATTTATACATACACTGTCATCAGTGAGAACTGATAATGCTAAATTCGTGATGGTTCTTTACATTTAGGTCCATAATCGAACATAACGAACGTATTGACTTGAGCCACGTGACACGTTCCAGGAAAAGTTGTTTTCCTCCTTGTAGAAGCTTGATGCTTACAAAATAGACTATTCTTTTTCATTCTTAGACATAACGTGAGATACTGTACTAAGGGGTGGACGACTTTTTGGTGTGGTACTATTTGCAGCTTGATGCCAGTGTGCTTTGGGTTTATTTCCGTCCGTAAAGGGGGGGGCGATTTGTTCAGGGGAAACTAGCATATGGGCGAAAAAGCCATTAGTTGTTCAGACTGCAAGGTGTTATCCGCCGTGAAAATTCACGGAAGATAAGTAAGCGTTTTCGCTATCTGCCGTGAATATTCCGTCTAGACGGACTATAGCCAGTAAACTAGAGGTCCGTCTACACGATTGTGGCCCGCCAATAGCCAACGGCCAAGAGTTGTCGCCATAGCCAAGCCGCCGTGACCCTGCGGGCGGCTTTCGCTATGGCGACAACCGTGACTGACAACCTTGGCCGTAGCTTCACAGATCGCCAGTCCACCAACTAGCTCCTCGGGTCTAAATAGACCATCACGGGCAGCCGTTGGCAATTTTTTTTGTAGGCACTTGCACCGCCGTCGAACTTATAACGTATGTTGTACACTAATTTATGGTGTGCATTATTGTCACATAAATCTTTCGAAAATGCTAAACCTAACCCGATCGCAAACCCTAACACTCACCCTAACCCTAACCCTAAACCTTATCCCTAACCTTTATCTGCGTAAGCGAAAACCGTAATTTCAATATTAAGCACAAAATCGTACTATATTGCACGTGAAATTGGCGCCCTCTGGTGAATGTAAATGTTGTGTAAGGACACGTCTCTCGACGTCAATTTTAGTACAAACTTAGCTATGGTGGCCTGTTGTAAACGATGAAATCATGCTGAATCAGCGATAAAATAACACAGTAATAATTTACAGTATTAACTGAAAAAAGAAAAAAGTATACAGTTGCAATTTTCGTAGATATGGATTTTCACGGCAGATAGCGAAAATGCTTACTTATTTTCCGTGAATTTTCACGGCGGATATAATCTTCGGTTTAGACTGGTAGAACCTGGTAGATGTTCATTAGTAGTTTAAATCTGTGGTAGGCTAATGCTTATGTGCTGGCCATGAAATGGTCAGTTTGGCAAACTGAGAGATTGATGATCAAAATTACTATCGTGGGTTTGCCGAACTGAGTTGAACGAATTAGAATTTACTAAAATGAGTTCGGTGATCTGAAGTGCAGCTAATTGGGCCGCTAAAATCGGTTCGGCCGTTTTGCTGTTTAATTCACACCCCCATGCCAGTACTGCATTAAAGATGCTGAATAGATTCACTAATTATAAAGTAAAAAAATATTAGTTCTGTTAAACTCCTCGTTACCAGCGCTGGCTGCTGAAATCTGCTCAGATGGAGAGTGACGCGTTCTACTATGACTAATTGTGCAGGGTGACGTTATTTCATTATACAATATGAACTGAAAAAGATGATTAAGTGCCACAGTTTTCTTTCAAAATACTGAGAGGTTAAAAATTTTTCAGTTTAGGCCTACTCTCAGCTGCACAGTGGCAGAATTGGACCATAATGGCCTGCTCGTGAACTTGCAGTATAAGCCTAAAAACTTACTGCGCAACTTAAATTTATTTATTTTAGCTTTATTAGGTAGTTGATTAACTTTCTCCTACATTTTAGTTTCTGCTGGCACTTGGTCGTCGAATTCCGACGAAGTATCAGAGGCTGCATCAGACCAGTTCAGCGCCTAACAGTGACTGCGGCAGGATCTCAGCAGCTCGTCGGCGTTGGGCGTTATTCGTTTTCCCCGAACTGATTGTAGCAAATTTTGCGTTGCTTCTGTCAGTTCGTCGAACTGAAAATAGAATTAACGAATCTAGAAAGACAGAATTTCTGCCGTCAAGATTTACTAGAATGGTGGAAAATTTTTTGTTTACATGCGGAACCTGTCACCGTCAAACTAGTGCAGAACTGTAATCAGAGTAGAGCTAGATATACATTTATGTATGTTGTCGATATGTGCTCATGTTGTGTGCTTCGTAGGTCTTAGTGGTAGCATTTGTATAGGGTGTTGCAAAATCCCCCTACTGAATGCACAGCAATGATTGGATCAAGTGTGGATGCAATTGAGAGTAGCTGCCAACGATCTCCTGTCATGAATAATGCCCAGTTTTGTAGCCAGGAACTGGCTATGCATCAGCAATTATGGTGCAAGACTTGCTTTGCTAACTCTAGGGTCAGAAAAAACATCACATCCATGGCAGAAGATTGTTCGCAGCCATTGTCTGTTGTACCCGCACTTAATGTGATCGATCATATATGATGCTGGTGTGGTGTTTTTGCGACATAGAGTTGTGCACTTCATTTTTAATAGCCTATGCTGATTCTCGTGTGTTTCCCTGACCACCATTCATCTGTTTGTCCTATATGTGGTATCCAGGTTCCTAACCAGAAAACAAAAGGCATATAACAATTAAAATAGGTGTGAACATTTTTTTGGCATCAGTAACTTGTGTGCAGTCTTGAGGTCAAAAGGTCAACGAGCAGGTGTTGTGGTTAGGATTAGGGATGCATGGCTCTGTCTGGTTAACATATGCATGTGTCATGTTTTGTCGTGCACAGATCTTGGTTCAGTAGAGATAGTTGAGAGCCCAGTGACAGGATGAGCGAGTGTTACAAGTGCGGGAAGACGGGGCACTTCGCCCGTGAATGTACGTCGTCGGGGCCAAGTCGCGGTGGTCCGCGTGGTGGAGGTCGTGGGGGACGTCCAGGTACTGACCTCTGCTTATCATCTCTGTTATTGTCTGTCTCAGGGTGACCAACCACTTGTCTGGAAGACCTGGAAACATCAGAATTTTACAGATGTTGGGGGGATGACAGGGTTTTCAGTCAGGGAAAAACTGTGAAAAATTTCCAAAAATTGCGTCAAGAGGCTTTTAGTATCACCGACTTATGTCTTCTGTGCCAATTACGGTATTTTATGCTGTTTATTGCTGAATATTGCTCTGTTAGGCCTATGTTATATTTTTACGCACAATAGCAGAATGCTTCGCAGGTCTTAGCCATGGCTTGGGCATCTGTCTGTCTGTCCGTCACAATGCTGTATTGTGTGAAAATGGTGCAAGCTAGGATCACAAAATCTTCACAATAGGCTGCCTCAAGGTCTCTAGTTTTTTATGAAAAAATTTCGTGCCTAAAAGATGTTAAATTTCGCCATTATTGGCTCATATAGTGTGAAAACAGTTGCAGATAGGTACAAACATGATGCTTATCAACATTGATGTCCTTGAACGACCTTGAACCCTCAAAAAGAGGTTTTTAGTGAAGTTTTTTTTAGCAATTTCTTGCTGCGATGCACATTTTAAAAGTGAATTGCACTGAAATGGCTGGACATGGATCTGGACAACCTTCGTGTGACATTTTTAGCATAGAACGTACATTTTTAAGAACCTAAGTTTTGAACTTCTAAATTCAAGGAGTCTTCCAAATGGAGACCTCAATTTAAGTACTCTTTCAACATGCATTAATATCTTATTGCTGTAGGCCTACACTGATTGCCAAAGTGGCAGGACTGACTGCTATCCTGCGTCACGTGAGCTTTGCTCAGATTACTTGTTAAATATTTATATCTGTTATATTGTACTTAGTACTAGGGTTGGTTACCATAGTTGAGTACCAGTTAAATGGTCAAGAGTGCCGCAAGTCGTCAGGGAATTAATTAAGTGTCCGGAGTGTCAAGTGCTGCTCTTGCTGTAGTAAATGTGCTTTTTTGTTTGTCTGTCACACTGATGCTGTGAAAAAATGACCCACGTGCAACAGAGTCCAGGATTTTGTTAAATAAATTAGGACATAACTGCCTAAGTAAAATAATTATGCTATACAGTTATACAGTAAATAATGGCAAAACTGAAATTATTGTCATAACTGAATTATAATACAAAGCAATTGTTTGGAACAAATGAATACGTAAACGTGGAAGCTGCAGTATCAGAAAGCAGATTGCGATGTAGCCTGGCTGTGATGATTTACTTGCCCTCGCATAAACTTCGTGATTGACAACAATGTATACATATCTGAGCCGGCTACCATGTTAGCAGACTTGTGCGTTGGAGCTGTCGCGTAGCCTATGCAGCTTCATTATAATTAAGCCGATCGTTGCAGAAGCAGTGCAATGTGGCGCTGTAGATTTGTTTGTTTGTGGCTTTGTCCAGGGATGGTTGAGGCTGCGTTGCTGCATGCTCGCTGCTATGGGATGGTTGGACAGACTTTTGGCTCATTGCCGTGGCAACATGACCTGGTGCTGGCAACAGCTGGGCGTGCTGCTGCTGCTGCTTTGTTGCTTGCAGCAACCCACAGAGCTATAAGTTAGCGGAGATGCCACGATTATTGGCTCGGGCAGTGTCCAACTGAGCTATGTGTGCAGAGCGGGTCAACTGCCGTAGCAACGCACTTGACAACAGGCTAAACGATGCTGTAAAAATCAAGTTTTATGCCCTTGCTAACAAAACGAATGCTGGCAACAAAATGTATTGGTATTTATTTTTGTCAACTGCTATCAGTGTTACTTTCATGCAGAGCGGAAAAATAAGAATAAATGCCGCATTTTTAGCTTACAGCATCGTGAGCCACATCACCTACGGGCTTATTTGTAAAGGTGTGTTCAAATTGATAGATCCGAAATAAACTGAAATGAAAGCCACATACTAAGGCTTTCATTTTAAGTTCATGTCGGTTTAGTTATATTACTATAAGTTCCCTGGCAAGACCTGGACCATAAAAACTAGCCCACTACACGAACCCTAACTTTTACCATAACCATGTCTCTATTCCTAACCCTATTTTTAACCCTTATCCTATAGTACCGATGCCTAGCCCTATCCCGAATCCTAATTCCTAACCCTATCTCTAACCCTAATCCTAGCCCTATCCTTAACCTTATTTCCTAAACCTGAGCCTATATAGTAATAATAATAATAATAAGAGAACATTTATATAACGCACTATCATTTTGAAGAAATCTCAAGTGCGCTTATATCACTGTGTCCAGGTTTTGTCCGGTCCAGGTTTTGTCAGGACACCGTTATTCTGTATGCAGTATGCACTTGAAAGCATGGAGAGCAAATGGAATGAACTGAACAGCACAGAAGAGCTACATCTGTTCATTTCGTTCCATTTCAGTCACTTTAAACACAAGATAGGTGTGTTGCGTGAACTCTTGTGTAGGTGGCGGCGCAGGCAGCGGTAGCTGCTACAACTGTGGCAAGCCAGGGCACATATCCCGTGACTGCACTGAGGCGAGGATGAGCAGCAGTGGCGGCGGTAGTGGTAGCACCTGCTACAACTGCGGAGAGAGCGGACACTTCTCACGTGAATGTCCCAACAGGTAACTGCCAAGTGCCGACTTTTCCATATCATGGAGCAGTTTGTTCAAAGGTAATTAATGATGGTCAAAAGTGGCATTAGTTGTTGAGACTAGGTTGTGAAGTACCTGGTAGGTGTTCAGTAATAGTCCACATCTGTGGTAGGCTAATGCTTATCTGCTGGCTGTGATGATAATAGATGTTTGCTGATGCTGTGCATCTGATGGATGTTGTTATATAGAGGCTGTTTCTGAGCCAGTACGTACATGTAATATGGGGCAGTTCTAATGAATTTGCTGTTGTATTTACATGATTGTGTGGTCAAAGTCGGAAGTCAGACTACATGTTGAATGGTGCGTTTTTGAAATAAAATTAATTATATTATTAAATTCTAGACTGGAGACAGGCCACCAAGACCACAGGACTAAGCTCCAAGCTCCTATGTGCTGCTGCTAAATGCTGAAGTACACAGCACGTAAGGCACACATAGTCCATGATGCGAATTCCCCCTGTCCTCGAATAGACAGCATGCTGAAATTAATGACTGTCTGGAGGATAGCAGCGAAGATTAGTAGAACTACTATTATGGTTAATTACACATGCACACATATAATGGAGTTCTTACAATTTTAGGTTTAGCTCATTTTTTGTGTTTCTGTAGAAGGTTAAATTTACTGTTACTATGTGTTACTATGTGTTTGTGTGCGTTTTGCCTGCAAAGGCCATCCCCGAAAAGACGTACACTGTGTTGGGTGGGACGTTAGACCCCACTCACTCACTCACTCCATGATACGAAAAGTTTACTGTAAGACTTTGAATTGAAGCTGGGTTGTGCTTCTGCATGCAGGTCGGAGGAGTATGTAATAGTAGCAGTGGTAGTAGTAGGGTCATTCCGTGTCAAATCAACCAGAATTTATGAAGTTTTACACCCGAGCACCTCAGAATTTTCCACAAAAATTATGACATGCACTGGAATGTGTCATTAGCATACGTGCAAAATTTCAGCTTTCTATCTTGTATATTTGCTCAGATGATGAGCTTTTTACAGGGGTGATATCAACCCGTTCGTGTGTCGCATAGTATTTTTCAACGACTTCAGACTCGGGTATCTCAGCCATTTGTGGGCCAAATGTGTTCATATTTTGCGTGCTGCATAGTTTGTCTGAATATTATGTTATTTCTGCCCAGTATTGAAAAAAACGAACAACAAAATTACACAGCAGCAAAACTACAAATTAGATTTCAAAATGTAATGACTGGAAAGAGTTGCGGTCAGTCATGATCACCTGTCAACTGCCTACACTGTGCTGCATGATCGATTTTTCAATTGCCTGTGGTTTTCAAATGGCAAAAGCTAGTGGTGACTGAGTATACTTTCACTGTATTAATGCAATTAAATTGAAACCTAGAACTTTCATTAAGTCTCCACAGCTAAAACACCTTATTCACACAAAAAACAGTACCTATCTGTCTTACAGTGAGTGCATCATGTGTGAATTCTTGTGTTTGTTGTGTTTCGCATTGTGCCATTTATCCATGCATAGACAAAAATTAATATCTCGGAACTATATGAGACACCATGATGAAATTCCTGTCATTTGAAGATCTTGTACATAGATAAGCAGTTGGTGAAATTTTTAGGAAGCTGAAGTTAGTAGCACAGTGTCAACCAGTGCAGCAAAAATGGCCCACTTTTGACACTAAAATATGTTTGGCAGATTTTAACCCCATACTAAAGCAGCCATCATAGAGTTTAAAAGCACAATATTACATGTGCACATACTACTCTGGTAGTAGTATACACAGAAAAAAATTATACAACTGTGTGCCTTACTATATGGCTGCTATGACATATCCAAAACTGGGAAAAAAACTGCCGAACATGCAGAATAAGCATTTTTGGCTTTTTTAAATTTTAGACAGAACACAATACTTGACAGAAATAATGTAATATTCCGATAGACTATGCAGCAGTTAAACAGCACACAAAATATGAACACATTTGGCCCGCAAATAACTGAGATATTTGAGTCTGAAATCGTTGAAAAATACTACGTGACATACGAACAAGTTGACACCACCTCTGTATAAAGCACATTATCTCAGCAAGTGTACAAGATAGAAAGCTGAAATTTAGCTCGTATGCTAAGGACAGTCACATTCCAGAGCACATGGTAATTTTTGTGTGAAAATCTGATATGGTCGGGTTCCCACCTGGTTGACTTGAATGACCCAGTAATAGTAACTAGTACTTATCGAAGACGGGGGCTTTTATTTGAAGTTCCATGGTAATTTTTTTTGACAGGATGTCGAGCAACACTGATCGCATGGACACAAGGAAGTGCTACAACTGCAACGAAACCGGACATCTGTCACGTGACTGTCCCGATGCCAACAGGCGCTCTGGAGGTGGCCCAGACAAAAGTAGTGTGGAGTGTTTCAGGTACTGCTGACTTATGCCTATCACCTTGTCATTGTGCTAGTCAGGAGTGATTTAGTTATCAAGACAAAGCTTAGTAGAAGGTTTTCATGCCTGTCTGAAAAGTCGTGGAATTTTTTCATCAATCTTTTCTTTTTACGCGCGAAAGCAGCTACTGCTTTCAGTGCGCCTTAGCCATCGCAATTCTGTCTGTCTGTCCGTTCATCTGTCCATCACACGGGTGGACCAGTCAAAAGCGGTGCAAGCTAGAATCACCAAATATTCACCCTCGGCTGCCTGGAAGACTCTAGTTTTGGGAACCATAAAGCTTTTCCATAAATTCGAAGGGGGTCACTCCAAACAAGGGCGCTAAATGAGAGAGGAGTGGGCAAAATTTGCGATTTTGGCCAATAAGTCGAGTTGGAAGGTCTTGGTTTTTCCCCATTTATTTCCAGGCCCTGGAAAAGTCTTGGAATGTTTTGTCAGTGAAAGTTTGGGAACCCTGTAATATTGATGTTGATGTGTGTGGTTGTGTTCGTACAGGTGCAATGAGTTTGGCCACTTTGCTCGTGACTGTCCCAACAGCAGTGGAGGCGGTGGTGCTCGTAGTTTCGGAGGTCGTGGTGGGGGCTCGGACCTTCGTTGCTACACGTGCAACGAGATCGGCCACATCTCCCGCAACTGTCCGACCGAGGCGTAGTGGATTCCGGCCCCCGTATGCGGGGACCCGCGGCACGGCGTGGTGCAAGGCTGACCACTGGCCATCATCTGACGCATGCAATGAGTGCCACAGTAACACACTCGGCAGTACTGTGCTTGCCGATGTGTGTCGATCATGAGTAGATTGGTCGAACGTTCATTGAGAATAAGTGTTTATTGTATATGCTCTGTCTATCCGTCACTACTAATGCTCTCTATCTGTCTCTCGTTACACCTTCTCGGATATTCCAGGTTTCCTTACCTACCATAAGCTCGGAACAACTAAAAACATGAAACGAAAGCTTTATTTACACGTTATTTTATTTGCTCACCGATTCACACCATGTGTGAGCGCTGCTCCGCTGTCTTAACTACCGCCATGGTGCAAATGTAGCTGTGTATAATGGAGAAACGTGGTGAGGTTGTGTTGTTTGAGGTTGCGTTGAGAGTCAGTGCCTCATTGCGAATGGTCGTACGTATAATTCAGCCGATGTGTTGAAGCAGGCAACGATTGGTTGCTGCTGCTTAAACTAACCACACGTGTATGTATGTGTGGAAGTTGCGGTGTGTGGGTCACTTGCCTGAGGCAGGCACTAGCATGCGTAAAGAGTTTGTTGTGAAACAACCGTGACACTAGTGAGTCGGTTCTATACGGTTCTATACTTAGCTGTATGTGTTGTACCAGTGGATGTCTTTGTTTTTTGCTTTAAGTTTTTGCTGAGTCGATTCGCTGAGCTAAACTTCAGTCTAACAAGTAGTACATGCTTTTAGCAAAAAAGTGAAGTGATTTCGCTGAGATTTTCAGTCTAAGTTCGAAGTTTCTGCTCAGCAGAAGTCTAGTCTTAAGTATGTAGAGGCAAAGTTCCATTTGGCCAGATGCCGCGTGATGGCGGCTGACCAGTCGCAGTGCGACTCGTTATCTTGGCCACTTGCACTCCATGTGTATAGATAGAATTTGGTTATGGCATTGATAGAATTTGGGGAATTAACAACTGAGGCTCTGGATCGAACCACAAGTAAGACGCAGATCTTCAAAAGACTTATATTGTTGTGAATGTTCAATAGCTCGTCTGAATCTCAACTGCCACCAGGCGAAAGAGTGCGAGCGGCCAAGATAATGAGTCGTACTGTGATTGGACATCAGCCATCACGCGGCGTTTGGCCAAATGGAACTATGCCCCTCTATAAGTTCATAGTTTATTTGTCAGGCCAAAGTTAAGTACAGATTTTAGCATTCAGTTCAGGTTTCGTTCAGCGAAATGGCTCAGCGAAAGTCTTGAGTCAAAAAATGAAGTCACTTAATGTGAGATATGTGCTTCGAGTTCGGTGGCTGTTTTGTGGTTTCGATACTAGAACTTGTGGTTGTGTTTATAACAACATGTTTTGACTTGAGACTAGGAATTAAATGAAAGTGATAGAAGTTAGGCGCTGTGTTGTACTGGTGTTATTGCGTTTTCTAAATTGCCATCATTTTTTAACGTGTTTGTGTAGTGAAGCAGAATTGTGACGCCATTTTAAGACCAATTATTGTGATAGACAATTTGCAATCTTTTGCCAGCACTTTGCAATTGTTTGTTTACTTATAACAGCGGTATTTTTGGATTTATGGATTTATTATCAAATAAAGGCTTCTGGAGTAGTAACACTGTCGTCATATTATGTGTGTAAATTCTGCATGCAGCAGTGATATTTGACGTCTCAAAATCATTGGACTTGGACTTATCAAAGAGAACAAACTAAACATTCATAAATATGCATTTTAGTTTTAGTCTTCATTAGTTTTTTTTCGGCTAGCAGTTTTTTGTTATATATGCCTCGTTGTAACTAACTGATATGTTAGTTTTTTGTTTGTAAAGTTTTTCATTTTACTTTTTGTTTATTTGCCCAACCGCTAATCTGCACACTTAAAGGTCGGCCTTTTCTCGTGGTTGTCATCTGTAACGGATATGCTGTAGCTAATAGGTAGGCCGTAGGGGAAAACTTTACACGAATAATTAGCTGTGGGTGTTAACCTCGGGGGGTGCAAAATTTTAGCCATCTACTCCAAAGAAGACATTTTCAAATTGGGGGTTGAGTGAATGGGGGGTACGAAAAATGTGCTTTCCTATGGAAGACTGACCATGCCTCAGAAGCGGTGAGAGATAGGGCCTAGTTTACTATTGATCATTAATAGGAAGTGTCAGATGTCTTTTTAGATGAAATGAAAATCATCGAAATTGGATGACCTTAACGGTCAATGACAACCAGCACTGTCTTCTTCGCCCTAGCAACAGCTGCGATTTTTGTTAGTCATACATACGCAATTTTTGTACAGTTGAATCACACAGATAAGTCAAATTGATTAAAATTTGTTCGACTGATTGTTTTACTTGATAATTCTTTGACTTAAGCTTTGAGTTAGTGTTAAGGTCAAGTAATTTATTTGACTTGACTTTGACTTAAGTCAAATATCACTGACGTGCAGGCATTGGTGTAGTTTAGTCTGAATGCTGTTCCCACAAATAATACATAGAAGGAGAGGTGATAAGTATTCCCTGAAGAAATCAACGACAAGTCTAGCCCCTCCAGAATACAAAATTAATCATACAAAGTTGATGTCTCTATGCACAGGTTGCAACATGTTTAGAGTGTTTGGGTCTGGGACTGCACCGGGATGGGAACTACATCTGGGGGAAGAAAAAGGGATCAGCGTCAGAATTTACTTTAATGAAAAGTTGTGAAATCGCCTAGAAGCGCAAGCAGATTTTTGCGCATTTTGTATTTTTAAAATGTGATGAAAACAGTTTTTCGTCACAGTATTTTTAGATTCGAGCGTCTCCAGTGGCGGTTTCATCAGGGGCACACCCCCTCAGATATCTAGATGAAACACTTCTCATAATATAAAACTAAGATGGAACCTTTAAACGGGTGACATACCCAGTGGGCCTAGAATCATTACAAACACATTCTCTCTACTAAAACTGCATCGAGTGAATTAAGGGGTAGACTATGTGTCTAAATTGCAGACCATTCATGAGCATAGAAGAGAGGGGCTACGAGAAATATGATAAAAAGTAACGACAAACGGAAAATACGCATGGTAGTAATTAATTAAAAAGTTGTAGAGACTGGAGTTCCTGTCCGCCGTATCCTACGAATATTTCTTTCGTTTTATAGGCTGCGGTACTCTTATGATTACAGGAACTACACTAGTAAGTTGGGCTGAATGCGATGAGCACGAAATGAACAGACAACGAACGAGCAGCGTATAATGAAGTCGATTGATGCATGTAGGCGATCGAAGATGCGCAAAGTCTGCGCGGCGTCAGATAAGATAAAAACGCGGAGATACGGCCGTACGCCGTACAGAAGGATGGGGAAGAGAGGAAAAGAAGCGGCAGTAGGCCAGGCCTAGTACTTCTCGGCACTTGAGACGCCAGTATGGTCGGAGCGCCGATAATCGAACGGTAATTTAGTTGTCTATCTGGCGCCGCAGCTGCAGCAGCATGGGCGTCGTCTCTGCGATCGAATGCAGCGTCATCGTCATCAGTCACTGCAGTGACGGAGCTATAGGCGGATCCAAGCGGCACGCAGACGATCGTGGCTAATGACTACATCTATACGAGGGTCTTTCGATAAATAAGTTTACAAAATGGCGCCACTCCGTTAGTTGTTTAAATAAGAAAAACCAAAATATACGTTTTGGAGGAAATTTAATTCTGAACATGCGTGAAATTTTTGTTGTTGCTGACGTCATTATTGTGACGTCATCTGTTAATAGAACACAGTCCATTTGTTTTTGTATTATTTTCTCCACCAGTAATCTAGCATAGCTCACAAGTGACAACCAGCATAGGAGCGAGAAAGCAAATAAACTTAACAAGTTAATGTCACCTCTTTGAACGTTAAACGTTAATATCTAATTTTTTTAACATATGGTCCAAGTTTGTTCAAATATTTTTATCTGTTAACAAGTTTCTGAATGCCCGATGCAAAAAACGATGCCGGCTGCTGTCTGAGCCGTTGACGAACGACTGATTGCACCACGGTATTTGATGCAAATTTCTGCCCAACTAGCATTTTCTTGCACCAAGCGTACTGTTGGCTTTGTGAGCACTTGTCGCCATACACTGGATGCACCGCAAAGTGAATCTTATTTGCTTAAGTCTTTTTGCCCACAAAAAATATAGGCCTAACGGTATGTTTTTTACGCTGTTCGTTATGAAACAATTTCAGTGCTAACGTCGCTGTTATAAATGACGTCACAGTGACGTCATCTTCACAACTTGTAGGGGCTACTCATAATTAAATCCCCTACAAAACGTAGCCTATATTCGGATTTTTTATATTTTAAGAATTAATGGAATGGCGCCATTTGGTATACTTATTCATCGAACACCCTGGTACAAGGGTGTGTTCACAGCGACAGAAGTAAAATGAAATGAACAGAAACGCATTTGCCAGTTCAGTTCATTTCGTGTTCAACAGTGGCATCGTGGGGTGGGGGACAGGAGAATGCGAAGCTGCCCTTTTCTAAATTTTAGGCTGTCGTAAAAATTGTGAAAGAACCTTCGTCTTGTCGGAAAGTTGTCCTCTGTAGATGCAAAAATTGCTGCTGAAAAATCCCGATTTTGAGGAAGTTTAAAAGCAAAATTAAAATTTTTAGCACCTTGTCGGATACTCCTTTAGTTTCGTCATAGGGGACTTACTGCGCTCCCAAAACCTCTAGCATGAGGGGAGGGCTTGCTGCCTGTCCTAAGAACTCTTCCCGTATCGGCTCTCAGTCCTCTTTGGCTCCTTCCCCTCCGTCAAATTTTTAGATCGGCCACTGTCCGTCACTGGGCCGGTGACGGAATATTGCGCCGGTTGTTTGCGCATCGTGATAACATCTATCAGTCGCTCTACGTTCGTCGAAGACTACGACTTGTCTGCTGGTGCTGCTGCAGGCTGCTGCTCATCATTGATGCTATGATGCTAGTTTATAGCGCCGCCGCGTCATCTCACGTCTTCTGCTGTTTTGCAGTGCAGTCAAGTGTTCTTTTAGCTCAGACAGTGTATGTGCATGTGACAAAATCTCGCATGCGAGTGACAAAAAACAGGACGGGACTAGGTACGGTACACTGCAGTTCAGTCAACTCTGGTTTGGCAGCGCCATTGCGTCACATGTAACCCACGAGACGGCGTCGTGGGCCAAAAAAGTAGGCGGGACATAAGTTGCAATTTTTCGACGGACACTGGAAATTTCCGACAGAATTCCGATTGACAGTTGCAGATTTCTGACAGAGGAAATTATAGGTTCTCAAAATTGCAATTTTGCCCTTGGTTTCTGCCAAAATGGGCTTTTCAGATTCAGTCTTTGCACTTCTGGACGATAATTTTCAAGCATGAAGAAGATTTACCGACAATTTTCGACAGCCCAAAATTTAGGGGCCCCTTAACTCCCTGGTCACCACACCACCGGTTGCAGGTTGCAGCATCTGCAGTTTCAGCAACTCGTTGGCTCGCAGACTGCAGCGCCGCGCCGTATGACAACATTAGTTGTAGCAGCGGCAGCAGCAGCAGCAGCAGCAGTGTTACAGTCACAGACACGTGATCGCTGTACGATATCCCCCACGACAAACTCCCCTCTCCAGTGACAAAACCCTCTTAATGACAAAACCCCGTTCACGTGAAAAACAGTTCAGATCAGTATTAGCAGCTTTTGCTGACCCGCTTTCGTATAATCGCCCGACACACATTTTGTATGAACTAGGAAGTCTATTTGCATGTCGCATCTCACTTTCACCTAATTTGATACGGTGAGTTAGAACTTAGAACTTTTCGTGTGTATGCATTCTGTTATATAATCAACTTTATTCATCTGGCGTCAAAAAGTCAGCAACTACAATGTCAAAACATGTTGCATCACAACATTTCCAGTGGACACGGTGCGTTGTTTCTTGCTGTACGAATTTCTTCACTTTGTCCCATTCAGGGATAAATAATTTTATCTGTTCTTTGGTTGCATCGCATCACATCACCCCACTTTCAGTGGACACGCAGCTATAGACTCTAGTCTGACAGCAAAGACAAAGAAAAGAGGAGTTTTGTTGTACGGAGGTTTTATCGCGGGGGGGAGTTGTACCGTACCCCGATCGCCGTCGCCGACTACGATTCACTTGCCGCAGTCGCTGTATAGCCACTCAACGCACACGGACGGCTTGCATGCAGCACATACGTCTTAGTAGTGCATCTAGGAAGACAACAGTGATCTCAACAGACAGTGGCACAGACTGACTGTTAACGACTGTTAAGTCATGGAACTGCTACTGGCTGTAGCGACACGACTGTCACTTGGCGTCATCGTGCTAGTTCACATTCTTTGTACTCAGCTTACGTCGACTGCACCGTCTGCTATTGCTACTCGCTCGGCCCATCACCCTCCTGCCGGTAAAGTTGCCTATGCTGTCTTTATAGCGGTTGCCGTACACTGTACTTAAAATCACGAGTTTTTTGTTGCGGCAAGGCATATGGGACACAATGGCGTAGAAAGGGGAGCTCAGAAAGTCCGCCCCAATAGCGGGACACAATCTTTTGTTAAAATAGATAACAGGGACTTTTCGGTTCCACGTGGTCTGTCCTCAAGTTCTGCAGAGTGCAGACAAAAGATAAGCACGTGTTTAAACAACAATAAATTTAATAAATTGATTATGAAAAAAATTAAAATTGTTGCCACTACATCTCATATTTTTAGGCTATAATGCATCGAATTCGACTTTGGCTCAGGCTTCGCTCCAGACCCCGTTGTGGGAGGTCACAGCTTTCCCGAGACCCCTTAGCTTAGAAAGTGGTAGTTAAGGGTTTTACATTTAAGTGGAGGGAAGGAAGAGAAGAAGAAAATGGGGGAAGTGGTGAGTGAAAAGAGGAAAGAAAAAGAAAAAGAAGAGAGAGAAAAGAAATAGAGATAGGAGAAAAAAAGAGAGGGAAGGTGATGAAAAGGTAGTGAAAAAAGAGAGGGGCAGGGTAGGAAACGTATGGATGCAAGCAATTCATATTTCTGACTGCACTGATGAGACAGATACGTTGGAGAAAAGAGTGTTGTTTAAGATGCTGCGTGAGTGTAGGCAAATGACCGGATAGAGGCCTATAGGTCTGACTGCGTAGGGCTGAATGCTAACTAACAGAGCACTGTCCTGTTTTTACTCTTCACTGCTCTGCTTATAGTTTGTGGGTCCTGTGATTCTACGTCGTCGTAGCGTCGATCTTTATGGGACAAGGAGACACCACGCCGCCCACGAATGCCCCTCGCCAATATTTGGGGAGTAATAGCGGTAGTTAATTCACAGAAAGTCAGGAAAATCATTAGAATTAATGACACCAGATGTCATATTCTGAAACTAAAGTGTACTTAATTCGATTTTGGTTGTGGCTCTACTCCGGATCTTGCTGGGTGGAGCTTAGGCTACAGCGCTCACCGGACTGCGCCTAGCTGGATTTCAGGGGCCTACTTTTGATAGGAGAAAATGAAGGGAAGGGAAGGAAAGGAGAAAGGAGGAAAAGGGAAAAGGGAGGGGATAGGGGGAATTCGCCACTGTAGGCTATGTTCCTCTCCCAACCGCGGACAGAGATGGACGCCTATCAGGGGCGTCATTTAGGGGGGCTGGGGGGTCTACGGACCCCCCCAAGGATTTATGATTTCAGTTTTTTCTCTATAAATTGTACCTTTGATTAAACGTGAAACAGCTAAAATGTCAACTGCGTTACCGCTGCAAGAACAATAGGCCTACGACACATACAAACTATTCCAGAACTATTCAATATTACAGTTTGAAGTACAGGGTGCGGCAGAAAAAAGTAGCCCCTAAAGTTTTTTTGCTGTTTTCTCAGCAACCGCCTGGAATTTTTATCTGAAAATTTACAGATTTATTTACTAAATAGTTCTACGGCTAAATGCTAAATAAAATTTGATTTCATTAAAAAATGACGAAGTTATAGATTTTTTAACATGACCGCTTACTGATTTTTCAGCGTGAAAAAATGTTCAAGCTACAACACCAATTCAATAACATCGTTGAAACAAGTTAAATAACGCAGTTAACTAATGATCAGACGCCAAAATTCCATTGTCACTGTGAATGTTCGAAGTGTCCACCGACAGCTCCAAGCTCCAACACAAGCCTTCAGTCGCTTAATTTGAGAAGTCTCACAGTCTTGTCGACCGGTCCTTGTGGTAGGTTGCTCTAGATAACATGAAGCGATTCCTTGAGTTCCGCGATTGTTTTTGGCTTTGTTTTAAGCTTGCGGTAAGCTCCAACACTGCACACCACACATGATAGTCCACCGAGTTTGCATTCGGCGAATTTAGAGGCCATTGGTCTTTTCTGATGAAATCTGGACAGTTGGCCCGCAGTCAGTTTCCTGCGCTGCACGCTGTGTGTGCTGGTGCGCTGTCCTGCTGGAAGATGAATCCGATGGGCAGCCGGCGATTGCTTGAAAAGAACGACAATTTGGTGATAATCTATAAACAAAATAAACTACTGTTTGTCAAAGCTCACTATGACGTCATCGGCAGTAACGTGGTAACCGGTTTTTGAAAATTAAATAGTATTTTTAGCTTAAACATTTTTTAATGCTGAAAAATCTGTAGGCGGTCATGTTCAGAAGTCTATAATTTCGTCGTTTTTCAGCAGAATCATAGTTCACTTAGCAGTTAGATGTAGAACGTTTCTGTAAATGAACCTGTAAAATCCCACGTTAATATTCCAAGCGGTTGCTGAGAAAACGGCAAAAAAATTTAGGGGGCTACTTTTTTGCCGCACCCTGTATGGTTTAAACTCCCCTGGCGTTATGTGTTGTTTATTGTTACTTTCTCTTACGTAGGTCCTAGGCATAGCCAGAAATTGGAGTCACAAAAGGCGAACTAGGGCCAAAAATTGAGGCCGAAAGCTGACAACAAAGGTGCATGGACTTCTTGGAGAGAAGCCTGTCGCCGGGGCGGAGCCCCAGCAGCAAACGCTTTTTGGGCATGAAAACCCCCTAAAAATGCATACATTTAGTAGGCTATAAATTTTGTTCATTGTACTGCAGAACTTTGGCAAAAAGGCAACTTTGGCATCTTGGGAGGCATGGCCCCTTTGGCCCCCTGTGCCAATGTTCTGTTAATTGCTAATAGGAATTGGCGTATGCCTTTTCAGATGAGATGAAAATCATTGACCTTGGATGACCTTGAAGGTCAGTATTGCAACAGGAACTGCATAGGCTGTAACGCATCTTCCCTAGCGACAGCTGTGTTTTCTAGTTACAAAACAAGCTGCTAGCCTTGGTGAATGCTAACAGTTCTGTTTGTGTTGGTGCTTGAGTCAGGTTGTTGGACAATGAAGTTGTTTGCTTGGCACATAATAGCAGCAGCAGCAGCGCTGGTCATTAGTGAGGTTTGGTCACTGGACAATGGCTTGGCGCGCACTCCACCGATGGGCTGGAATTCACACCAGAGATTTGCCTGCAACGTCGACTGTCGCACCTACCCGGACGATTGCATCAGGTTAGGCTTACTTACTTATTAGGCTTATTGTTACTTTCTCTTCTGGTCAGTCTTACAGACGTCTGTTGTTTTTTAGTCCGGAAGGCCTTATGTTTTACAGCAGTTTTTGCTATTATTTTTTCTAATTTCGCCACCGTCGGCCGATCGCCGCGAAATTTTGTCACATTACGAGAAATGTGTTCGATTTTATAGTCCTGGTCCAAAAATTTGAAGGCCTACCCCCCACGCACAGAAAAAATGGGGGGGGGCAAAAACGTGCAAAATTTGGACCCATTTTGCACGACTTCAGACTTTGACCGCGAACATCTCCGGAACAGATGGAAATATTCAAAATCAGCAAACTAAGTGGGAGAAGTCTGGTGAATGTAAGTGAATTTCACGTAATTTTGTTACTGCCCAGCTCTGCTTGCAACCACAAGGGTTCGGTGACGCTTACAATGCACCAAATTCGTTTTTCGGACCTCGCTGGGGGAGCTCATGACGCTCCCCCAGAGTCCATAGTTGGCTGGCTGGGGAGAGGGATACTATCTCCCCATTCTGCTCCCCGTCGACGCCTGCGGCGCCTCACCTTGAGTTTGAGGGGATTGCTCCAAGGAGGATAGACGCCCTTGAATAACGCTTTTTATCGCATGCAAGTCAATCTCCATGGCAGTCTTTGCATTCCTGCTGTATTTTTATAGGCCTACTGTTATGGTCATAGAGAAAAAAACAAGAAATTTAAGCTAATGCTCACGAGACGCGCGAAAGTCTATAGCAGTTCCGGTTCAGTGTATTAGCTGAAAATTAACGTGTACTCGGCTAATACGTGGCCATTAACTGGTGCAACTGCAGTGGGGTCCAGGGCAGAGCCCCTGGTCGGGTGGTCAGAGGGCGAAGCCCCCCTGAAGCTGAAACGCTTTTTGCTTTTGAACGTTTAATGGAAGCCGCAAATTCGCCCATTTTTCTGAAATTTGAAAACGCAGAAAATCACAGATATTTGCGGTGTTTTAGCCAAAAATAGAGTTTAGCAAGCTGCAAAACGTCGTCACGAATTAATGTGAGCTATAAAAAAGCACTGAACTTCACAACAGGCACAGTTGGCCTACGGTACAATAATAAATGGGCTGTGTCAAACCCGGTCTGTCGTCATCAGAATGCTTGATCCGTTGATCATCGCCGATGTCGTCGCTCGCAAGCGGTCGCCGTGTCTTTGGCGTTTGACATCGTAAAACGTATACGGTCTGACGCTTTGCCATTGTCGTCTCCACTCGCTAATGACTAAGCTGAGCTCATAGTTACGTTTTGTCTATCCCTTCTTTGACTTCTAGCTGTTCCGTGTGCAAGTGGCGGGCTGGCAGCAAATGCTGTGCAAGACAGCGGGCGGGCGGGCATGTCCAAACTTAATTGCATTATGATATCGTGACACTGGCAAGCCTTTGTGTCCACCATATACATGTAGATTTTAATGCGTAGAAACATGCTAACAACCTGACGAAAGTATCACTATAGGGTATAATTAGTTTTAGTTAATCGTTTGCATATTTTGATAATGGCCATTAACTGGTGCTATGGCCATTTTTTGGTGAATTTACCCTATATGCGATCAGTGGCGTATTTAGGATTTGGCAAAGGGGGGCCATGGCGAGCGCGCAGAGCGCCAAGGGCGGCGTCACCATAGGAGCTGGGAGGGACATGTCCCCACCACTTTTGCAGGATGTACCACGCAGGGGGTACAACCCAATTTACGTTGTACACCTGCGGGGTACTACAGCCGGCCGCTAAAGTTACGCAATTCACATTCGGCTTTAGCACTTGGAAATTCTGCTTCCTGTTCCTGTACAGTTTGCTACTTGTCATACAGTCTAGGAAGCTAGGATCTTGAATTTTGCACTGCTGGAGAACCCGATAAGCACCCGTCTTGCTGACGTGCCAGGTCGACGCACCCTTCGGTCTACCGCTACAAATCTCCTGGCTGTTCCGTCCTTCAAGCTGTCAACTATTCTCGGCCGCGCTTTTCCAGT
>Ga0209367_1003302_pt1 | contig 21909 bp, 10 predicted proteins | sample WorMetLIZISLAND2_FD_187412 | JGI IMG/M metagenome (GOLD analysis project Ga0209367, IMG submission 187412) | Marine gutless worms symbiont microbial communities from Max Planck institute for Marine Microbiology, Germany - Olavius geniculatus... ... | reverse complement strand
AATTTTGCCCACCCCCCCCCTCATTTAGCGTTTTCGTTCGGGGTGACCCCCTTCGAATTTATGGAAAGGCTTTACGGTTCCTGAAACTAGAGTCTTCCGGGCAGCCGACAGTGAAAATTTGGTAATTCTAGCTCGCACCGTTTTTGACTGATCCACCCGTGTGACAGACAGACGGACGGACAGAATTGCGATGGCTAAGACGCGCTGAAAGCAGTAGCTGCTTTCCCGCGTAAAAATCACTTCTGTCACAGTGTCATTCTGTCAGTCTGTCTGTAAACACTCTCACGGCCGCAATTTTGATTCGATTTTAATAAAATTTTGCACAGTTATTCGGGGCCCGAAAAGTAAGATCGAGTTTGTTTGGAATAAAAATCTGATAACTCCTTCCCCTATTTTACCCAAATTTTTAAAAAATTTGCATTACGGCCTATGGGGAATTTAAAGCGGTATAACTCGGTCCCTGTAAAAGATAATTGCGCACTGTTTTTACCTACCCCTTATTTTTGGGGTCGGACAATCTTATGGTGTCATTTAAATTTACCCCCTAACGACCCCTGTTGCCATAGCAACCATTCAAAAGTTGCAAAATTTTGCATTGCAGCCAATGGAGATTTCAAAGTGGTATAACTTGGTCCCCGTAAAAGATAACTGCGCGCTGTTTGCATATCCTCCTATTTTTGGACCCGGGCTATCCGATGGTGTTATTTAAATTTCTTCCCTGTCGACCACTGTTGCCATGACAACGAATTTTGGGACAAAACTGACTATAACTCAGCCCCGTTAAAGACAATTGCACGCTGTTGCACCTACCTCCTTATAACTGTATGCTAATTAGGCTATACAGCGTGGCAATGGGACAGTTACCGTACCTCGTTTCACAGAACGTATTGACTATAAGATTGCTTGTTGTTGAGTGGAATTGACAGCAAGTGGCATTAAGCCACCTAAAATTCGGCTTCAACTACACAGCTGACTTAGTTGTTAACTTATGCCTTTTCTATTCGTGCCTCAAAAAGTTTTACCAGCTTACCATCAGCAGCGAAAAAAGCAGGCTAAAATACTACGCAGAATCCAAAGTCCGTGCATTAAAGCAGTCAAGTTGGACATCAAGAGTTTTAGAGTTTATGCCTTAATGAAAAGAAATTATGGAACACGTACACGACTGTCTGTCAAGAATGAACCTGTAGATAGTGGCGGAGTGACGAACGCTGAGAATAAGAAGCATATGAATATAAAAAGATGCAAGGATGAAAGTAACAACTACAACTTAATTGGCCCGCACTAGAAATACAACTCAGTTTATTCCTATAACTCGTCATTGCAGGTGTACGCTTATAGCAGCTGAAACTTAGGTAATGTTGACGTAAAAGATGGTACAGAATCTGGAGTCTGTGTACTGAGAGATAGTTGATGTTGTCACGCGACGAACGCAGCAGAACCTACAACAGTGCACATCCCGGCACTGCGGCGGATGGGCGACGGCGTGGACTGCGCAGACGACGCGTCGAGTCCCGGCGGTATACGGCATCACTGACTGCACAGACCGCTCGGTCTCAGCAGTCTTCACACCGAGGCACAGAGACCCAGTCGAAACAGAGACGCCAAGACAAACGAACGACTAAACCGAACTGGACAATTTTATTACGCGATCATCGCCGCCGACCTCGCGAGACGGACGCTGATAGGTACGACCCCCGGCGCGATGACAGTTGCATGTCTGCAGCCATTCCATCTACCATCAGACTACCACTACACCACTATACCACCATTGCAGCGGTCCCCGGAGTACCTTGCAACGTTATTTGCCTCAAATTGCTTCCAATCTACACGCGCGGCTTGGCAGGCTTCTACAAATGAGCTATACATAGACTTATTTTTCAGACTTCGACGATAACCTTTAGCCAGCGACACACGAGCCGCTTGTGCGGCCGGCATGCGGCCGGGCAGCCGTTCAAGTCAAGCCGGGAGCCAGCCGTCGTCAGCAAAGAAGTTTTAATAATTATTTTACATTTTCTTATATATGTAACGCAATGACGCATAAGTCACCTAAAAGTCCAAAGTGCGTTCCCATTTATTCTCTGGTTTTCTTCTTTATTCCAATATTTTTGTAGTCCGCGATATTCATATCCCAGAGACAACCATCTAAGCGATACATTTCTATCAACGTTTTTACACGTTCTCGATCCTCCCAGAAAGCAGAATCAGACGTGCGCACGAAGTACGAATAATCAGAATCGGTGGAAGACATAATTTTTAGACGACCTGACTAGATGTAAAGTGTAAACAAATCAAATTTCTCCCGAAGACGCACTATTTAATTTTATAAGTATGTAAATCGAATTAAACTTCTATGCTCGGCGGCCCCGCTCACGCGGGCCTAGCGACACGAGCCGACTGTCCGGCTTGCGGCCACAAAAAGCATTGCACTGTCTCGTCGGCTGTCAGCGACACAAGAGGCGCATGTGCGGGCCCGCTCAAAGCGGCTCGTGTGTCGCTGGCTTTACGTTCTGAACTGAGTGTTAACTAGGCTACTCAGTTCTGTAATGTACCACCGTTGTTCTTCTACAATCTGCTTAATCGCAGTACACGACGAAGTTTACGACGACGATGCACAGAACACAAATGTAGGACTTGTTTGCTTGTATCTGCAGCTGCGAAAGCTGACGAAAACCACGACGCAGTTTTAGGGCTAGAAAACTTTGTTTAACCTTGGGTACGATATGTCGTCTGTCTGTCTGTAACACATGTACTGTGGCTAAACGGTACGTCCTAAAAAGTCGGTGCCGATACCGTTGGATAGGGCAATGACCAAGGTTGTTAATAGTAACCTTGGGCTCTATTCAAGAAAAATCGCAAAGGGCTGTCGCACGTACGCCGGTCACAAATCGAATTTTCGACGTCGCACCCTATTCACGAAACCGATCGCACGTGCGACGTTTGTCGCAAACGGTTTGCGACGTCGCACGCGCGACTAACTTTCGTGAATAAGCCCCCTTGTCTCTATCTGCAGCGGTTTAGCCACAATTTTGAACGCAAAGCCACGCTCCGAATTACCGCAGCGTATCTTAGCGTTGACTGTATAGTTCGATATAGCAGCGTCACCATAGCGCGTATGGATCTGCAGTCCCTCTGTAAAATCGCTTTCTTTTAGCGATCAAAAAGTCGGACGCTGACTTTCGGCTATAGACGATACTGTCGGCCCACCCTGGCGACAGCTGCGCTTCTTGTTCTTATGTTTTTATATGTTTTAAGGTTTTGAAGGTTATAGAGTTTTTTTAGTTCTAGAGTAGCTTACAAAAAAGACCGGACACTAAATTATGACCCAGCAGAATGCTGTAATCTAATTGAACTAAATTAATTATATATGATATGTACAAATGCACAACAAATGAAAAAAAACCTAAAAATCTAAAATTTAGACTGTCGAGGTTTATGGTACTTTTGAATATAACCAATTTTTTCGCCATGCGCAGTTCACGAGACCGAACTCAAAATTAGTGCTTAGATACAATAGTTGTAAGCTGATATTTTAGTGGTCACGCTCGGCTGAGCAAGGCCAGTGTCGCTGATGATGACTGATGACGCTGCACAAAGCGAACGTTCCACGCTTCAGCCGATTTCTCTTTTATTCCGCTGATGATAGGTTTATAACGCTCACAGTCTGTTGTATCGGCTCCTGCTGCTGCATGGTGACAGCGACACGAGCACTGCAGGTGATGCTAAAAGGTTTTGGTAACTTCCCGGAATGTCTGAGTTCTAACAACTTGGTATATACTTGCTGGAAAGGAAGCAGCGGCTCGAGATGTCTCTGACAACTAAAGGCAATCATGATGGTTCCAAACTATACGCGAGTGTTGGTGCCTGGAAATGCAGATATTTCATAAGAACTTTGATGCAAGTAAGCTCGCATGCTCACATAACCGGTAGTAGCCTGCATGACATAACCATTTACTGCAGATCCAAAGCCCGTTTAGTGGCAAAATCCGCTGTTTGCGTATCAGCAAGTGGCTGTCTTCACAGTGTGCTATAAAAATGCAACAAACTGCCGCAATAAAACAACTGAAAGCAATCGCCGTCGACTGCGTTTAGCTCCAATGAGTTTAGAACGGAGCGCTACAACTGTGCAGCGAACTCGTTGCGAATTTGTTGCAGAGATTCATAATATAGGCTAACTGCAATGCAAGAAGACACGTGATTGTGCCGCACTGTTGTACGGTAGTTGCATTGGACGCATGCGAGCTGCATGAGTACCAGACTGCGACGCTGGACATGCAGCCAGTGCGCTCCAGCTCAGCTACCATGTCGTCTCACGGCGGAAGTGGACGGACGGCGCTGAGAGTTAGAGTGAGTCAAGCGTGACTCGCTGACACCAGCACTAGCAGCAGCAGCAGCAGCACAACTGATCCGCCACTGGATAGTGAACATGCTGACAGCCGACCAGGTGATCGTGTACGCGCTGTGAGAGGAGAGACCGTTCTCTCGTGACACACGGGACGCCAGCAGCAGCAGCAGCACGGCGTGACCGAGCGCGTCGACCTCTCGCCACTACCACACCACCCACGACTGATCACTTCATCTTCACACCGCCCGTGCGCAGCGCGACTCCAGCCAGTGCGTCACATTTGCATCGACGACGACGACGCCGGAAGTGCTTCATAACCGACAAGTGCGCATGTTCGCTCGCTGCATGACGTCACTACCGGAAGTACGCAGCTGGTTCCGCTGACACCGAGCTAGCAGTTGATCAATACACTTACACTACACTACGCCAGTTGCTGCTGCTGTTGCTGTTCATTTGTGTTTTCAGCTTTGCGAATTTTGGTCAGAAATCCCTGACTACGTAGAAAATGAACAATACGTAAAGCTTCAAATTATAAAAAAGTGTCAAAAATATCAGCAGTTCGTTAATTCTTAAGTGCAAAGTGTACAGTGCATGGGAAGTGTTTAGCAAAACGTTTGATGTTAAAACACAATGCAGCAACTATGATTTTGTATTAAATTCAATTTTTCGTTAAAATCAGTTAAGTTTTATTATATTGAAAAATGAATTAAGATGTACATAGTGAGTCTTTTACAAAAAAGACATATTTTATTAGCTTTCCTCGTTTTACTGCGGTATTGAATGTGCAAATTTGTTCATTTGTTGTGCGACCTGCTCGCACGATATCTTAGAATAGTGGAAAGAATTTCGCCAAACATTGGTTGCTCATCTAATATGGGTGTGAGGTTTTGAACATCGAGCATAAAATTAAGAATAAAAGTCAAGACTGCTACAAAACCAGACGTGAAAACTTCGAAAACTTTGGGACCCCGTGCAATAAACGGGCTAAAGTGTCGCAGTCAAGTTTCACTACGTAATACACTATACGTGCGTCACGAGGAATCCTTGTAGGATCGGGGCCAAAGTCAATATAAAACTACAATAATTGAGGCTAATCGTTTTTAAAACTGTTCGGTTGCTTACCTACGCTACATACGTAAATTACGCACATTCCGCGTTTTATGCACCACCCTGCAGTAAATTTAGTGATGGGCAGAAACATGCACAGTATGCACTGTGCATACCTCAGCCCACTGTCGAAGCATCTAGTTTCAAATAAAAGTTTGCATTTCGAACAATGGCACTCAGCAGTACTAAAAATTCACGCAGTCCAGAAGTGTTTTTTTCTTCAGATTTCTGGCAGGGCGAGAGACTGCGGACGAGCGAATGTGTCGAATGCGGCTGGCTGCGGTAAGAATCGCGTGACTGCAAAAGCAGCAGGATGCTATACAGCGCCGCGCTGCAGTGGGTGCCGATGCCGCCTGAGCCTGCAGTGCAGTGCAGTGCCGCGTTCTTCTGATCCGCTCATTGTCCAGCCCGATCGACCGTCCGCACTTTCTGTCTTTCACACGCCGACTCAAAGCAAAGCGTCGCTAGTCGCTGGTCGCTAGTCGCCTTAGCTTGCATCTACGAGTCAGGCAACCGTCTTAGCCACGACTAACATGCTATGAAATATCGTCCACATCTCGCCAAGAACCTCTCGCACAATGACTATCGCATCGATGGGATGGGGCGACTGAAATCGCGGGAGTGGACATTGCGGGAGTGATTGGTAGTAGAAAAAGTATGTGCGCACAGAAAAGTTTCAGTTATACACTTAGTAGGCCTATGTATTGCAATTATTTTTGGCTCTCATGTAGCCTATAACCATGAAACGGAAGGCTATGTTTTTTGGACATGTCAACTCAAAGAACGTGAATATTGATTATTTTTGGATATTTATGATGTTACTAAATACTGAACAAGTCAAATGCAATAAAAAATACGCATCACAAACGTGTGAAATAAAGCACTCAAACAGTTATTAGCAGCAAAGTTCACACTGTCTCTAGTGAAAATTACGAGATCCTAGCTCGCAGTCAGTCTCGTGTACGTGTAGCCTATAAGCACTGTCTCTAATGAAAAATACGCATCACCATCGTGATCATACCACGACACACCGGACCCCCTGCATCCATCTCAGCAACTCGCATTGCACAGTTTTCACAAAAGCGTGCGTGCCCACACGGCACCAATGCGAACCCCTCGCGCGGTGCAATCAGACACACCTCGCAGAATTGTGAATCTGTCACGGCCGACGCTGACCTAACCTCCAGTGAGCACTGTTCGGGACTACGTTGCTCAAACAGATACCTTTGATTTGCCGCTGGTTTTGATCGCTGCTTATTGCTGTTTCGCTACTCCCTCAATGTCCACTCCCGCGATTTCAGCGCCCCCTTCTTAATCCCTAGCGATTAGAAACTTTCTAATCGGTTTTCAGTTCACTTTTTAATCTATAGATAAGAAGTAAGTTAATCGAATTCGGTTCTTAGCGGATGTCAGATTAAGCAGATGTCGATTAGAAAAAAGACAATCCTACTTCTCGACGAAACATGAACTCAACGTATTGTATGCATAAAGTAAGTAAATTAAGGATACCAAAATAACGACCAATCTGTTAGGAATCCCGGGATTGCAATCACTAACGTCAACGACATCGACCCTTTGTTCTATCGTTTGAATCGTTCTGTTGGTACAATAAAATTGTCGCTGACAAATGCCGACAGGAAACGCGTACGATCTCGCAGCTTTACTGTGCTTCGTCTCACAGCCTGGGACACGCTTTCAAAAGCCACTTGACATTCATCATCATCACCTATGATCATCTTTAAGGCTGCTATCCCTATACTGGTGGGCGCAGCTTGCACCCAGCGAAAAATAGGGAAAGTTTTGTTGAGAATGTATGCAAAATTGCTTATCACCAGAAGCGCTGTTTTGGCTCAAAATGCACCACAAGCCGTTTGGCGGCCGGGCTCTGTCCTGAACTGGAAAAGCTGTACTAAAGGTGTAGGTCCCTGGGAAGAGGAGAAAGCAGGATAAAATGCGAAGAATAAAAGACAAAACAAGGAGTGCAGGGAAAAGGAAAGATAGTAAAGAAAAAAGGAATAAAGGATAAAGAAGAAGAGCGGAGAGAAAAAATCGGGCGGGAAATGGGGAAAAGAGAGAAAGGTAGAGAGAGAACTTTAGCCCGATTTCGATTTTAGATTTGAGAGGATGTATGCCCAGCCCTGATCATCTTAAAACTAAACTGCTTAGCGGAGCATAAATATAGGCGTTGTCAACTTACCTAAACACGTCCGTGGTGGCTTTGCTGTAAGAATGGGCCAACATAAATACGCGTACTGAACCGAACGCCGAACTGTCTTCGGCACGAGACGCATGCACGAGACAACGTCACGATACCGACCAGCTACAGCGGCATCCGGCCTCCTTGGCTGCGATCGTCTTCTGACCGCTGCTGCTGCTGCTGCTGCACGCTCTCTCTGCTCGTTCCCGCCCGTGCATCAGACGATGAATCCATAAGCTTAGCTAACCTATAATTCGATTTCTCAATGCGCAGTCCACCCGCAAAGTGCGCGTCGGAAAACAGAATTAAAACAGTGGCGTGATGACTTAGACGCCTCAACAATTTTAACACCAGCTTGACACGTGGCTTACTTTAGTTATCAGTAGATAATTTAGATATTAAATTCTTTTTTAGCAAAAAAGGAAAACAGTATTTCCGTTGATAATAATTATGATTTTCTTGCTTTTTAATTTGTATTTTTACTAATATTCGATTACGATATATAGGCCTATCGGTAGGCTAAGCTGAATTAGTGTGCCAATACGCTAATCACGACGTTTCCACTTAGTAGGATATTTTACACGTAAAATTATTATGGAATAAACTTACCATACATAGTTCTTGTGAAATTTAATCTTAAATTTTTAGAGGTAAATCATCTAACGTACAAATGTGAACAAAAAATCTGATTTGAACTCAAGAGCGCATTGCAACAGCATTGGTTAAAATTAATTTCGGCACAATTCCCTTTTGAAATATGCGTTCCAGTCTGCAATCGCAAAAAAATCACTGAAACCTGCTAACTTTAAGCTTCAAGGTCATTTAAAGTCATAGATGTTGGTACCCTTAGAAAGCTCGTCAGCAGTACGACTTGTTATGATAGCAGCAAGTCTGTGCCTATCTGCAATCGTTTTCATGCTAAAAATGGTAAAATAACGATTTCGTAAGGTTCTGTTTTTGACGCCTTCGAAAGGAATCTTCTCGCCCACTTGCACGAAGTTTTATCACAAAAAACTACAAACTCGCCGACTTTACGCTATCATATGGCAACAACCTGGATTCTCTATCTCACCTGGGCTTTAATCGATACCAGGTTGTGACAAACAGACAGACAGACAGAATTACCACAGCTAGTACGCGCTTAGCACTACGTGCTGTCGCGCGTTAAAATAGCAATAGGCTATAGTGTTACGTTAAACACGAAGTGCAATACCGTACATATGTGTGCCTGTTAAGTAACCTAGAATTTTTTAAGCGGCTGTGCATTTTACACCCAAACGTGATTGTGTAAATCACGTGCATCTGTAGGTCAAGTGAAACGAGAAAGTAATTAAAACTTGACTGATTTATTGAAGATTTTTTCGCTTATCGTTTTTGAATACAAAAAAATCCGTTTTAGTTAAATGTATTTTATTTTGATATGTAACGTGTAATGGACAAAACTGATTGTTGGCCAATTTATGAGCGTACGTTACAATAATTTTCTTACCGTTATGCGCTGCGTTTGACTTGATAAGTTGTTCTTTTTAGGAGATTTTGCTTTTATACAGTTTGAAGCCATGTGTGAAGTTTTTACCTCCAGAGGATCCGCGGCATTTAGGCCTATTGCTATTCCGGGCGTAGAAACCGTACATTAGCTGGGACTGGACAAGGTCTGACAAACCTACCTGCCTTGTAAAAAGATTTTCTACACACAAAGTACAAAATTCACAGAAGATTCACAAAGGACTGCTATTGGTTTATTATCAGTGACAGCATCAGGGGCCATGGCAGTCTGGGCTCCCTTGTGAATTCTATATAGTCGGTCGGTCAGCTTAATGGAAACGTATGCAAATGTATTTCTCTCGATTCACTTACCTTAGTGTTTTTTTCTCCAAGCTGACAGCGTGTTTAGACGGGGCGACTGAAATCGCGAGACCTGACAATGCGGCACCACTTTGCAATGGTGGAAATCGCGAGACAACGTGAAGTAACGCTAAATGACACATAAAATTAACTTTAACTCCACGTAACCCGTAGTCAGTTAAACACTGAATGAACTTTGACAAAATAGCACAACACAGTAGTATTATATAAAAACATTCCATAAACTTTAACACGCGATTATTTATTTCAATAACGGAATAAAGAATAGCAAAATCAGTCAGTTCAACATTGAGTAAACTGTGAAACGCGTTTAGTTAGGAAAATATCAGCAAAATAGCACAATACATCATAAATATATAAAAACCGTCTAGCAGTAAAACGTTAAACGCCTCTATCGTACGCTGTTTACGAGAAAATAGGCCTACACATAACGCACGTAATAATAACGACGCAGACATTTGCGGCCGCCTGGCCACGCTTTATTGGTCGGACTGACAGTACTGTCTACGTTCGCTGATGAACGGACCCTTTTTGCTCAACTTCTGATCTGGTGCCGCGTTGTCAAGTTTCGCGATGCCCACCTCTGCGATCTGGTACCGCAATGTCAGGTCTCGTGATTTCCACTCTTGCGATCTAAGAAAGTAATAAGTAAGTAATCTTTTATTAAACAACTGTCAAACGCCATTGCAAAACAAAACATAACATAGCAAAATCGGTACAATATCGATAAGAAAAATGAAATGAAATGATTTCATTAATATGTGTTCTTAAATGATCATACAAGCCCTAATAGAACTGATTAGATGATTCTGCAAACGGTGAAAGTTTATCCGGCTATTAATTTGGCTTATTGGTTCGGCTATAGCTGACTATGTAGGGTTCGTAGAATGCTTCTTGGAGCAGCTTAATCCTTAGTCCATCAACGAAGGCATAAACTGGATGAAAGCGAAATGCATTGAGATAAATTGCAGAAGAGTATCATCGTATGCATTCGAGCGAGCCAGCAACAAACAGTCCGTGGACTGATGAACGAGCGAGCGGATGGAACATTTGCGGCAGTAGCAGCAGAAACCTATTACGTGATATATAGGACTCAGCGTGTAGAAGAAAAGCACAGCTGCTGTATGGCAGAGCACGTTCACAATTCCACGTCTCCACGAAGCTTCCAGAACCCTTATATTGTCGCTTTATATATGGCCTCGACAAGAGATGCGCCGTCAAACGATTGTACGCCGAATACCGCAGATATACATATCTGTAACTGGAACTGGCCTTTCCATGGCACTAAATGGTAGAAGAAATTTTCCAAGGTCGTACATGAAAGTGCCACGATAGTCAAGCACGTTGCTCTCGCAGTTTTTGGGTAAGTAAACCGCGCCTACGATTCGAACTTCTGTTTTGACATATGGCGCGTTACAAATGCAGACTACTTACTTACTTACTACTTACTTACTATTCATTAAAAGATCGGCTAACCTCACATCTAATCATAACAATAGCTCACTCACCAGAGTCTCACTATGGATCAGCTGTATTTGTTACGTTTCAGTGCATTTTGATCCACCCATTTAATTTGTGACCTCCCCTAAATTTCTGCAGCATTTTCCATGCGTACGGTTCACCACAAAGCGAAACACAGGCCTATACGAAGTAGTTTTCCTGCCTTTGTGTAACAAAAAAAAACATACAGGCTGGTACACGAATGTCATTGCATGTCAACGTCTCTCGGTTAGTGAGATGCAATTTGACTCCACAAATTGTACACAAAGTTACAAACACCATTTTTTGCATAAAAATATATTTTAAAAATGTGCACGTCATTAAAATTCTGCAATATCGGTATTTATTTTAAATCGAATATATCGCACGTATCTCTACGCAGACTACAGAGGCATAAATCCAGTTTCTGCTATTCTTTGATGCAGACAATGCTTTAGTAAGGTGAGTGCACTATTGGTGAATTTGCATGCGGTGCTATACGTAGGGCCTACTATTACCCTCATCCGCCAATAGACAGCATTCTGACATTGATGACTATTCTGGAGGATAAGAAAAAACATAATTATAACTGTCATTACTGTTAGTTACATATGCACACTTAGAATTGGCAGTTCTTAGAATTTTAGGTTAAGGTTGTAAAAGTTAAACTTTTTTCGGTTATTATGTGTACCTGCATTGCCTGGAAAGGCCGTTCCCGAGATGACCTATATTGTGTCGGGCGGGACGTAAAACCTCACTCACTAGACGTACTGTGATTCTAAGACCGGCCGCTAGTCGGCCACTTCGTATAGACAGCAGATAAAAAAAACGCTGGCAAATTTGCTGACTGCTTTATCAACATTTAGCGTTGCTTCCAAATTTATTTGCTAGTTTTTTATACGTCGTATTTATGAACAGCTATTCTAAGCAAAAGCGATTATCAATATTAAAACTTTTTTGCGTTTGATCTAGAATGCATTTTATTGGACATCACCGGTAAAAATAACTTTTGGCGGCTACTGATTCGAAATTTTCGCAATCCGCACAACTCTGATTTTTCGGACTGGCTGCAAGAGGCAATCAAGCATTGGACTGGCAAAAGCAAGATCTATAACAGCATGCAGGTGCTGACCATATCCGCTGCTGGAGATGTACACTGATTAGTATTTACCCGGACGTTCACGGCTTCATATATCTGACAGAATTTCCACCAGTAAGTGATATTCGAATTCAGACAATAAAAGTAGCCTAAACAAAATGCTTAAGATTTTCATAAGATGGAAACCATAATATACGTGAATTAGGTCTATACGGTGAGATTTGATATCGAATTTTGTGATTTGTAGCATTGCCCATTCAAGGAACCGGGTACCCGGTTGCAATTAGTCAATTACCCGAGTACTGGGACTTGGTTTCAACTTTAAAGCAAGCAAAAAAACAACCAGGCTGGAAAATGCGAGAAAAACAAATTACCTGTGTGGTTAATGTACACTGTGTTCTAATGAAAAGTAACCCCTAAGACAAATAGCGATAACTTGACAAAAACGTATCACTTTCTTCTAAAATTTTAACAAAAAATTTGAGCTAATGCTCACGAAACGCGCGACTTATTGGCCAAAAATCGCAAATTTTGCCCACCCCCTCTCTTATTTAGCGCTTTTGTTCCGGGTGACCCCCTTCAAATTTATGGAAAAGCTTTACGGTTCCTAAAACTAGAGTCTTCCAGGCAGCCGACGGTGAAGATTTGGTGATCCTAGCTTGCACCGTTTTTAACTGATCCACCCGTGTGACAGACAGACGGACAGAAGAGATGCGATGGCTAAGACGCGATAAAAGCAGTAGCTGCTTTCGCGCGTAAAAAGCGTACCGGTCTGAACTGTGCTCGCTTCGACTCGCTCGTATGTATTGTCACTCGCACACGGCAAAAATCTCGCCTGATTTCGCTCGTCCTGTTTTTCGCTCCACGCTCCAGTCGACCGCTAAAGTCAATAAATAGATGTTGGGTCGTCGATATACGTCGTCGTCGTGTGAGCTGTGTGATGCTTGGCTCAGTTGCAAGGCACTAGCAGCAGCAGCAGCAGCGCGCCCACGACGAAGAAAAACTGCAAGCACGCGTTCCGTTCGTCCGTCCGAAACGCAAACGGCACACCGCAGAGGATCCGATTGCGGACAAACAGACAGACAGAATGTACCTGAGCAGAAAAGAGAATGGCTATAGCGCCAGCGGGCGCCAGTTAATAATTTCCTCAGTTACTACACCTCACAGTTGTCACAACCTTCTCAGAAAAAAACAAGCAATGCAGTACGCAGTTTTACTGATTTGTGTCTTTAGTGATTATTCTGAGTCAAATATAGCACCAAGACTGCACATAAGATTCCAACCCATGCGGGCGCTCATTTTCCCTTTTATTCCAGTCTCGCATTTTCAGTCGCCCCAATTAAGACAGGAGATCGTGATTTAAGGTTTGGTTAATTCATATTATGTCAGTGCATCGTGCCCCTCCATCAGCTATAATTAGGCTTAGTGGGCCGTGTTGAATGTCTGCCCACTGGACCCAAATATTTTACAAGCTCCAGTCCCAGGCGCCGAACAGCTCATATTTACGAACTTCGTGGCGAACTCTTTCGCAGTTTCGTCACTGATCATCGCGCTGCCAAAAGCTAGTTGCTGGAGTGAGTATTAGATATATTTACAAAACCTTTGCGATAAAATCTCCGCAACGACAAAAACACACGTTTATTTGTGGAAGGAGTTACGATAAGTCGTAGACAGGGTTTTGGCGTATCATCCGCGTATGAGGTTCAGTCGTAGGATAATTTTGTCGTTAGGTTTGTGGAACAGTCGCCTAGAGCGCCCTGACAGTCGCGGGTCCTAGCCGTCCAGCTGTTACCCTAATGGCTTATTAGACTTACTGCAGTATGCAGTGTATCCTTAGCCTATATGCTAGTTAGTGTGATTTACTGTCAACGGAAGAAGTTTACCATTTACCTGCACTCCGTCAAAGGTGAACTTTGAGGCGGACTAGGGGCTATATGAGGTGAAAGATTGGGCGTGTGGATGCCGGTGGACGTGGCAACGCTGGTATGCAGTGCATTAATGATGTATCGAAGTCTGATGTAGATTAGAGACCGACGATCGATGTCTGACGGACACGCACCAACAGTCGTACGACGGTCTGGGGGTCGCAGGCATCATCAAACAATCAACAATTCTCGTTTTCTGAACGTTCTCTGTTTTGTACGTCCATGACGGCGAGTCTTGTTTTTCGGCTTCATTGATGCGCGGGCTGACCATTGCACGGTGGACGATCCTGCTGCATTCAGCTCTGTTGTCTGCTGTCCTCAAAGTGCCCCTTAACACCAGTCCAGTCCACGTATAGTTATGTCACTCAAAAACGTCTGATAACGTCGAATAGTTTCGTTTTTTACGTGGCTCCAAATAGTTTCATCACTTCGCCAAATTTAACTGAAGCTATTACGCGGTAGCCCGCTATATAAGGTGCAGAATAAAACAAAATTATTGTCAGAAAACTCACTGTTTTGTAAACTATTTCTCTGACAGACGTTTTTATAATGCCGTTGGTTTCTTTGATTGGAAATCAGGCAGTACATTCACTGTCTGTTTGCTTACCACAACGCAACAGGGCCGAAGTCAGTACAAAAAAATAAGATAGGTATAGCTTTTCATGTAACACATCTCAGAGCTCTATGGTGTCATCCTGTCATACGGGATCACACAGTGTTGCCGCAGTACATTTATATGACGCGAATGGCTATGTGGTGTTACCTGTTATCCGTCACAGGTAAACCTGTCCCGCTTTAACCCCCGCCAAACTCGATTTATCTACCAAGCAGGGATGGAAGGCTGACTTGATTTAGTGGTTGGTTGTATGTCGAGATGCATGCTTACCTGTTCACAGAGCAACCGGGCCCGACGTAAATCGACACTGGACCCTGTTATTGACTGTCGGCGCCCTAGCGCATGGCAGTCCTTAAAACCAAGCACGCAAGCAGGTCTCTAGTCTAGGTGCATGTCTGTCTGTCTGTCTGTCTGTCTGTGTGTCCACGGACACCGCGATGCACTGGGTCGATTTGCAGCAGCAGCAGCAGCACAGGCTCGACTGGGTGGAGTCAGTGCTGCTGCTGCTGCAGCTGTGTGGTGGCGGGTAATCCTAGCGTCACACGGCAGGGCTTGCTGCGTCGTCTGCTGCTTTCTCTGTGCGTTACCAGTACCAGTGTGAGCTAAGTGTAGATGCATAGGCCTATAGCCCTATGCCGCGGTGCATGACCACCGGTCACGGAGTCACGGTTTGAAAGGAGACAAAATAGGCTACTGCAAGCAGCATGAAGCCGAATGCGGCGTGTATGGTGTACATGGCTTAATATTGGCGATGACAGACTTATGAACTACTGCGTCAGCTATAGAGTGGAGTCTGAGTAGACCTACATGCAGTTTCGTAATACAGGCACAACAAGCATGAGGCAGTGAGCTGAAGTCTATGAATATTGCTCTGGGATTTAAACGCGTACCGGGCATGAGAAAGACGTGGCACAGATCGCCATGTTACTGTCGTTGTAGTGTTTGCTCTGAACAATAAACTCGCCTACAATTAGCTAAAGGCAGCCAAAGCAAACTTGTATAGGACAGGCGTTGCTGCAGCTGCCAGCAGTCTGCGCACCAGTCACGTGCGTCCTGGCATGCTCCGACTGACGACCGAGACAGAGGCCTAAGCACTCAAAACATGGGCAGTGGTCGATTATTATCTTATCAATAATGCTGCAGTCTTCGGGCGATTATGTTTATCAGAAAGTGTCAATGTTTGTTTTTTTAGTTATACTTACTGTCAGTTTTTCGAATGCTGTCTGTCTCTCTGTCTGTCCGAACGATTCCGTGACGTTTTTTTTATTTCTCATTATTTCATTTATTCAAGCGTTGCGGCGACAGTTTTCTAAGCTATTATCTTGTAGTGTTATTAATCAAGGTTACAACTGCACAAAATCTTTACCTGAACAGAATGTCCTAGTATACAGAGTCGAGTTGTAGTCCCCGGAACGCCAGTGTGGAGAAGCGACTGGCTGCTGCAGTTGTGGCATTAGCGAGTCGTGGACGACTGCGTGGTAATGCGCAGTCGCAATGATGAACTGTTTAGAGCAGGTCGCAAGCTCCTGAGACTGACTGTCTGTCACACGTACGACGTTATGTCACGTGATGGGCACTGGATTTGATATTCGTGGCATCACGTTAAAAGAGCGATGCGGTCCGTCAATCCACTAACTGAATACCAGTGAAAACAAACAAGGTTCCCAAGTCTACTAAAGGTCTGGGTGCCGATGGCATCTGAAAAAACTGATGACATGCATTACGACGTCAGCAAAATTGTCAACATCTGAGCCCACAGTTTTGTGCTAAGTCGTTTCACTCTGAGTTGTCTAAATTGAGGATTGTAATAAAAATCGGCGCAGTGGAAAAGTTTCGAAAACATGGGGGAAAGTACAATAAGTTTTTAAAAATTGATTTTAAAACGTCTGCAAAATACGATGGCATAAAACGTCGACATAGGTCTTTTGTCAATCATTTTCATATTATAAAACGCAATAAAGAAACTTGTGTAATCGCTTTATTTTGCTCATGGAAATCATTATTTTTTTGTAGTAATGAGTGTTTTTGCAGAGGGTTTCGCACCTCACCCAATTTCCCGGACAACGCGTGGCGGCAGCAACGTTAATCCCCCATGACGTCATACTTCACACTTCAGCACTTCTATCGATTGTCACTGGATGGTCATCTCGAGAACCTGGCACGATAGGCTACCAGTGTCCATGCGTTCGGTCTGAATCCAACGATTTCTCCAGCGGATGGTCCATCAGGACTCACGAGTGTAGGGAGGGCTTCGTCATTTTCTCCGACGCTGACTTACGGCGTCTGCACTGAGAGATAGCTAGCTGTGCATATTACCTCCAGTCTTCTGGTGCATAAAAACACATTTATATTATTGCGCCATACGTCGGTAGCGAAACAGATGTGATTTACGTGCAACCACACGTTCATCATATAAATTGAATATACCGAACCAACGGCTGACGTATGATTTTTGTTTGTTACGATCTCGGTATTTTTGCTGATACATTTTCAATAAAAGAACACAAACATGCATAATTTCATTTACTTGTATGTTTGCCATGGTTTGGTTTTTTGACTTAGAATGTAGCAACACTAATTGAATAATCTTAGTTATGCTCTCAGAATTTTGGAACAGAGAGTCTCGTGAGGGAGTTGTGCCCCCTCTTCAGAAATTTTTTAAAAATTTAGGCCTACTGCAAAAATAAAAATACTGCATTTTGTGCATAAATTTTACTTGATTCTAAGATGCATTCAGGCAATTTGTTTACTAATTTTTTTCTTAATTTGTATGTATGTGTATGTGTCATTCTATCATTTTGATAAATAAAAATGTATATATAATAAAGGGGCGCCATTTCCCTGAATCCGCCAGTGTTAGCAGCATATCCAAGTTAAGTTTTTCGCATTCTGCTTTAGTTGCTCTAAAACAAAAAAAAATGACGAGCGATTGCGTCTTAGATTGATCGATTCATTTATTCGTTCATAAAAAATTAAAACAAACAAAATTGAGAGAAAGATGTAAAAGAATCAAATCAATTATTTTAGTGATGAAGTGCATATAGCGGTAGACCGAAGAAATACCGTACGAAGAAGTGCAACTTACCGCTTTTTCCAGCAGAGCAAACTGAAACACGATAAAACACAGAGGAGAAGAAACTTAGCGAGCGGTTAGTTTTCCATCGAAGAGAAGCTTTGCGGTGCTTTTTCGATTGCAGCGAAATGATAGCCTGGAGTATCCCTTCAACAACTAAAACAGTGTAGGCCTAATCCAGTGTCAGAGCGTTTGTGGCTGTGAAAAACTAGTCCCGCGGTGCATATATACATACAACTGGACGTTGTGCTGCTCAGTCTGGTAGGTCGTCGGATACAGCTGCAGTGACGCGTGCTGAAGTCGAGTCGACATCGGATCGCTGTGTCGTTAAATTTAATCGCACTTTACGACACGTCCTGTTCGTCTTGGTTAATACAACAACGACGACGTTCTATACAAGCCAATGCGCCGACTGTTTGTGCTGTCACCAGGCAACATTTAAGTAAATCCGTTTTTTCGCCACGCCGCGCCACGTGGGCAAGAAATTTGTAGAACTTCGTGGCTGCGGCTTGCTGCACACTTTCGATTCGTTATGCATTCTGTTTTACAGCTACTAATTCACAACAAATAAAAGAAGTAAATATAGTAATTAAAGTTCGAACTTCGCGTATTATGACTTTATCTTACCCATGACACAGTCGATCGTCGTCAGTTATCATCATCAGTTGAGATCAGCAACTCGGAAAAGTGCCGCGCTACAATAGGTCATATATCAATGTTCATTGTTTTCATTTCATTTTAGTTTCTACTTTCGTTTAAGTCATCGTTAGTTATCAATGTGTTATTTCCGATCTCTGCCATTAGGCGACTTTTTCTTAATTCTTTTTTCTGTACCCTATAGCACCCTCCAGCATTTCTGTCATATTTCCGATCCGTTTACAATTACAACAGTTCTAGCTTTGTGGTCTTATAGTGTCGAAGTAGGCTATAGTGGAATTCGGATATAACAAAAACTCAGACATCCGACTATACATCCGAGCCGAAAGCAAAAAAAGTCCAACGCGTGTGCGCTGACGCGTTGCCAACTGACAGTCAGACAGCGAGGACGAGTGAACTGATGTCGTCGCTGGCCTCAGTGGCTGCAGCGGTCGGTTGCTAGGAGACGAGCTGAGCTCATTGCGTTACTTCACATTAAGTTACGCGTCGCTGATTCACGACGTTGATTGGCTACCAACACAGCGCACACGCCGCACAACCGTCATTCCGCTGCAGGGGAGAGGTAACAAGTTTGGTTCAGACGAAAACTCTAACCCCTGACGACAAAAACCCTTGTGCGTCAAAACCTCAATACGACGAAGCCTTTTCTAGCATAGCCCACACCGTGTCCGGAAAAAGCACATAAACAAATCTGTTAACGGTATTTATCGATTTAAAATTATGGCGAGTAAAGACGACACGAGTTATTTTTTTTGTCTTGTTAATCACATTATATCAACGGAGCTGATGAAGCGCTTTACGGTATGTCGGATTAAAAACGAATCGTAGGCACGGAAAAAATAGCCTGGTCATCTGTTTGCATTGTTTAGCGTACGTGAATTCAAATTTCATACAGTTCGTTCGTTCGTTCGTTCATTATAAATTGCCATTTTTAACACTGGAGACGTTTGCTTGCCCAGTTCCCAACTCACGAAGCAAACCAACAGGCCTACGTCGTTGCAGCAGTCACTGTTACGGCCAAGTGCAGACGTCGTCGCCGCCAATAATTCGATGAAGTCCTCCGATCTGACTGACGTGACGCGACACTGGTGGTAATTCGGTCTGGCGCTAAACTGATAGCCAGCCATCCATCTCTGCATACTCCAATAGGTCTGTATGATAGCATAATGATGATGATAATAAAGTCAATTCATACTTGGCACTTGAAGCCTAAGCTATAGGCACCGATAAACCGTTTGTAGAAATCAACTGATCTAAATATAGAAATCCACGAACCAGCTAGCTGGTTGTCGCTGTGGTTAAGATTAAACCTAATACCATCATCAACCCGCATACAGCAACTGCGACTTCTGTAAGGCCACCGCTAAATCACGCGTATACGACGTTATTATGGAGGGCGAGTAAGCGCAAAGAATTATATGGCGGATAAACACACGAAGCTCCGGTCGATTTCGTAATTAGTCGGAAGGATCACATGCACTTAACATTTCTTATGTCGACGTTTTCTTCAAAATTAATTTTTTTTTCGAAATTGTTCAGCAATTATTTCGGGGGAAAGCGACAAGACCGAAGCATCTTTTTATAACGAAACTGTTAGATGCTGAAGAATTAACGTCGTTGGCGATAATAATGAGGTTCACTGACGCAAAAAACGATTGCATTCAGGAACCAACGGCGTTGTGGGTTAAAAAGAGAAAAGGACAGAAAGTTGCAATTTTTTGATAGGCAGCTTTAAATTTCCGACAGGGGATATTATCAATGCTCTTGATTTTAATTTTGCCCCCAATTTTTTCCAAATGAGGATTTTAGCCTGAAATGTTGTACTTTTAGAGAAAAAACTTTTCGACAAAAAAATCTAAAAATTTTGACTGGACAATTGCACACAACGCCTGCACTCTAAAAGGCAAAAGTTTTATGCGATTCGAGCACTGATAGTTTAGACTAGAATGCTACGTGAACAATAAATATTATAAATCGATTCCACAGCGAAAAATTTGTTTTTAGTTAAAACTGTGCAAAATGTTTATTTCTCGATCATTTGCAAGGCTGGTTATTATTTAACGTAATCTTTTGCTTTTTAATAGATACAGTGTAAAGCACAGAGAGACGGATGGACGAGTAATCTGTGTAATGTGTTTTATATGGTGGTCACATAATAAGTGTCAGAAGACAGAGATTCGATCTCATATTTAACGCATTTCGATTTCTGATTCTAGCGTTGCTAGAAGCGTTGTCATGTTATTAGTGCTATGATTTATTGAATAGTCTGACTGCTCTGACGCCCTCATACAGCATCACGGCGTGTGATTGGTGCGTGCTGAGACGTGTTAGGTCATTCATTACAATTCTCTCTAATTTACTAGCAACACTTTTACCAGCAAGTATCTAGAGGCGGCTATTCTGCATTTTGTACATATCTGGGGGTTGAAAACACATGCGCTGAAAAGGCCAAATTCACGCGGAATGCCAGCGTATGACAGTTACCAAATTATGAACGTAATGTCACAATAATAATTGCTGTCACTTGTCCCACGAACACAAAATATACTTTTTGTTTTTACTTTCTCACAATTATTCATCCGTCGTGTAGTTTATTTATACAATTTCAAGTTTTCAACTCAATCGTTTAGTGTTTCTTCAGTATTCGTGCCTCGTGTGTTGTAACCACGTTTCAACTAGCCTATAGCCATGCAGATTCAGATCAAAAAACTGCAAGCTGCTAATTCCGCCATGCATCACTCGACATCTCATCTTTTCATGTGGCATTTCATTATGTTCGTTCTCACCTATCTTACATTACTAATGGTTTATTTATTTTTTAATCTACGGCCCAAACACTTATAGTGTTTCAAATAGGGCTGTTTTTTTCTGGCTCAAACTGTTTTGGTATATACCCCACCATAGCCTAACGGACTCACGACTAGCTTAGACTTCATCTCGCACTAATCGGTTTTCAGTTTTTTAATTTTTTCTGTTATCGGTATTTTCATGTTTTGACTACTTGCGACAAAGTATATGTTTGTTAATTATAAAGTATGTGAATAAAAAAACAAGCCATTATACTTTTGTCTATATTAAGCGATATCTAAAATTTTCTACTGGCGTAAAATCTATAATGAAAGCCATGTACATGTAATACGAACTGTTTTGTAAACCAAATTTTCACGACAGTTAGTTTGAACTTTTTAACATTAACTTTACATTATTGCATGTCGCATTTGCTTTGCTTTTTGACAATAGATAAAAGTTGCTACGATTATCGCAATAACGTTGTGTACAGGGTGCGGCAGAAAAAAATGGACCCCTAAATTTTTTCGCTGTTTTCTCAGCAACCGTTTGGGATTTTAATACGAAATTTTACAGCTTTATTTACTGAAACCTTCTACATCTAACAGCCAAGTAAAATTTGATTCTGTTGAAAAACGACGAAGTTATAGATTTTTTAACATAACCGCCTACCGATTTTTTGGCATTTAAAAATGATCATGCTAAAAATGCTATTTAATTTTCAAAAAACTGGTTACACTTCACTGCCGATGACGTCACAG
>Ga0209367_1003301_pt1 | contig 21910 bp, 14 predicted proteins | sample WorMetLIZISLAND2_FD_187412 | JGI IMG/M metagenome (GOLD analysis project Ga0209367, IMG submission 187412) | Marine gutless worms symbiont microbial communities from Max Planck institute for Marine Microbiology, Germany - Olavius geniculatus... ... | reverse complement strand
CAATTTTAGAAAATATTTTTTCTCAGCACGTATTGTGAATATCTGGAATAGCTTACCTAATTGGGTAGTTGATGTTCAATCTGTTGATTTATTTAAGGTGCGGCTTGATAGATTTTGGGCAGAACAAGAAGTTATGTATGATTGGAAATCTGAATTAACCGGAACCGGAGATAGATCGGAGTATGTCGAAAAAAGTGATTAGATTATTAGTATAATTTATTACATCATGATAGGGATATAGAGGGACTTTTAGTGCCTGCATCCGTTTATCTCCATTACTGATTACTGATTACTGTAGGGGGCCTATCTATACCTGTATAACGTAATACGCCATGTAGGCAAGCCTGCTAATTATCGTCGGTATTAGCTTATGTTACACATGGCATGCACAACGGTGCGTGCCAGCGTATGACGTGCGCGTGCAATTAACCGGACTGCATCTGAGCTCTGTATAGCTACACTACAGGTATACCACGCAAACACACGTGCATTGTCGTTGCAGTTAACCACTGATTGGACAACACCGGCAGCTGATGTTCCGCCAACATCGGTGAGTATACAAACTCTGCTACGTAAATAAATAGTAGGCATATACTCAACGTAGAAGTTTTGTGTGATTATTGCACATTTTATGTTGAAGTAGGCATAAGTGTGCCTACGACGTAATGAAGGAATCCACGGTGCAGGTTTGTAGTCACCCTATCGTACGGTAGAGTACGGTAATAAATGCAAGGGATCATTATACTCAAACCCTGTATAGTTCGTAAAGTAGGCCTAAGCTTATATAAAGCCACTACGTTATCGCCATGCATCAGCCTAAATGGTATATAGAGACTATAGGTATAGCTTAGAATTTTGGGCTATAGGAAATTGCAGTAGCTAAGCTTTTTGCAAGATGCTTGCGCATCAGATTCAGATATGGAGGGGTGCAGTGTGTGATAGAGCATGGCGTGGAGCATCACCTGCCATATGTTGTGTGTAGAAAATGGAGGGTGTGGTGCGTGATATTCTCATAGAGCATATGCCGTATGCTGCATGTGTAAAAAAATTTGCAATGAAAATCTTACCACAGCTGAAACCAGAGTATCCACGCCTCCTGGAAAATGGTGATTTTTTTCTTGAAAATTTCAAGATCTGAAAAGTCCTGGAAAATCCCTTTGGTCTTAGAAAGTCCTGTAAATTCAGACTAAAGGTCTTGGAACGTCCTCGAAAAATACTGTATTCTTCAAAATCACGCATTTTTTCATGGACTCAAACGACAATCATTTTTCCTGCTCGCTTTGCTCGCAGATTACTTGTAGTGTCATACATTTAAATTTACGGTGCCAGTATATTATATTTAAACATTCGTGAGCCATGTAAAGGTCTTGGAAAATTGTTTATGGGGGTGCTGGAAAGTCATGGATTTTTTGTCAGTAAAAGAATGGGAACCCTGTTAAACGCTATACAATGTATATTCTGTGAATCTTTTTTGATAATATTGTTGGTAAACTATCGCCGAATTTCTTTGCCGCTCCGCTTTCTAGTGGACAGTTTAAATGGCTGCTGAAAACATTATTTTCTTTCGGCTGTTGAGACTAACTGTTAAACTGCGCCTCTTAAGTCATCTTACTTACTTAGTTACTTACCTAGCAGTAGTTACATTACCGACGCCACTATGAAAAATGTCTGATTGAGTAATTAATTGCTAGATGCTGTGGTGCAGGCACGGAACAGCATTGCGTCAAGCTGGTGGACTGGTAACAACTACGGCAGCGGTGGAAGACATGGTCGGGCCACACCCACAGCGCTGAGGCGTCACTGATGCCTAGCACTGACGCCTCGGCACGGTCCATGGGCTGCACCGCGTCGTCGAACAATCACCACAAGCACCAGCACCGAGACAGCGCGGCTGCTGCTGCTGCTGATGATGATGATGTGCGCGGTCCGCATCCGCCATCACTACACAGCGCTGCAGTCAGACACCCCGCCGACCAACAAGGCCAGTACAACACTCGCCTTTAGCTACAGAGAAAAAAACTAGGTACATCAGCCCAGTGCCGACATATTGCGTGGTCGTCCGCCTGATGTTCGACGTTCTGAGCTGAAAGTTAGCACACTCCTGATTGCTCCTGCACGACGAAACGTTTACGCCGATTCTGGTTTTTTGCGCTTTTTAGTTTTTAGTTTTAGTTTTCAGGAACCCGTATGAGACAAACGGACAGACAGACAGACGGACACAAAGGCAGACACGCAGACGGACGGACGGACAATATCAGTGCTTGTAATGGGGCCATTAAGACGGGTTCAGAATAATGGCAATGACGATAAGTACTAGAAAGCAGTCAGAGACTTTAAACCGATGACTTTAACATTTTTACCCTGACACTGTAGCAGTAGCAAGTACAGAATCGTCGAAAAATAATTTTTAGATTCCGTTAGCCGGTATGGAAAGTGTATGTTCCCAATAGCGACCAAAATCTGTCAAAGCCCGGTAACTGGTCTGCGCGTGTGTAACTGGCGTAGCCAGGATCCACAGACAGGCGGTACTCAAAGGGTAGGGAGTGGGGAGGGGGGTCCATCCCCCGCGCGGCAAGAGTCTAGAGAGGGGGAAATTTTTCGATTTTTTTATGTGAACATTGTGCGTTTTGCTGCATTTTGACATTTTGGCACTGTTTTGAGGAAAATTAGCTTTAGTCGAACAATAATTGATTGTCATTCATGGTCTCTAATGTTGGAGGGTGCATGCCTCCAGTGTCCCCCACTTTTGCTATGCCAGTGGGTGTGTATTTTGAGTGCAGACTTAGTGGGCGTCTCGCGGCACAATTCGACCGGGTCCAGAGACAAGGCGCAGCAGCTAGTTAACAGCAGCTGCGTGGCGTCGACTGTCAACAAACTGATGTCATCAGCAGCGGTTCAACGTGAGCTTCGCCGTGTCTCGCCACAAGATGCAGCCAGCAACACGCCGTCCAGTACCGGTGTCACATTAAAACGTCTCCCCATTATAGGATCGCCTTTCGCCCATCCCCTTTTCCTCCTAGAAAAGTCTCCCCGGCCGACAATTTACCGGTGAAAATGCGACCCGCCCGGGCGTCCGCCGGCCGGGGCTGATTTTTGCCGGTAAATTGTCGTCCGGGAGAGACTTTTCTGCGGGGGAAGGCGATCCTATAATGGGGCATGTGTCGTCGCAGTGTCAGGTGCGTCGTCACGAGCTCGGCCCGTGAGACAGTCTACCGGTGGACGACTGTTGTTCGCCCGCCACGCCACCAACGCGCCACGACCCGGAGACGAGACCGGCACCGACGGCGGTCTACCGACCGAGACCACACAACAGCCGACCAGACGCGCCTCCGCGCCGTCTTACACCGGCAACGCCGCCGCCGCCGCCGCCGCCGCCGCCGTCAGTATATTTGCGTCGTACCAATAAGTAAGTAAGTAATACAATACAATACAGTAGAACATTTGCGCTTAAAAACTGACAGACGAACTGTCAGTTTAATCTAGCACATAAACTAAAAAGAACTGCAGTGTTTAAAAAATGAAATGAGAGATGCAGAAAATAGAAATACCGTTTAATGTAAAACTTTAAAAATCCGCGAAATGACTTAATAAACAAAACTGAATTAAGAAAACACTGGAAAGGAAATAAATAGAAAAATAATGAGAACTGAAACTCAGAAAACAACTAAAGTCAGAAAAAAAATAACCGTGAGCAGGTCCGAATAGCCGTGGAGTCAGTCCGAGCGAGTGCTAGATGTCTATGGAGAATAGGATTTGAGAAAAAGAAACCAGACACATTTATATACCGCGTTAATTTTGAACGCGCTGGATGTGATAGTGAAACGAGAAGTAAAAATGATTCAGATGACGTCTGAAAGTGTGCGATTTTAAGAATGTTCGGAAGAGCGTTCCAAGTATATGGATGGACCGTCATGTCCAAAAGCACGGCTTTCGTTATTTTCTCGCTAGCTGCACGCTATATAGCCCTTAGATTAAGGCAGCGTGTCTGTACGTAACTGTATAACTGCGTCTGCGACTCTGCCGCGCGTCTGTGGCCGCGTATTGGCTGCTTTCCATTGCAGCCAGCGAGCACGTTCAACTTTTTCACAGTAATATCTTGTATAAGTAAGTAAGTAAGTAGCAATTTATATAGCGCCAAAATCTCACAAGAGAAACAGGGTGCATTAGAGAGGAGCGCTAGGGGGCAAGATATCGTTTTTATCGTAATTTGTATGTATGTGCTGCTTCTAGCAATCAGCGAAATTCAACGGTCTTTCTTGCCGACGACATTTTGCGCTTTGCAATTATTTCAAGTTATATCGCTGATCGATCGGTCGATTGATTGATTGGTAAGTTATTCACGTGACGACGTGATAACGACAATAGTCGTTCGGTCAGCAGCATTCAGGTGTGTCTGGTCTGTCAATCAGTCACTGATGAGCATCACCTGGGATGTATTTACCTGAGATGAGTTCACCTGACTGCAGCAGCTGCAGCGCGGTGTCGTTTGATGTCGTGTCGCCGGGACGCGTGCGCGCTGTCATTAATGTATGGAACAGCGCGACCACGTTCTATAACCCAAACTCCACTAATTCGATTTGCGGTTGATTGTATTGGTTAGACCACACTCTAAAGCGAAGAAGTGAGTACGCAGCACCAACTTATATCACTTCAGACAGTGGTTTAGCTTACTTAGACTGCGATCAGATGGCATAGCGTAGTTTGCTTTACGACCGACGACTGCAGCTGTACGTTATGAAAACCGTAGATGTTAAAAACGTTGATTTGCACATAAAAAAACATAACATTTTCCCTTTTATAAAAACATTATAAAAACATGCATTAGCAATTTGCCGATAAGAAATAAATCATATTTGTAATTTTGCACGTTTATGTTTTACAAGAACAAAAACACAACATTAAAAAGCACAAAACATTAAAAAATAAAAAAAACAGTAAAAATTAGAAAGAAACATTTAAAAAATAAAAAAAAACTTAAAAAACATGTTTTTTTAAACTTTTATAAAAAACAAAAAATGTTGTTTTTTATATTTTTTTATATTTATGATGAAAACAGCACCAGCGCAAACTGGTCGTGGTGTGAATACAGTTAGACAAGCCAGTGATGTTAAACGAGGCCGAACTCCCGAGGACAAGGCCAAGGCCAGAACCACGAGGCTTAGAACGGACGAGGCCGAAATCGAAGCCGAGGCCAATTTTTCAAGACCGATGACAACACCGAGGTCAAAAGACAGGGCTATAACAGTGACAGTGACATTGTAAGCTAAATGGAAGTTTTATGGTGCTAACAAGGCCAAAGTAGCCTATTACGACCAAGGACGAAATGCTTGGGGTCCAAGACAGTGCCGAGGCCGAAAATACTGAGGCCTCGAGGACTTGATATCTTTGCAACAAGCTGCACAATATCTTGATATTGTAGCGGATCTGTCGTAAGCTGTAGACTTTGGCAAAACGCGTGTTGTGTATTCACGTACAAATATGTAATTTGTACGGCTTGTTGTCTAGCATTTTGTTGAACGAATAATTCACAGCAAAATCGAAGTAGCTGGAGCTTAGTCTATAAGTCTGACAATGTTTGTGTTTATCAATGTGTTTGTGCAATTCAGACGGCGAAGGTGATCAACGTTAGCAGTCGTTCTACAGCAGACCGGTCCAATCTGCACAAAATACAATCGTAAGTACAGGGTAGGCCAAAAAGTGTCAGTTTACTTTTGTCCATATCTTCGCCAATTATTGTCCGATTTTTAAAATTCTTTCACCGGCACACTCTGCAGACAGTTTGCGATAATGCGATTATTATAGATCTCACCACACCGTAACGGCGTAAATGTATCTCTACCTACCTTGCGAAATATCAATGAAATATGCATACATAACGATAATAACAAACATTTTGGTAAAATTGAAAAAAAACACTTCAGACCAACATTGCAGTGAATGGTCCTCATGACACTAGACCGTGAGGATATAACACAGTCTAGTGTCATACGAATCATTTATCGCAATGTTGGCTTGAAGCGTTTTTTACTTACCTAAATTTTTGTTATTATCATTATGATTTTTCTTATATTGATATTTCACATGGTAGTGTAAATATGCATTTACGGTGTGGTAAGATATATAATAATCACATTGTTGCAAATTGTCTACAGAGTGTGCCAGTGAAAGAATTTTGAAAATCGGTCAATAATTGGCGAAGATATGGACAAAAGTAAAGTTGCGCGTTTTTGTGGCCCACGGTGTATAATAGGACTATACACGTATATTTTTGTGAAACGATTTTCGCACGTCGTTTGTCTGTGTCGCGGAGTGTGTACCTATAGATACGTGTGAGACAAAAACAGGGCGGGGCTACTGGGTACAGTGCAGCTGTCAATCAACTCGGGTTTGGCAGCGACATCGCACGAGACGCCACCCTTGGCGAGATTTTTTGTCGCACATGCATCTACTCTCTAAAACGCATCTACACAGCAGATTTCTTCAATCGTCTGCCAAAAAACGTACTTGCTTCTTATCAAAGCACGAGCGCACGTCATCTTATACGTATTCTAAACGTTCATTGAAACTATGGATTCAGTGGAATTTGGGCCCATAAGTAAAAGATGAGTTGGCGATTCTCACCCAAGGCCAAACACTGTCCTGTAATAATGGTGACGTGACAGTGGATTTTTAGGAAAATTTACTGGTTTTGGGCACAAAATGTTTGAGCATATCACGGCTTGCATGCGTTGGGTGGCTTAGCAGTAACGAGATTGTCGCACATTTTCTTACACGATGACCGTCAAGCACGATATGACCACGGCGCGTGGCTGCAGGCGCCTTATCCAACATACTCGGCATGGGCTTACAGATGTTATGCTCAAAACCTGTGCAGATAGACGCAGGTAGATTGTGATATTATTAATGCAGTGCCCAGGGCTTTTATGAAAAGCGACGAGGAGACGGAGGGGAATACAACGTAACGCACTGCATGGACAGCTTAGCAGAGTGCTTGATCGACCTATCAGCTGAACACGCAGGGTGGCCCGATAATTTATCTTATCAAAATCGACCGATTTTCGAAGTTAATTCACCGGCACACTGAGCCGTCAGTTCGCCATAGCCTATAGACCATAGGCTATATCTTGTAAATTAATAATGTCAGCTTTTGACAACTAATGGCCATTTTACACATATACGCAATTCAATGCAACTTCACTGTTGGGTCCAGTTGAGTCGCGTCGGCGTCGTAGGTGTGCATTGGCCATTACATTTCTTAAGGTCGTACGGAGTAGTCTATACATGTCACTTCAATGCAGTCAATGGTGTACAGGCCTAGCTAGCTATGCCAGCGAAAAAAAGGACATTACAAAAGTGCCCGTTGGCTTTCTTTTTCGGATCACCCTGCACAGCGGCGGTTGCAGCAGCTGCGTTGTTAGTGACGTCATTAGCTGCGTGCACAGATGCCGGCCAAGCTGCTATACAGAATGATGACATTGATATGCAATGTACGTCGTGTCAATCTATGCGACAGATTAAGCGGCAGCGCGTCTCAAATTACACCGTGTGCTGGTTAATCCCGACATAATAATCGCAATCTGCCTCAGTGTCTTACAATAATAACAATTACCGGGAAGGGAGGGGCGGAGCAAAAAAATAAAAATATTGTTAATATTGTTAGTCATAAATTAGTATAGGCTAATTTGTAGGCCTATAGCGCCGATCGGAATTACTTAAACGAAGCTGAGTGAGTGAGTAGGGTTTAACGTCCCACCCGACACAGTATAGGTCATTTTGGGGACGGCCTTTTCAGACAGAATGCACATACACATAATAATGGAACAGTAAGTTTAACCCTTACAGCAATGGAACGGAAAGTCTAACCCTTTCAGAAAACCTTAATGTGAAACATAAAACACAGAAATAATCTACATGTAAACCTAACATTGTAAAACTGACCATTAAAATTGTGCATAACATGTAAAACTAGGCCTAATGGCAGTTCTAATAATCTTCCCTGTTAGCCTCCAGACAGTCATCAATCTCATAAAGTTATCTATTGAAGGACAGAGGGAAACGAAGCTGATGTAAAAACGGTCGTGCGCAGGAAGGGTAGTCTAATACCCCGTTTGCACGATGAAGCTGGCTCGTCGAGTCACTCATCAAGGTGTCATCAAGCACACATTGAGATGACTTTATGACTAAGCGCGATGTGTTCTAGATGAATGCTCGACGAACTATGATAAACATTTTTGATATTACAAGCATTCGTCGACGAGCGCTTGACAAGCCAGCGCATGAAGCGTTTGACAAGCTGGTTCGACGAGCCAGTTTCGTCGTGCAGAAACGGGGTATTATAACGTTAACTTAGGCCCTACGTGGCCAAATCGAAAAATTAACGAGAAGTCTAAACAGTTGCTCTAACATGTTATCGTGTATAGGCGCCTAACAGACAGTCAGATCGAGTTCTTCAAGATGGTCGACGAAAAGGTCGCTTCCGTAAGTGCTCTTCAAAATTATTCGTTTCTTGTTGTATGGTTTCCAGTTCAAATGATATCGTTGAGTTGTATCGCTTCTTTAATTTTCCACGAGTTGATATTTTCACCGCGCGAGTACAAAACAAAAGTCGCAATTTGATCAGGCAATTTGTTTTAGTTTAGTCGCAGAGGCATTTGTTTTAGAATTAGGCCTATTTATCGTTGGTCATCCAGATGATGGTTACCAAACAGAAACAGCTTTGCCGACTTGTCTTTCCGAGCAGTGCTAGCCCTTATTTTGAGAAGACTGCTTAAGCTTTTACGCGCGAAAGCAGCTAGGCTTTAGCGCGTCTTAGCCATCGCAATTCTGTCCGTCCGTCTGTCCGTCGCACAAGTTGATCAGTCAAAAACGGTGCAAGCTAGGATTACCAAATCTTCACCGTCGGCTGCCTGGAAGACTCTAGTTTCAGGAACCGTAAAGCTTTTCCATAAATTCGAAGCGGGTCACCCCAAACGAGGGCACTAAATGAGAAAAGGTAGGAAAAAATTGTGATTTTCAGCCAATAAGTTGCTGTATCTCAGTAACGGTGCGAGATAGAGCCGAGGTTACTATTAATCACTAATAGGAAGTCGTACACTGGCTCTCGATTCCCACCGAATTCAATGATCTTGAACGCTAAAATAGAGATTTTAATGGTCTTTTTGGCGATTTCGGGTTGCGAGACACATTTCAAGAGCGAATTGCGCCGAAATCAATTGAGATAGACATGGAAAAGCTGTGTGTGAAATTTTCAGCATTGAACGTCGATTTTGACGGACCAAGTCTCGATTTGCTAAGTTCAAGGAAACCTGCGCACGAGGGCATCAAACAGCGGTACCCCCGTAAAAGTCATTATTGTACCGTTGTTGGCCAGTCTTTCGTGAAAACGGTTGCAGATAGGCATGGGCATGCTGCCTATCACAACAAGCACGAGTGACCAGCTTTTCAGTCGTATCAACATCGATGACTTTGAAAGACCCCGATCTTCCAAAATAAGGGTTTTTATTGATTATTGCGATCTTTGGCTGCAGCGCACACTTTAAGAATGAACTGCAACGAAATGGCTGGAAATAGATTGACAGTTTGCGAACAGAAACTGCCATAGGCTTTCGCGGGTCTCGTGAGCATTAGCTTAGATTTCTTGTAGTCATCATTGCTTACCACACGGCCTCGTACATTGCGCTGAAAACCGTTTGCAGACATGAGAGGTACAGGGGCGCCTGCAGCGGCGTTGTGGGTGGGCGGGGCTGCAAGTTGCCATTTGTCGACATGCACAGACAGTAGTTGCAAACTTCCGACAGAGGAGATTATGAGTGCTCATCATTTCAGTTTTGCTTCTAAATTTTCTCCAGATAAATGTTCCCAGCTCCGTATTATGTATTTTAAAAAAAATTATCCGACAAGAAGCGAATTTTCCGACAGCCTAAGATTTGGGTAGGGCAACTGCCCCTTCCCACTGGCCACGACGCCCCTGGGAGGCGCTGTAGAAAACTCTGTATGTTGTAATATCAATTGTAATTGTAGGGCAGAGACTACTCACCGAGCGAAGAACGGTGACATCTTCACGTCCGTGCTTGTGACTACCATTGCCGAGGGAATTGAATCGGGAACTATTTCCCTACGACAATCCAATCGGGCCAATAAATTATGCTGCATTTCTACAAAGAATTGCCGGTCACACCGGCGTGCTCTGCGCTGCCTTCACGCACTGTTGTAATTAGTAAATTACCTGACGGATTTTTAGCCGACCGTACTTCAGTAACGGTCAAGCTTATGGTATGATTGTCGTCTGTAACGGATGTAAGCTTATTGAGGCTAAGCGTTAGGTCGTAGGGAAAAACTTTTTACACAAATAATTAGCCATGTGCCTTAAACCTAGGCCTGCAAAATTTCAGCGATCTAGCGCAAGGAAAACATTTTCAAATCCCGAGTTGAATGGACAGAAAAGAAATAGGAAAAAAGTGCGCATTTCAACGGAAAACTGACCGTATCTCGAAAACGGTGAGATATACAGACAAGGTTGCTATTAATCACTAATAAAAAGTGGCATACGCCTTTTCAGATGAAATGAAAATCATCGACCTTGGATGACCCTGAAGGTCACTGACAACCAGTACTGTCGGCTATCATAGCGACAGCTGAGCTTCTCGTTTATGTATCAATCGGGTGTCTTTACCAAGTCCTTCCATTCGTTATAACTTTCTGTCTGATTCAATCGACCAATCAACAAAAACTAGTACTGTCGAATTAATGTCTTAAAGAATTAATTAGTCCGCCGGGGGGGAAGAGATAGCTTTCGGAACGGACTTACGTTTTACCGCAGATATTTATTTCAACGCGAGATCTCCGAGCTCCGTCGGCCGATCAGCGGGAAATTTTGTACAATGATCAGTAGTAGGTTGAATTTTATAATGCCGGTCCAAAATTTCGGGGAACCTCCCCCTCCCCCCAAAAAAAAATTAGGGGCCAAAAATATGCAAAATTTCGCCCGATTTTGGAAGACTTCAAACTTCGGAGACAAATATTTCCGGAACGGATGAAGTTATTCAAAATCGGTGAAGTATTTGATCGACCGCGATTTCTCCTGCGTTCGAAGAAAAGGTTCGGTGAACTTTTGGACGAGAAAATTCGGAGATCTAGAGGTGCAATCATACCCGCCAAATCGACTTTTTCGGAAGACCATATTTCGGGCCCTAGAGGGTGTTGCGCCCCCAAATTTTTACACGCGCTAGGAAATGGGCAAGTCTTACTAGCGCACACCCCACCAGAAACGGGGGTCTCTTTACAATTTTTTTTCAAAGGGGGTCAAAAATTGGCTCAAAATGTAGCGTATGCGACCTATAACTTTGGAGGTAAAGGGAGAAGCCTCATGAAACTTTGTTACGTGACGTGCTGCTAGGTAGAGGTGATAACGTGGGTACAACTTTTGGGCGGCACCACCCCATCACATTTGGGAGGGCAAAAAATGTCCGAAAATACCCGGTAGGTGCAATTTCGGACAACTTTCGTGTTTGATCGCGAATGTCTCTAAAACGCAGCGAACTGACAAAAATCGGAATAGCAAATGATCAACTACAGCCCCTTCTCTGTTAGACAAAAAATCAGACTTATTGCGGCGCCGGGCGGACTCCTAGCTGTGATTTTAAAAAACGCCGTTAAAAATTAACGCACAAACAAATTCTACAATGCAGGAGTTCCAATATTCAATTAAACTGCGGTCGCTTGACGATCGAATAATATTCAATAACTTATTATGTTGCGATTAAAATAATTAATCGCTCGACAGCACTAACCAAAGCACATTTTTATAGCGCCATAAAATGCAGCGAACGATACAGAGGTGCATAATGGCAGAGACTACAGGCTGGGTGTTTACATTTAGGCCTAGTTTACATCAGTTTGTTATCTCCGCCAATGGAACGAAGTGAATTGGAGGAGGTTTTGAGATTGGTCGATCTGTCTGTCTGTGTACACGAATACACAACCGGCAGGAACGGTGGCGCCCTCCTGTGAAAACTTCTACATTGGCGGAGATATGCACTCTAACGAGCGCCTTCTAGTTAATCGCATGAGTTAAAAGTTAACGAAAAAAACACCGAGAACCGTGCTTGAATTCTGTACAGTCATACATATTGCACTATACGAGTGATGATATCGTACTGTAGCGGTGTAATATACACAGACACGTAGAATAAATACACAGTGACCGTGAGTAAGTGACGATACAGTTGCGACACGTTTAATAAAATAAATAATAACCATCTCGGGTTGTTTCCTTCTATAATGTAAACACATGTAACTAAACCGCTCCGCATACACTGGAAATATTTAGAAATCTGAAAAGGAGGCCTGGCCAGATGTACATTTCTAAAAGTATTATTGTGCAAGCCTCCACCCCCTGATTAAATATCACTTGTGCCATAGTGCGTTCCAAAAACAGGACCAGAATCTTTCGATTTGACAAATTTTATTGCACACCAAAGGGAAAGGCAGGTGTCAGGGCCCCCAAAATATGTCTGAGCATATACTGGAGAGCGGAGGACCGATCCCAATGTTTTTGCTAGTGCCAAGGGGCACGAGACTGACTTTAAAATCAAAAGTGGCCAGCATGATCGTAGTTAAGAGAAGCATGCAAATGACACACTGGACGGGCACAGTAGACTAGACATAGTCTGCATTGTTTAAGAACTCGCACGTTAGTTGCCTGCAGTTTTTGCTGCAGCGTATGCAACATTTCACAATCCAGGTTTCAGACTAAGTAAGTAAGTAAGTGAGTAGTCTGCATTTGTAACGTGCCATATGTCGAAACAGAAGTTTGAATCGTAGACTACCATTTCCCCTTCCAGGCTCCAGTGAGTGAGTAAGGTTTAAAGGTCCATGGCCACGATCAAACTCACTTGTGAAATTTATGTAGACCTCAATTAGACATTTCACCTGGCATAAATAATATGTTGATTTATGCTTTATAAATGTATGAAACTAATGTCTGAATATAACGAAAAATGGCGCTACGTTATGCTGGAAAATCTGATCTTGGTACGTGGCCAGAAATGACGTTAGCAGTTGAACACAGTCAGCGTTTACCAATTAATTTTAATATTTTTAATGACAAAAAATACTGTGTCATATGACAACTGCAGCAGTACATAGGTAGAAAATAACATTTTATAATGCTTATGTTTCTATGCGTATTTTACAATGACAACGTGCTCAACCAGTGACGTCATCAGCCTGTCAACATGGCGGTTCGTTTTCTACAGATTTCTCGTAGATCGTCGACTTCAAATGTAAGTTTCTTCATGTTGACATAATGCTGGTCGGCGATATTACTATCAAAATTATCAGAAAGTTATGCTGTTTTAGGAAAATGGATCAAATATATATGTTAATTTTAGTGTCCATGGACCTTTAATGTCCTGCCCGACACAGTATAGGTCATTTTGGAGACGGCCTTTGCAGGCAAAATTGCACATACACATAATAACGAAACAAAAAGTTTAACCTTTACGGAAAGTTTAACCCTTATGAAATACAAAACACAAAAAAACGAACTAAACGTAAAATTGTAAGAACTGCAGATTATAACTGTGCATATGTAACGTTAATGGCAGTTCTAATAATCTCCCCCGGTATCCTCCAGACAGTCATCAGTCTCATAATGCTGTCTATTGGAAGACAGGGGGCCCTGGCTCCAGTGAATCAGTGAGTGTGTATGGTTTAACATTCCACCCTGCACAGTATACGGGGGGATGGCCTTTCCAGGAAGAATGCACACAAACACAGGCACACCCTGACCAGCAAAGGCACTATGTCCATAAATTTCACATAATGAAATACAATTTTGTGAGAAAAAAATGGCAACAGCAGCATTCAAGATAATATTACCAGCCTTAATAATAATAGTATTTAACTATATTTTTTTGTTATGAAAAAAGGAGGGTATGAATACTTCAGATCCCAGCATAGGCCTATACATGAATACGCCTATCACGAGCTTCACAGCAAAATCACAGGAACTGGTGACTTAATATACATGCCAATATAACTGCCAACTTACTGTACAAGCCAGACTAAGAGCGAACAGAAAACAACACAATAAGTTAATAACACAATAATAACATATTGCACATGAGCGATATCTAAAAAAACGACTGCAATAACAGCCACATTGTAAACTTAATAAAAAAAAACTGCATTAGTATGGGATTCAATATTGAACATAACGCATTCATTCTTTCTTGAGTCTTCCATCTGATGACTAGTATAAACCAAACAAATTATGGGACTGAAAAAACTCGGGAAGTACCAAATAATGTATTATAGCAATAAGTCAACCGCAAACAATTTGCTCTATTACTGGCAAAATAGAAACAGAATCACTGATGCAGTACTCAAGGCCAGCAGCAGACCTTATTTTCACGACTCAGATTTTAAATCCATACTCAATTCGGTCATTTATTCATTTAGCACTCGAGTTGGATTCAAGTCCTTAAGTTTCATGATTTGGACTCAAATCTTTGTGACTCAAACTCAAACTAAGCAGACTCAGCTACATCACTGAACAGAATCCTAATAATCGATGTGTGCTTTAAAACTCCCTATGCACAACAGTTAGATGTCTGTAAAAATATTTGTTATTTACGAACAAGAAATCACAAATAATGCACACAGCCAGATGCAGATGCTTCTCAATGTAACTGACATAATGTACAAAAAACACAGCTGTAAAACGTAGGACGTAAATCAAAATGCAAACACCAAAAAACGTATCAAAACATAATCAGATAAAATGCCAAATGGAACAAAAAGTGTTCAAACACCACCAGATTAGATGCACATTGCATAAAAACAGATTAATATCTCGAAAATATAAAATACAATACAAAATGCAAATTATCATCTGCCAAAAAGTGCAAGCAGATTAAACGTTGACAAAATTATGAGATCACTGCGCAGGTGCACCATGACTGTCAGTGCAACACAGTTACCAGACTACAAAAAAAACTAAACCAACACAGTGACGCATTTATAATACAGCAAGAACGTAATTGCCAGACACATAAAATAAATCAACCTCACCTACAAATGAACACACCATGGAGTGGAACAGAGGACACAGACAACAATAACAACAATAATAACAAAATAACTGATTTTGGGTGCCATAGTTAATAGTTCAGGCCAGCCTGCTCATTTGTTTATTGGTCTGTTCATTATTCAAAAAAAACTAAATAATCTATGAGCGGAGTTCGTGAATTTTTTGGATTGGGCAAGCGTTGCCAAGAAGCGATTAGATTTTGTTGGTGATCCAGATTCTTTTGTGGATTTTGGATCGCCAGTGATTACTTACAAAGGCAACAGGGTACACCCTGACTCTTTTGTGTTTGCCATGTAGCAGCAGTCCAATTAAGTTGTAATCTATAAGTAACGTGCAATCTAGCACACAATCTAGCAGACACCTGCACAAAATGGATCGAAACATAAAACATCGCCTCCCTCCTACTGCAACAGAAACATCACTAACAACATATCTGGAATATATCATAAGATGAGGAATGGATGCAAAAAAAACAAAAAATTCTCCAACCTCTCCTCGCAAGATATGCCCCACTTTAACAGAATAATAACAAAATAGAACAAAAAAGGAACACAACGAATAACTAATAGCTTAAACACTGACGACTGGATCGATCCTACCCAATCGGCCACTTGCTGTATGCGAAACACGCAGAATGTAACACGCATCAGCACAATAGCAATGATATCATCATTTTATCATGTACAGATTTTTTCAATTACTTATTGCGGAAGACATTTATGCACAAATCCAACGGCCTTAAACAAAGAACACACAATGACGATCAAACAATGCAGTGCAGTTTTCAGACGTTTTAGCCTCAGAGACTTGGTGTACACGAAACAAGCCAACAAAACACAGCACACACATTGAGTAAGTAAATGGACGACAACGCTGCTTATTACTCCTGCCAGCAACATCTCTCCACAACGACATCAAATCCTATCACTGTCTAATCAGCAATAACTCCCCCACTGTTTGCTGCCCAGGCCTATGGATATATACTGCACATCTGCGCTGCAATGACTGACTAGCTTACCATCCAATGGCGTCGCCAAGGTGAAAAGTTAGGGCTTAGGGACTTGGAGGATGGAAGCCCCACATGATGAATCACAATAACCAATCTAAGATGCTAAAAATTCACACAGTGATGCATATAAACACCCTTTGAAAGACTGAAAATTTTGTTGTTCTTGTAGCCCACAGCTCCTCTCCTTCGTTAGTTGTCGTTGAGCTTGAGAAAATCAGCCAACGCATCTGGATCGTCTTATAAGTCTTGAGTTGTGGGTTTTGTCGGGTAGGCAGGGCACTGGAACAAATGTTCAACAGAGTGTGGTGCCACTCCACAGTCCGAGCAAACATCAGTCACGCCTGCAGTGATGCGGGCCTTGTAAGAGTTGAGGAGCCGGCAGTGACCCGAACGTAACTGAGCAAGAGTAGTGCGGACGGATCTAGAAAGGTAGCACTCGAATAATGATAATTCAGGCGGAGTAGTTCCAAGGACTCTGTTTGGTACAAAGTTCGACTGTGCATCTACAACTGCTTGGCTGTGATGATTGTGTAAAGCAGAACGGTATTGCTCAACTTCAGAGACGCCGTCATCATGGAGTGGTACAACGTCCCTGTCAAATTTACTAAGCGTGCCCTTCATATTTCTAGCTGGGGCTGGCTGAGATGTTAAATGGTAGCTAGAATGGTGTGACTGATAACAAAAGTAGTTCCAAGTAGTTCCAAACCAATATTGTTTAGCTAGTAATTCAGAATGTGATTTGACTGGATGCATCTTAGTCTCCTGGTGTAAGTGGTCCAAATGTGCCATCTTGTGACAACCTGTTGCGATTCGCAAAGCCTCATTGTGAGCAGTCTGAAGACACTTCCATGAAGACTCGTTAATTACTGGTGCCCTTCGTCAAAGTTGTCACTGACAGTACGTGTCGCATCCATCGTCATGTCATCTGTAAAGATTGCTAGATTTTCCACTAATGAGAGCAGACGAAATCCTTGTGATGCTGTATGCATTATGGCAGAGAGTATAGTGCAAAAATTAGTTTTGTTTGTTGCCATCATCAAAGTCCAAGACAATAGGAAATCCTGGAAATTTCCAGCACTCAGTCGACGTCGCTCCATTGGCCACTCAGCTCGTTCTGTTCGTCGCCGTCATCAAAGTCCGAGTCGTTGTCCTCGAGGGCCTTGCGTCGCAGCTCAAACGCAGCCTCCATCAGTGATTGGACATCGAGGTGTGTCGGTGGGCGGTGCTTCTGTGCCGACTTGAGACGACGTTCTTCTACCTTCCGCAGTTGAATCCCTGCATTACGGACAAACACATGGTCAGTGATCGATCAATAAATCAATCATCAAATCAATGTACAGGGTGGGCCAAAAAAAACCGGACCTGTTTGAGCGTTGATAACTCAGCGATGGTTAGTGGTAGAAAGACGTGTGATACGTCAAAAGTTTCAGAATGCTGTAAAGAATAAACAGCAAATTTGCATAGTGAAGCATTTAAGTATTCTTTGCCTAATTTGCATAAATCTTCATTACTCATGAAATTCTGCCAAATTTGACTGTAACACATGGACTTAACATGGATGTTCGAGCTTTTATAACTTAATGATGTTTATTGATGGAAAGGCGCGTAATACGCCAAAGGTTTCGAAATTGTGTACAGAAGAAGTGTAAAACTTGCATGTCTCAGCATTTAAATATTCTTTGCCTGATTTACACAAATTTGCCCCACCCCTAAAATCATGCTAAATTGGCAGTAATGCATAAATTTAAGTTGATTTTCATTCAGCATACTGTGAAATATCAACAATCATTAACACAAACGTTGAGTTTAGATGAAATTTGACATAGGCAGTTGCCCAGCGTTTGCATTCATAACTGTCATCAGTCCTTCTAGGCAGCTGATTGATCGCCGGAGTCACTGTGTTCAGGATTAGCTGAGCTTAGCATTTGATTAGCACACGTTTTAGTTGGTCAGTTACTGAAATTTTGTGACCATGCTATCTGTTGCAATGCCCCCACTCTGAATAATTCACAGAATTTAAATCTGAACATTTTGGCAGTGAGTTTTTTAGTTCAATGAACTTGGGCACATGGGAGTGCAAGCAAATGCCGAATTTCAGGGGTAATAAATATTTATGCAAATTAGGCAAAGAATATTTAAATGCTTCATTATGCAAATTTGCTGTTTATTCTTTACAGCATTCTGAAAATTTTGACGTATCACACGCCTTTCTGCCATTAATCATCGCTGAGTTACCAACGCTCAAACAGGTCCGGTTTTTTTGGCCCACCCTGTACATTTACATAGTGCCATTATAGTGGCAAAATGTCACAAAAAACCAGGGGCCAAATTTTCGGAACCTATTTGGAAACTTCTCAGAAATAACTTAGGAAAATATGCAGGAAACCACTAACCTTGTCCTACACAGAGAAAGCTGAGTAATAAAACAAAATTGGTAAAAAGTACGCAATGTTGACACTTAGCTTAAACATCATACGTGACATCATATGTTATCTGTATGACGCTGTGGTAAGATCAACAATGAGTAAGTAAAGCAAACTGACGTTTGGTCAACTAAAACAACGAAGCGGTGTGTAAATTGTGTTTCCCATTGACGTGCCAAGATAAGAAGTTGTCTAAAAAAGTTTTGTAAGAACTGTTAATAATACTATAATACGGTTTACTGTGTATGGCAGCCAGTGGCTGGATTGCCATTATACATTATACATACATACAAGATAACACACTAATACTTACAATATATACAATGCAATAAAGAAAATATAGTCAAGCGTAAAAAGAACGAAATAAAAACATAGCAGTCATAGTCAGAGACACAGTAATAAACGCTTATATACAGGGAGATCATCTGATGTGACGTGCAGACACTCGAAACGCTGCCAGCTAGAACTAGAAAAAAATACCAGGCCCAATCAAAATGTTCCAAACAGTAAGGAATGAAAGAATTTCGAAATTTATTAGTTCTAGCTGGCAACGGTTCGAATGTCTTGGCGCGGCGCAGTCGGTCAGTCACTGAAGAGTCGCATTTGTCCGGCAGCAGATAGTACAAACAAGACCCTTCACGCAGCACGCCGTGCCTCGAGCGTGTCCAGACCAGCCAGCATCAGTGACATCTCATAATCGCCGTGCGCAAATATTATCATCAACGACCTTCGCCTATCGCCTTCGACTGTCCTGTCGTGAGACTTGAATGCCACGCCGGACATGCATACTCGAGCACTGGTCGTACAACTGTCTTGTAGAAGCAGAGTAGATCGAGGCTGGCGCCCGAGCATTTCAGCAGCTTGAGGAAATGAAGGCACAACGCAACCTCCAATGAGATGGTGTCGGCATGCTGGGCCCACTTCAGGTCGTTGGCGATGTGTACGCCCGAGTAACTTGAACGGCGTCACATGGTTGGCATAAGTGCACGTGATTGGTTGAACTAGTTTAGGAAGATAAGAAAAGAAGAATTTTTTTGAAAATGCAAAGATAGCCGTTAAAAATTCAGAAAAGAAAACTTTTTAAAATTCCTAAATCATCTGACATAGAAAGATCTTTCAAAAATGTCTTAGGAAAGTTTAGAAAAATTGGCCCCAGAGGCATATAATAGCAGACTAGGCTGAGTGTTCACGTTTACTACAGGCAATGTCAAACAGTTCAATCTATGTGCTGAGGTAGATTTACTGTTAAGTTATGTGGGAGATAGGTCACATGACGAAGACTTAGTAGGAACATACAACGAGTTCTGGCTCATCTTGAGATGTACCATTAAAAAGACTAACTGCTGAACAAAGACTGACACAAAAATGGCTACGAAATGACGTCAGTTTGTTTCCTGTTGCAACTCTCACAATGACTTATTTGTCAAGAAAAAACAAAGCATGGCAGCAGACACACACACACATGTATGTACCTTCACGTATAGCAGCCAGCAGGTCGCTGCGTGTGTCACGAACGGGCGGCTGATCACTTGACCCGGATTCAACACTGCAGTCCTGTGCCTCCCCTTCAAACCCTGACATTCTGTCCGACAATGCGGAAAGTCCGTCGACCAACGACGTCGCTTGATCTATGCTGACGAACGTCGACACTTCGCCGGCGCTGGCGACACTTTTACTCGAAGTCGCGCCAGAACCCATAAGGTTAGCCATCGCTGCAGACAAGACCGGGGACATTGGCGGAGGTGGGGAAACCCGCGGGGGAATCATGTAGAGGCTGTCGTCGAGCGGCGGTGGAGGCAAAACGCCACCCGGTGGCGAATCGAGTGACAACGACTGAGAGAACTGTAGCGGAGGTGACGGCGGCGGCAACAACTCAACGCTGTCTGGCGTGCTGTTCTTCCTAGCGTCTTGATGTGGCGACCTATAGCCACGTGCTGGCGATGGCAACACAATCTGTCCACCAACGGTCTGCAAGGATGATTTTACCACTGCTGCTGCTGACGTCGGTGGTGTAAGTGGCGGCGACGGCAGAGGAACACCGCTGACTACTACCGCATCCGATGATGATGATTGGGTATTTCCGTTCATCTCCGTATTCCCAGCAGTAGCTGTGATCTTCGTAGGCTGAGTTTTGTTTCCGGTTGTGGCTGCTGAAGATGGTAACTGAGCAGCCAAGTCATTTGACACTGTAGGCGCCACAGCAGCAGTGGCTGATGCAGCTGCAGGTAAGGCAGCATTCTGGCCACTATCAGTGTCATCATCTAGCTCAAGCCTACTTGGTCGTGGCTGTGGCTGTCCATGTCCATTCAACACTGACTGCACTTGCTGAGTCACACCATCAAAGCTGCAGCTTGTGACTTTACGGAGATCTTGTCTGTTGGTGACATCAACAGTAGTAGCAGGAAGACGTCTAGCCTGCTCGTCACCACGCCCTCGCTGCTGACAATAACAAATTGCTGTACCCAATCAATCAATCAATCAAAAAATCAACTACAATAAAATTCTGTCTAGTTCTGCCCACGAGTTGTGCACGAAATTTCAAAAATAAAAAAAACACCAGCCTTAAACAGTATAACAATTCCACTGTGAAAGCTAAAATATAGTACAAAATTTAAGCTCTAAGGTCACTACCGCTGTCGATGCCATTACTTTAATTACTACAAGTAAGTTTTATTTTAACCGGCCAATAACAAATTATTCATTACTAATATCATTACTATTATTACAACTGTTGCTTCTGGTTTATATGCTGCACTTTCAGAACTTACTGCAAAGTTAGAAGAGTCTCTAACAAAAGTAAACTTGCGCTAGCTTTTTATTGGTGCTATAGACCCTTTCATAACATTATAGATGTAACTTAATACTGCTGTTAATATTTAATATTACTTGTAGTTTTTGCTCAGATAGCCAGTTTTTTTCTAAGACTGGCTGGTTTCTAACAAAAACCTTTGAGAACTTCTAAGAGTGGGGGTTTTGACAGCCTTTAAGTCTAACCATTAGCTGCTGCTGCTAATGCCATTTAGATACTTGATGTTATTATTACTGTTCACAAACTTACTACAACAATTTAGCACTATGCCAGCATACAACAGCTCAGAAATCATTACACTGAAAACAGAGAAGCATAAACTGTAAAAACTACACTCGTTAAAATACCAGATCCAAATCATCTAATGAGAAAATAACAGTATACTAATAGTGAAAACATTCATACGTTGTCATCTTCAGCTATATGAGCTCGATTCTGTGCACACAGCGAACACATATACACTGTGTCTCAAAAAAAAGCATGTGACTACATTTTTTGCAATAACTTGAACAATGAATGTCCGATTATAATAATTTTTGGCACACTTATTAATGAGACTATATGTCATCGAATGG
>Ga0209367_1003300_pt1 | contig 21910 bp, 9 predicted proteins | sample WorMetLIZISLAND2_FD_187412 | JGI IMG/M metagenome (GOLD analysis project Ga0209367, IMG submission 187412) | Marine gutless worms symbiont microbial communities from Max Planck institute for Marine Microbiology, Germany - Olavius geniculatus... ... | reverse complement strand
GCCCCTGGACCCCGATAGGGACTCTGCCTTCAGACTCCCATTATAGGCTCGCGCTACCGCACTCGCCATGGGTCCATGCCCCCCCCAGATTTTGTGGGCTAGAACCGCCAATGAGTATTAGGTTTAATGGGGGGGCATCGCAACTTCCAAACGTTGTGTTTTCTATTCGTTTTTCATTTCTTTCTATGTCTAACTGTATTTTTGCCAGATTCTGTTAAATAAACTTGTGCACAACACGTACCGTTAATAACGACTATGTTCAGACCGCGATGATTTTGCTGTTCTGCGGAAATCAACCTGAATACAACGAAATGCAACATAAATCTCTTGTATCACTTGCATTGTTTCAGTTAAAGCATTATTATTTGTGTAATAATGTGGGCAAAAAACTCCAATGCTACAAAAAAGGAAACAATTTTAACTGCCAGAATAATACGTTTTCGACAAAACAATTTACCGCTTATGACGACACAAATAAAGCACAATCTATTTTTTGACAGATATGAACAAGTAATTTGAGAAAACCTCACGTGACGCGCGATAGTAGCGGTCCTGTCGCTTTGGCAATCAGTGTACAGCAATAATATATTAATGCGTCTTGAAAAAGTACTTAAATATTAGGCCTCCGTATGGAAGACTCTTCGAATTTAAGAGATCGAAACTTAGATTTTTAAAAATCTACGTTCCATGCTAAAAATGTCATGCTGGTTATCCAAGTCCATCTCCAGCCATTTCGGTGCAATTCACTATTAAAATGTGTGACACAGACGAAAATCGCAAACAATCACTAAAACCCCTATTTTGGGAGTTCAAGGTCATTCAAGGTCATCGACGTTAACACCAATAACAAGTTTGTCACTATTGCTTGTTATGATAAGCAGCATGTTTGTGCCTATCTGCAACCGTTTTTACGCTACATGAGACAATAGCTGCAAAATAGGGGGGTAGCCGTCTTTGACGCCCGTCTGCGCCGGTCTCCTTGAACCTAAAGGGTCGGGACTTAAACTGCTAAAATATACGTTTAGTGCTGAAAATTTTATACGCAGGTTATCTTCGTCTATCTCCAGCCATTTTATCGCAATTCAGTGCTGAAATGTGCGCTGCATCTAAAAATTGCAAAAAATTCACTAAAAACCCCATTTTGGGGATTCAAGATCGTTCAAGGTCATCAATGCTAATAAATCTAGAAAGCCTATCGCCAGTGCTTGTTATGATAAGCAGCATGCATGTACCTATCTGCAACAGTTTTCACACTAAACGAGCCAATAACGGCAAAATGACGTCTTTTTAGGGGGTACCTCTCTTCGACGCCCTCGTTCGAGGGGAACCCCTGCACTCAGTGGCACGAAATTTTGTCACGATAAACTATACACCTTGGGGCAGCCCACGGTAAAGATTTCGTGATCCTAGCTTGCACCGTTTTGATACAGATCACGAGTATGTCAGACAGACGAACAGACTCCTAGACGATGGCTAAGACGAGCAAAGCATTCTGCTATCGCGCGTGGTATGCCTAATAATAACAGTACAAGTAACTTGGTGGCATAACGATAGGGTGTCGGACTTACGATTGAAAGGTTGACTTCCAGTCGGGTCGATATCAGGTGATTAGTTTTAGTACTTGTGTGGGTGACTGTCTGCGGACAGGTGAACTATTGCAGCGTGTAACCACCACCAAGACCAATACAGCTTTTCATTCCTTCGAGGTAGGTAAACCGAGTACCGGCTTGTATGGCTGGGATAAAGGCGGGGCGCGTTCACCTGTGTCAAGTAACGAATAACACTGCGTGATCCCATATGGCAGATGGCGCTCCGTATCTTGCTGCGACGAATTTTCTAGAAATGGCTTTATACAACCGTTAACTGTTAGCAGTTAACAGGAAGGTCTACGCGAAACGAGTCAAAATTGAGAGAGAGAAAAGCGAGACGAAACGTAGCTTACTCGTCGCCGTTGAAGCAAATCTTGGAGGAGCCGTTGCGTCCGTAGCCCGAGCTGACGTAGTAGGCGTAATAGCCGTCAGGACAGACTGTAGTCAGCCCACAGTTTCCATCTGCGTTCAACAACCTCCCACATCAGTGTTTTGGTTTCGTTAACCCATTTTAGCGCTTTGAAAAACTATAGTTACCACCTTGCGACAATATTTCATCTGCGTACATGTTACTGCAACTGCCTCGCCCATTAATGCCCAAAAATTATTGATAATACAAAGTTCACATGCTAGTTCTTAATGGGAGGGTACACTTACCACAGAAAGGAAAGCACCAAACGTGATTCAACCCGATATCTCGATCCCGTCCTTCTAGCATGGGTTCACGAAATACAATAATGACCAACAAAACTAAAACTTAACACAATTTGACAGTTTGACGATATACGTGTAGTATCTTATATCGTGGCATCGCACCATATACAGTCACTTATCATTTTTTAATCACCGGCCATAATAATTAATTACCGCACAAAAGCATCGTCATACTCGTTTTGTAATTCAGTTTTACTATAAGTAGCAGCTAAAATTTTAGTATACGGGTGCAGATAAAGTAACACATAGTCGCAATCATAACCATAATCACAAATGTCATAATGCCTACGTCAGTGAAGACCAGCAAACTGTGCATTACAATGTCTATAGTTCAGAAAACAAAACTCTTAAGCTCTTAACATTTATGTAATAAGTTTTAAGTTTTTAAAGTTTTAAGAGTTTTGTTTTCAAAAAGCCGGAGCAGCATGATGGTTTTCGATGTGTTCAGTGCTTAAACGAATGATTTACATAAACGATGCAGCTCGATTTTTATTACACGGTAAAACAATTTATCGGTTAAGCCTATTGATTGTAAAATGCTAAAGATAGCAACCTAACTAAATATTGCCAAAAAAACTACTGTGAAAAATGTGCAATGCACAAACCAGGATTCACTTTATTAGGAATTTGTTCTCTGTTCTTCTCCTGCTTATTATTGTGCATGTTCTCTTGTATCTCGTTCGGTACTGCGGGTTCAAGCTTTTTATCCTGTGAGTTCGTTGCTTGAGCTTTGTTGTCCTCAATAAGAAAACCGCGGCCTTCCATCAAATCGACTTTAAGTACATCATTGTCTTTTTCTGCAAACGATTAACGTCGAACAACGTTGCAAACTCGCAATTATTAAATACTAAACTACACTGTGTCCAAAAAGTAAAGTCTTAGACATTGTACAACAAAAATGTTAAATTTAAACAAATCTAAATGTAATTTGGTACATTAATTTCCAATAAATTGTTGAAACGACTACCAAATTTTGTTAAAAATATTATTTTAGCGGAGTTACTAATTGTTGAATATCGATAACAAAATATCCACTTTACCAATATTACGTTACATAAGTAAACAAATGTACATCTGCGTAAATCTAACAAACAACACATAATTTTAACAAAATTTTAGATTAACAATGCGCCATTCAAAATGTCAAATTTCGATTAAATCTGTAAACGCAAACGATAGTTACAGCGGCTTTAGTAAGGTCACCCTATAACGTAAAATGTCTGGTATTAAGCAACCGTTTGTTTAATTCTGGCAGTGTCCACGGCTTGCTAAGAAATTTCGCAATAAACTTTTAGCACCATATACCCTTTCTCTTGTTTTAACAGTTCAACTAAACACGATCGTTACTATGCACAAAATACCACTTTGTTATTGTTAATTGCGTTAACGAACGTTACTTCTGATCGAACGACTGCAGTAGGCTATGTAACGCCATGTGAAAATCTTTATCCACCATTACTGGTAGCAGGTCAACAACAAAATAATTAAAAAAATAAACATATACAATGACATTATATTACATTTATAACTACTTCAGTCACACGGCCATTGACAACAAAATCTGTTATTTTATTATCGATACTCAACATTAATAACTCCGCTAAAAATAACATTTTTCAACAAAATTTATCGACTATTTCAGCAATTTATTAAAGATTAAGTGCATAAAAATTATTCAAATTTGTTTAGATTTGACGTTTTTATTGTACAATGTCTAAAAGTCACTTTTTTTCTAGACATAATGTATATTTTATTTATTATTTCAAATATGTTTTAAAATAGTTTTGTACAGATCAACTGCAAATACAAATAACATATCAAACAACTGAACAGATGGCACAATGTTAACAAAAACGGCGTGCTACGTTTTTGAGTAAAAACTGAATATATAAATAGCAAGAAATTCACCAAAACTTAGTCACTGCCAACTAACAGGTATGAGGTCAAGAAAAAACATTTATAACACAAATAACATGACTGTATTGAGTAATATCTTTAGAAAAAACAAACGTCACATTGTTTTTAAGAAACTGACAAAAAGATAAATAAACGACTACGTAGATTTTCTTACTGTTGGCCGTGGATCTTCTGGAGTTGTTTGGTTGGCGGAGGAGGAAATTGTCTAACGCAAAGATGATGAACGTGACGCATGCGATCCATATTAAGAACGGACGAACACCTACACAATCGACACAGCATAAACTACAATACAACTGCGCATCCAGGCAACGCAAGGAACATATAATCCGAGCAATAAGTTACCACGCAAATAATTTTAAACAATCATACCTTCTGCTCAATATCTACGTATCCTGATAAAAGTTTTTTGCACCTGTCAATAAGTTGGATCAGCCCGTGATATGCAGCAACTAAGAAAAACGCTGAAAGTTCAAACGTTCGCCAGAACTGCAGTGTTTTACTCTTGGCTGTGTACAAAAATCCTTAATCAGAATGGCAATCCGTGTTGCCACCAAATCTAATCGATCGGTGCTCCGAACTTTTTATCTAAACATCAATCCTTTAAAAATCCTAAATCATAATCCGGATCTAGCTGTAGAAACAAAATCAATCGATTGATCTATCTTGGACTATCTCCACGGTCCACTCTCCCAAAAATTTATCCAAATTTATTCAATTCATATGATTTTAATTTAGTTTTAAAGACAGACAAATAGACAAACAGACAAATAAACAGAGAGGCAGAGAGACAGAAATAAAGATATAATTTCCTTCCTTTGACGGAGATATCACACTCTGTAAGACAGACGTGCTAAACGACGACGATGCATAAAAAATTAAATTAATTTTTATTTGCATTTTCAACTCTAAAATTTTTAAAAATCACTAAAATAAATTATACAAAACCAAACCAACTTCGTTAATTTTAGACTTTATGCTAATCGGTTTTTACTGCTAACGACGGCTATTAGCCCGCCAGAAGCATGGCTTCGGAGACAAGTGACATTGTTTAGTTTTGTTTTTTGTTCTTGGTACGTATACGGTAGATAAAGCAAACTTTACGTTTATACAGAACATAGTGTATGTTATCCACAATGTAATAATTTTATAAAAAAAATACCATCGTGTCTACAAGCAAAACATCGAAGACGTTTACCACCGAATTGTCGTCGGATCTGACGGTTGAATATAGATATTAAGTACATTCTGCGTGTGGCAGAGAAGCAAAAGCAGTTATCAGCTGAAATAAAATAACACAGACATGTTGGCATTTCGTTAGTCTCGTTGTTTCATCGCTTGGTGATAACATAAAAGAAACCTGTAAAGTCTTTCATCGCTGATGACAAAATCGTCTCCGTTGCTTAAAGACATGGCTTAATAATGCAAAAATGATAGTTTAAACTAAGTAATTTGCTATTTGCGAGGATGTAAAAATACATTTTATCGATGGATCGCTGTACACGTAACTGCACACGTAACGCTACTTGCCCTAGCTGTATCACTGAAAGTTCTATTCGGTATAGTTTGTAGTCGATATAATATTGTTTAAAAATTTGCTGAAATGAATTGATGACGAATTCATGTAGACGTAATCACGGACTTTCAACGTGTAAGCTAATACCATGATTTCACTGCACACATGCTTATTATTGAATCATAACGAATGAAACTACTCGATTAGTCAACGGAATTTACAACAAGAAGCTCAGCTATCGCTAGGATCGCTAATCGCCGACCGCTCTGATTGTCAGTGACCTTCAATGTCATTTAAGGTCGATGATCTTCATTTCCTCTGAAAAGGCATATGTCACTTCCTATTAATGATTAATAGTAACATTGGCCTTATCTCTCACCGTTTCCGAGATATGAATTTCCTACACACCGTCATTCAACCCCAAATTTGAAAATGTTTCCTTGCACTAGATCGTTAAAATTTTGCATGCTCAAGTTTAAGACACATGGCTAATTACTCTTGTAAAAAATTTTTTTTCCTACAATCTAACGCTTAGCCACAATACACCCGTTACGAACGGACAGACGGACGGACGGACAGATGACAACCATACCATAAGCTCGACCTTTACTTAAGTACGGTAGGCTAAAAATCATCGACGTCCATTGCGACATGCACACTTCTGCGTACAACCATCGATCGTGCAGTGAGCAAACGTCGATTGTTGATATCGATCAACCAGTTAATTATTTAAGATTCAGCGGGAGGCGCAGTTATACCCATGCCTTAGGCTTTCAGCTATAAAACGAACGCAAGTGCAGATAGGTATGCTTGCAAGTTTCTCATTGATGTAAATGTAAACCACGTGGTTTACATTGCATTACACAGAACATTTCGTGTTTTGCTTCAGTTTTTGATCGCTTTCGTGCAATATTTTATTTCTCTCCATTATCGTTGCTTGCGTTTTTTTGTGACTGTTCACTTTTAAACTTTTTGCTGCCACTATAACGCAAGTTTTTTTTAAATATCAGCTGCTGCGTTTTATCTGATTTTTACAATACGGCACTTTGCTAACTGTATGTTGCTTAGCAGGTGTCAGTCATTACAGGATTTTTTTGGTTAAATCCGTTAAGCCTACTGCATGTTCGACGTCGAATGTCTGACGTACAGCTAGAGCGCTGCGCAAAGCGAACAGTGTGACGTAATGGAATGTATGCATGCTGCACCGCGCAGGTCCAATATTGGTATAATGCACTGCAGTACTACAGTAATTCATTCCAACCAAACCGCCACTTCCGACATTGTATTTAGACAAGCAACGTTATATGCCTAACAAGCACTACGAAAAACCTCCATGATTTAAGGGCCCATACTTGCTGCTAACTTTTACGTCTACGTTTCTCGCGATGTTTTGCTAAACAACAACTAGGCCTATGTCAAGCTAAGGTTAAAAATGTAATAAACAACAACAATGCAGTGTCAAATTTTGCGCAAATGCGCAGTCATTGCAAAACATGGCAAAACCAGGAAATTGCAGAAAGATTCGTCCACAACTTTTTGAGTTATTTTGCTAACACACAAAGAAACAAACAAACAAACAAAGTCTGGCAAAAACATAACCTCCTTGGCGGAGGTAAATATTATCCGGAATGCTGCTGCACCACGCATTTTCTAGTAGCCTATTTGCTAGCCTATATGTACATCACAGGTCTAAAAGACCATTAAGGTATCTACACTTTTCATCAGCTACTACTCAACACGGCTGTCTATAAGCAGTTAAATCACCGATGTGTCCTGACAGAGTACACTACAGAAAGCGATATGTGACGATCTACAAACTTGTACGTCGTGGGTGGCGAGACACAGCTGCACGGCGCCATGGTCGTCATTCTGCGGCAGTGTATTGCGGACTCGGACGAGATCATCGGCCACCGAGTCTGGACGCTAATCCAACCACGAGTCATGATAATCTGTGTACGTAGACAACACGTCGTCGTCACAGTGTTGTACTGCGCTTTGCGCGTACGCACCAGCGCTCCGGTCGCCAGCTCGTCAATAGCACGTACAGATTGCTGCTTGCTCAGGCAGTTACCTGCTCTGGGGGGGGGCCGCCATTCACTGCGCTCATTGGCCGCCGTGTACGAAAGCTCTCTCGAACTCGCAGACTAAATATCAATACGCCTACAGTGCTGTATGGTGGCACTGTGTTTAAGCGAGCACGTTTAGAAACTGCTTTAAAGCGCGTACAGAACGACGTAAGTGAACTGAACTAAACTAGCACAACAGGCAAACAGGGCGAGCCCATTGGTCATTGGTTGACGCATACATGATGATAATGGCGTAGACCATTGACCCCGTTAGACGGTGCCTACTGCAATGCATTACTGTTTGCCCATTAGTCAGTTCGTCAAAAACTAAACCGTGTCAGTTCAGTTCAGTTATGTCGCTCTGTACGCGCCTTCAATAGCATCGTGGTAGTGGTAATTGCCCTCAGCTAACTTTTAGTCTGTCGCAAAATTTGTTTCCAATTGTTTGACTTTTTCCCGAAAAATACAAAATTTGGAGCCAAGAATGCCCAAATTCGGGAAAATTTATGGGTAAAATTAAAATTTTCAGCACCCATAATGTACTTTCTCGGAAATTTGCAGTTTGTTTGTCAGATATTGCAACTTAACCTAAGAGTCCAGCTACAAATTAACGAAAACAAAAAAAGTAGAATCGATCAAAGTTTTATAAATCTGAACGTAATACGGTCGTACGAAAAGCACTTGCAAACAGAAAGATTTAGCGTTGATTGACCGAGAATGTTCACGTTCGTACATAAACGAACAATACGTTCGTACAAGTAAACACATTTTTCATATCTGTTTTATGGTGACTGTCGTGCACTAGTATCTAATTTTACGAAGCCCTAATATTCCAAACGAACAAGAAAACTATCGAAACCTAATATCGCACATCGTTAATGCTCGCTGTGGCTTTTGTAATAATATTGTCATCTTGCTTGCTTTAAATAATGCCTGATTGTGATAGACCTGATAGATCTGATAGATCTGGTGCATTCAGCTCTCGGCGCCTAAAGGCAATTTCACGCCAATAGCAAACTTCAAGCGTTTACTGTCACTCAGCTATTGATCCAGGCCTTCACCTGGCTAGGCTCCTCATTCATCAATGCACGCAATAATGTAAGCCACATTTTGTACCTCACTACTACCAGCAAATGATAGAGCGGGCATGTAATGGTGTGCCATGTGATCTGTATGACAAAAAACATAGTGTCATTAAAAGCATTAAACTGATAAGACTTTTATTTTGAAAACGCCGAAACAAAGAATAATTAACGCAACATTAATTAAAAAACAATTAAGTGTAAATCCAAGTATGTGAAATCAGTTCAACAATGGAGTACTGACAGTAAAAGCTTTAAAAACTTGTGAAGTTTTGAGTGTAAAGTAAAATAATTTTCAAAATTCACTGAATATGCATGATGAAAATAAATGCTGATCGACACACACATTGCACAACTTTGTCAAAATATAACGAATGTTGGCATACGACACGAGAATAAATGCATAATAATTTATATACGTTACGGCTATTTTAAAACGCTTTAGCGGATCTTCTTTCTGGGCATCGCCTTATCATGTGACCTCACAGGCTGCAGTTTTTGTCGCTATTCAACGATTGTACTGATTAGGCCTAAGTGATAGTACGCCTGAGCTAGCGTGCACGTGAAAACATGCACTGTAGTGTATAAACAGCATTGTACACAACAGTAACAGTGAGCATTTGCGCTGTGTTTGTATGTGCGTATGGCAGACATTTTTGTCTAATAACCTTACAATTCATACTCAACTTTTACTTTGGTAGGCAATAATTGTTCTGGTTATTTTTCTGGTAATTTTTCTGGCCACTCGTATCAACTGAATTCGTTTTAACATAACTTTGTGTAATTTAACTTTGTCAGCTGTTGTTAGCTAGATGCCACACGACTATTCTGAACATGTTTAAAATAATTGAGCAGAGATCGGGAAGTCGAGCGATCTGGAAGTGATTTAGTATTGGTTGAGTTGAGGTTTAATTGATCGGAGAACGATCATGTACATTGTACATGTCTAGTGTGGTCGAGATAATTTTAATCGTTGCCACTCGGTACATATGAGGCACCTGCAGTTACAAAATAGCAAAGGCTGACAGCCAATTTTAGTCCAGGCTCTAGAATTTCTCAATAGTAGAAAAAGCAGAATAAATTATACATCGATTTACTGCAGTGATATGATAAGACTGCAACTCTTTCATTAGGTTGAAGTGATTTAATATGCATTGAAATTGTGTTAGTTCGATTAACTGACTCTAATGCCACCAAAAAAAAACTTTTGAAAATTTTTACACCACACACGGAAATTGAGTAGCGATCGGATATAGGTCAAGAACAGATCAAGTTAAAGTCGAGTTAGTCGAGCACAGAGCATGTAGGGATCGTGCAGGGTTTGGGATGATCGAGTAGAGATCGGCTTGGTTGTCGGGTTGAAGTCGTGGAGGAGTCGTGAGAGGTCGTGTGGAGATCGTGTATGGTCTAGTAGTAATCAGAAACAAGTCGTGTACAAACTCCATCAAGCAGTTGGTCAAGCTTGGTCCGGAAATTTGGACGATCGAGAAGATCGGGTTGATCTGATCGGCAGTGTGAACGCTGACCTCGTACGACTTGCCCTTCACTGAAATTAAGCCCAGCTTTCATTTTCCCCCAAATAGCACGTTGCAGCGATGCCGCCTAGTGCTAGATGACTTTGGCCTTATATTACTATTATTTAATTATTACTAATTTCTTGGTATAATTTAACTTACTCAGTAAGCAAGTAGGTTAGATAAATTTGTATGGCACATACATTGTCAAAAAACCTGCTGAATCTGATACCCCACAGCTGTCAGAGACTTTTACACAGTGTATGTTGTATGTGACAGTCTTGAAAGAAGAAGAAATGGCGACAAGCAGGTGCGAGTTTCGTTTGAGTCTGATAGTGACGTTGCAGTACCTGGTGCACACAGCAGCAGCAGCAGCAGGCGTCGTTCATCTTGATCCACTCCCGGACACCTGCGTCTGCATCATCAATGCCATCGACGACGTCGTCGCCAGCACACGTGGTAAACTACTCTAGAAAGATATGTACGTCGGCCAACTGCTGACATATTATGCGGCTGTCCGCTTACAGCTGCGCAGCCTTAACCCTGACCTTTGACTTTTTGAACTAACTCTGGTTTTTATTGACACGCCGATTACTTCTGGCATAGGTAACGGTTTAGATAAATGTTGGTTTTTCTATACCTTTTGTTTTTGAGTTAGAACTTAGAAGAATGTACGAAACAGACGGATAGGCAAACGAAGAAAAAACAATACTCGTAATGTGGTATATTGAGACGATCGCATAATAAATGTACAACATCACAGTTTAGCCACGATCGCAAGTGCGGTGCGAGCTGGACACGATCAAGCAAACATCAAGCACTCATAGAGCAAACATCCAGCAAATGCATTCAAAATACACCTGCACGACGTGTGCTTTAATTGTTTGATGTTTGCTTGATGTTTGCTTGATGTTTGCTCAACGTTTGCTCGATGTTTGCTTGATGATTGCTTGATCGTGTAAACGGGCTATTAGCCAAAGTTATTAATTTATTACGACGACGTTAGGCAGCGAGGAACAAGGATGGTGATCCAAACACAGTAAGTTGCAGGATGTCATAACTCTATAAGTTCATCAAGTCAAGGTTTTCACATAATAACATCAAATAATTGGAGATATAGAGATTTCCCAAATTTTGTTTACCGTCATCCGTTAATAAAGTTGCAATAACGTGAGCATGTCGCACCGCACTTCAAACACTATGTAAATAGGCCTATAACTATAAAAAGTGACATGAACTTTTTTACCGTTATGTCAAATGTATCGAGTTGCGGTGGTATTTTAAATATAATCAGTTCATTGAAAATTTGCAAGGAAGTGTAAGAGAGTGTACGAGTGGAAAAATTTTGAAAATTGGTCAGCCATGTGGCTTACGCTTGATGCAGTATGTAACAAAAGTTAGATGCCTACTTTTTGGATTACGCTTATGATGCAATAGTGGGTAATTCATGGCTAAGAACGATTTGTTTGTACGTTTCAAGCATGCGAGAAAGGCAACATTTGGCTCAGTAGCAACGAATGCTACATTTACACCGGAGCTAATAAGAGCTGTCGCTCAAATGATATTCTCGAAGAGAAAAAAGTATTTTTCCGACTTCGACGCAAATTTAACGATTCTGTACGTACTCTCGATCTTTTCCTAGTTACTACTAACGTTTTTTTTGTTTTTAACGTTTTTATGTCAGCCAACATTTTGGCGAACAAGAAAGTTTATTTTTACACTGACAGGTTAAAGTTTATTTAAAATTTAAAAAGATCAAAACGCTCTTGATATAAAAAAAGTCTGTAAACTTTTATTACAACTATGGGCTTATCATACGCACATAGAAAACCGTGGGCGTTAAGAGCATTGCGAAATTAGTGTTTATAGTCGAATTTAGTGACTGCTAGTGGACGAGACAATGCCATTTGTAGGTTTGGGTTGCCAGCAAGCACGTGCATCTTCAACCTCAACTATCCCGCTGCATTGCTACTGATGCGCCAACAGGTCAATTCATTAATTTTATTCGTGAATACGTAAACATTTTATTAAACATTAAATGCGGCATGTGACGACTAGGCATTAGTAAAAGTATTGCATAGCTTCTGACTCTATCAGTTTAAATTACAAAATGCGTTTTTTTTCTTTTTATTATATGCGTATCATGTCTTCATTTTATAGAACGTCTATTTACTGACTAGGCCATAAGCCTATTGCGATGAACAGATTACGCTCTGTCGATAGTAAGTCATTGTAAAAGTTACCAGTTACCACCACTTGTATAAAAAGACCCGCCGTTGTGCTAACTAACTAATTGATTAAATAGTAACGCGAAAAAAGTGTAATGAACCAGATAACTTGTCCGATGTTATTTTTACACGAATATCAGATCGACTTTCGCTAAATTTCGAGCATACTAAGGCGTATAAAATTAACTTAATGCTGACGTATAATTGTGTTATACGATTTTTTTCAGTTTACACCCCTGCAAAAATTTTTCACGATTCTTTTTTCCATGCTGTAAAAGTAGGTCTAATGTGATGCTGAACGTGGATCGTTACAGATAAAATCTGTCCGAATATTGTTACTCGCGCTCAGTGGGGAGCTCGACCTCCGAGAGATATCGTCAACCTCACCGAACCGGTTCCCAGAATATTCATCCACCATACGGCTACTCCGTCATGCACTACCCAGCAAGCTTGTTCAAGGGCTGTCAGAGGAATCCAGAACTTTCACATGGACACCAGAGGTTGTACGGGCATGTTTATCGTATTTTTATTTGGCCTGCAAGTACGACTTGCGACTCAAAAAAACTCATCTTTTCATTAACTCTATTTTTCTAATTATTTCGTGTTTTCGACTGCATATCACCCCTTTCTAGTGAATCTAGCAGCAGTTTGTTTAACTTAGAGCACACTAAAATATGAAAATGATTGATTAATTAATAGGCTAGCTGTGTGAAAACTGTAGGTTGGGATGACATCGGGTACAATTACCTGGTGGGTGAAGACGGCAACGCATACGAGGGACGTGGCTGGGACCACAAGGGCGCACAAGTCAGGGCGTGCAACTCCGTCTCTCTTGGGTTCTCGGTGATAGGCAATTACAACACTCGACTACCTAACATCAGTGCGTTGTCTGTTGTTAAACAGCTGATCGCTTGCGCACTGCACGAGGTGCGTACTCCGTATGCATGCTGAAAGTTTCTCAGTGTTTAGGCCTACAACAATATAACAGAACAGTTACAGTTTACGACAGATCAATCGACGGTACCTAACCACTTCGGTACTAACCACTAAATCCGGCTGGTATGACTTGACAGACAACTCTAGCTATATGGTGCGAACAAGAAAACAAGATGCCCAGCTGTCGCTAGGATAGCCGACCTTACTGGTTGTCAGTGACTTTCACGGTCATCCAAGGTCGATAATTTTCATTTTATATGAAAGGGCGTATGCCACTTCCTGTGAGTAATTAATAGTAACCTTGGCCGTATCTCTCACCGTTTCTGAGATATGGCCGTTGAAAAATGCACATTTTTCCTACCCTTCGTTCATTCAACCCCGAATATGAAAATGTTTCCCTTGCACTAAATCATTGAAATGTTGTTTGCCCAGGTTTATGGCACATGGCTAATTATTCGCGTAAAAGTTTTTTTTCTACGACCTAATGCTTAGCCACGATAGGTCCATGACAGACGGACAGACAGACAACGACGGACAGACGGACGACAACCGTGTCATAAGCTCGACCGTTACTCAAGTACGATTGGCTAAAATGGCAAGTGTAAAAACCGGAATCGTTATCAAAAAAGCGCGCATGATCTGCAGCGGGAAAAACCGGCCTAGAGCTTTTGTACGTACGGTAAAAATGTTTAGGGGCCTACGCGTAACCAGTCTAAAACATTTAGTTGAACTTTTTATTGTAATGTAACTCATTTATATCTGCAGGCCGTGCGCTATCTTCTTGAGATGTTTTGTAATATTTTTTGCTGTAAATGTTTTTGCAAGCATTAAACATTTTAGCGATGTTTTAGACATTGTTGACGTGGTCTAGAATAAAAACATGAGACACTGGCAAAGGACGTGTTGCTGTGTAGCGTAAACGTGCGGCGCTGTGGCTGTATGCAGGACAAGGCGGCGTCTAACTACACTCTGCACGGACACCGTGACGGAGACTGCACTGAGTGTCCAGGTCAGAAGTTCTATGAACTCGTCAGAACGTGGCCACACTACGGCGGACAGCTGCCGCGTAACTGCAGCAAAGCGGCTGGCCTATCACAGAGCCAGACGCCGCCGTAGAGCTACGTGCAATCTACTGATCGTCGTCACTGACATTGCAGCCTCTACTAGGCTCTACTGTTTGACCGACCTTTCTTTCAGTGGTGTAGCCAGAAATGTGAATTAAGAGGTTAGCCTCCTTTACCCTTTTCCCTCTCTAGCTCCTCTTTCCTTTCCTTTTTTTCCTTTCCTCCTTCCCCTTTTCTCCCATTTCTTTTCTTCTTCTTTCCCTCCCCCTTTCTTCCCCTTAGAAGTAAGACTACTAAATTCCAGCTAGAGAGTCTGGGGAACGCTGCGAGCTTCGCCAGCGAAGTATGGGGTTATTGGAGCGCAGCCCCAACTGAAATCGAATTTGATGAAATTAAAATATAAGATCTAGTGGCAACAATTTTAGTTATTTCTAGAGTTCTTATTATCTATTTTAACAACAAGAATTAAAATTGGGGAACCCTGTGCTTCCTGCCTGTCGACGCCATATTATTTTTTCGGAGTTAATCCACAAGACCGTCTGGGTCGTCCTTGGTGGATAATCACTGAAAAATGTTGCAACAGATTTTTGCACATCGAATGCTATTTTTGTCATCGTCAAACAGCGTCAAAACATGCGAGAAATTACTGACAATCGCTGCTTTCCTTTCTCATTTTTTTCTTAATGTCAGTCCCATTCATTCATTGGAGTTACTACAGCGTTAATGGCCAATGATGATTACTACATTTTGTTGTTTTGATTCCTGGAAGTGAGAACGTAATACACACGTGCTGTTGATATGTTATATAGAACACTTTGTAGTTCGTACTTGTCCCAGCATGTTTTGCGTATCACAAGCCTACATATTTTTGTTTTAGCTTCATTTTTGCTTGGCGATGATGTATCGTACCGGTACAACTAATTGTTAACAAGCAATGGCATATAGCAAACTGTTCTATGCACTTTACTGTCTGCTGGCAAACTGAGTAACGTTCGCCGACTTATCTCTTGGAAACAAAGTAAAACAATCTGATCTGAAATGACCACAAGTATGAACGTTGACCTGTGGAAAGATTGCATATAATTTTGTACATAAGCCTACGATAAAGAGTACGACAATACAAAATTGCGTTTTATTGGTAAACCTAACAAACGACAGTAAAGCAACAACAATAACCAGCTATATTACGTTGTCACTTCGATCTTTGTATTTCGCGAACAAGCCCGGCAAAAGGGCAAAAAACCAGGGATTAATAAAACACTCACCAACTCCAACACACTGCAGATTACGACCAGCACACTGTTTTGTACATTCAAGTTCAACAATTAGTGAAAGTCATCCTTCTACAGTCCACGTCATAGCGTGTGTTGATCCCCATCTTAACCAACACCGCATTCGTCGACTGGCAACAACAGAGTCATCTAATTTCGGCCTAGTGCAATTCGATCGCTACAAACAGCGCTTCAACCAGGGCTGGTTGATTTATCGAGCTTATACGTATAAAGAGTTCGAAATAAAATGTAAACTACGTATCTGAGCTTACAATAAATAGTCACAAACATCCAGAATCTTATTAGCAAAAATTGGTACAACAGGCGACGATTGCCAGGAAAAAAGACAAGGGAAACCGAAAAAAATATTACCCAGTTGGCGACTGGAGACAAGCGACAAGTACATCGATCATCCACAACTCGAAAAAACTGATACAGGAAAAAACAAGATGAAGTCGATAAAAACGAAAACCTACCCATAAACAACAAAAGAAAAAGAAGATATATACCGCGAAATTTGTTAATTCTTCTCTTATTCCACGACCACACTTGTGCTGTCTATCTGTTATGCCTCTAGGCTCGTGGTCGATAATAACTTCACCAGAACAGTCATGCATGACAAACTCAACTTTAGTGTAGCATGTATAGGCTTACATTACTGGCAGTTGGGATAGCAGGCGAGCATGCTTGATCACTGTCTGGAGTGTGAAAGTTCCTAAAACGCTCACCTGCCCCATATTACTCTAGACAGTTGTTTAACAAGAACAAAATGCATCAAAATGCTAAGCGCTCACCAGACCCGTGGCTGGATTGAAAGTAGAATTGGTGTATTGGGATCTGCAACTAGCATCCTAAGAATTCAATCAATTGTCCGTTGTTCTAAAAAATTATTTAAAATCAATAATAAGTAGGTCCAAAACACTACTTAAGAACATACACAGAATAAACAAACCGTTGCAGTAACTTATATAACAGTATGTTTGAAACAAGAAATAAATCAAACTATCAATCGTCTGGCAGCGTTTAAAAATCTGCAGTAATTAGACCCATACTGGCTAATAAATCACTAAAATCATTTTGCCACAAGACATCAGCAAACACAAAAACACAGATAATACGTCGAACAAGTCGAGCTTAACGCCAGCGTTAACTCCAAACAGCCGAACACTGTAGTTTTCATTTTCACTTGACAATGACATCAGCGAGGTAAATAAGCATTATTGACATTTAGCTTAATATTTTCGCTGTACATGTGCCTGCTGGCTTTCTTCTGGCGTGGAAAAGATCGAGCAACTTCATCGTAAATTGAAACGTCGTGTTTTGACGCACTGATGCGTATCGAAAAGAACTTTGGTCTCAGCTGTATTGTCGGCAGAGCGAGCTCGTGTCTCGGTTTGGTGGTCAGTGATCGTACTGAGGCAGTCTGCAATGATAAAGCGCTGATCAGCTGATGTGATGATGTGACGCCAGAACGACGATCAACAGCAACACAAACAAGACCGACGTTGACTGTAGATCGACGAGAATGTGCATCGTCCAGGTACCGGCCGTGGCTGCAACAGAATCTAATCCACAAAGACACACAGACGTGGCAGATAATTGTCGTGAGCTAATAATACAGCAGCGCATTATGCGGCCATCCGTTTCCCGCGTCATCGAACAGTTAAAAAACAGTTAAAATGCGAAGCAGACAGCAGACATAGGCCTACCACCACCCTAATCAGCCAGATCAAACCGTTACCCCGTAGCCTGTATTTTATTACTCATTTCCCATCCCGCTAAACATAGGAGACTGAGTTGACTTGAAAATACAGTATGGTTAGCAACTTTTTGTGAGTAAAGTAAGTAAGTAAGTAAGTAAGTAAGTAAAACATGAATTTATATAGCGTGAATTTATTAACCTTTAATGCACTGTAATGGTCGCTAACGCACAAGGAAACAGAGCAGAATGACGTAATGACTGACCAGAGTCGGCGCCGGCGACTATGACCTGGATGACCCCAGACGACTCCCCGAAGTCGCTGCGAGTGATGACTTGAATGTCGTACTTGCGCCCAGGCTCCAGGTGCCTGATTATCGCCCAGTCGTCACGTGACGGGGGTGTGGCTACGCGCCATTTCAACGTGCCTGTGACATTCGTTTCATTTCATTCATTTATTTCATTCATCAGCACAACACTTGATGAACAGTATACACTAACTATAAGATAGGCCTAGTTCACACCTATACGAATTTGGCTTTGTTGTGGATTCGTGGCATCATTTGCTGTGCAACATCTTGACATGTCAGCAGGTGGGTGTGTAGGCCTATTTATTTATTTAGGTTCTTATTTGTTCGTTGTAAACTATCTAAATTTGTGGACTTGTGTTGTAGCCTACAACTTGACAGCATGTTGCAAATACAACAAGTCCACGACACATCGAAATAACGAAGTTTGTGCACAACCGGGTTGGTGGAGTGGCTTAGCGGTAACGCGTTTCATCCGATCAACGTAGTTACTCTTCGCCGGGCCGGGTTATTGCTTGGACGGGTGACTGCCTTCGGACAGGTAAACCATCTCGATATGTATCCAGCCGCCTAGGTCAACTCAGCCTTCCATCCCTCCGGGGTAGGTAAATCGACTACCAGACTATCTGGCTGGGGTTAAGGCGGGGCGCGTTCACCTGTGTGGGTGGCACGTAACACTGTGTGATCCCATACGGCAAGTGACGCTCCGTAGCTCTAAGATGGGCTTCTCATAAGGAGCTATATCACCACCTTTAACCTTTAACAAAGCGCTACTAGCTATACTAGCTACGATGCATTGCTGTGTAATGTTACATCTCGGCATGGCGAAGGCTGCTTGGAGCAAAATCTGGTAATGTCAATTGTGGATGCTCGCTGTGCAGAACTAGCACTATCGGCCTGAATACATTCTCAGATTTTTTGTTTTAAATAAAGATATTAAAATACACATTAAGGCGCAATAATTAAGCTTACATGTAGGCTATGTGCTGATCGTAACAGTAGCGTGTTCTTCTCAGCTAGCCCAACCAATCTATCGACGCTCGTGTGAAAAAAAAATCATTTAGACGTAGTCTTCTGGGTCATTGTTCATACATCTGCCATATCATGTCACTTAGGCTATGCAAAGTGCAAACTTCCGCCAAGAATAAAAAAACGGTAGGTAATGTTGAAAAGTGCCACGAGAGACTCACCGGTCGGCCTGTACTGCACGTAGAATTGGCGTATTGGCTCAGCAACAGAGTCAGCAAGTCGAACGCCAAGAGTTGCCGAGTCGACATAAGCCGTCTTGTACAGCGGCTCCGGCAAACCTATTTCACAACGATACGACAACGTCTTAAGCACAGTCAACCGCTATCAACCATATCAGGAAAACGACGCTAATTTCCCGCACGTGTCGCATTTTTCTGGACCCAGTTTTTGACGCCAAACAACGGAAAGCTGCTCCCAGAAATCACCGACTGCATGTCATCGGCTGTCATATACAGACTGTACGTGCGGCAGAAGGTCCTTATTTAATTTAGGATGGTATTGCGTATGTAAAAGGTTGGCTATTTTGCATTTAATTTTTGACATGTGTTTTATAGCATTGGGGTATTATTAGTTTCATTAGTAAAATGAGCGACCAGTTGATGAGAGTGATTTTTTTCTTGCATCCTGTTTTGAACGTTTTCAAATATGTTTTGTACTGTGGGTTTTATTTCACAAAATAAATGCTGTTGTTATTATGGTTGTATTTTATTTAATCAAAGTTATACGCATGAACGCATATGGTATGTGAACTTCATATGGCCTAGCGTCAATGGCGTAGCCACAGAGGGACACTGGGCCCACGCGCCCCACTAGTATCAAGCCTACTCAGTTACTTAAAATAGTGGCAAAATGCATCGAAACGCTTTATTTTCACGCAAAATAATCAATTTTTAGGGAAGAAGCAAAGCCCCATCCTCAGACCTCTTGTCTGATGAAGAGAAAACATCCCTCACCACACCACACCCCTCAAGTGCCCTCTGCATCCAGATTCTGTCTACGCCACTGCCTAACGTAGCGCATCCGGTGGACTACGTGGGCGGCAGACACGACCATGTACCGCATTGAACAACGTCGAAAGACAAAACGTAGTGATGCAGCGTCATAGGAAACGATGATATTGAAGCACGACAAAACAACAGCAGTGAAAGAAACAGTGTAATGCAGCGGCCACTAATTAGCAACGAATAGCGGCAGATCATTAGTAAACCCACGGCACACGTAGTCACGTATACAGACAACGCGTACGCGGTATCCAATCCATTGCCCGTCGGCTACATCAGCATAGATGCCAAATTTGCTGCTTGTTTAAATTGATGCAAACTAAAGTAGGTCTACGTTATAGTTGCGTCCGCATCCGCTAGGGGGCCGATTCCCATAACACAGAATAAAGAAAAAAAGGTCAAGGAAAAAAAGAGATCAAAGAAAATGGGGAAAAGAAAAAGAGGAATAAGAACAGCTCCTCAGTCCTCATCTTTCAGAATGCTGTTTGCCATTTTTTCACAGAAAACTTTATTTTATTATTCGCATATATAGATCGTAGTAAAGAAATATAGCGACCTGAGCTATTTGGACAGTTGTCGTTGAGTGGCTACTAGTTATTTATTAGCTAAAGCATGCACAAATGCATGGCCACTAAAAACTGGGTGACAGGATTAGCTTCCGGCGTGTAACGTCCCGCAGTCCTTGCTGGTGCCGCTCTGAGGGATTCGGTCCACACGCCTACAATTCCAAGTACATCTAATAAAAGGGCCATGCTATCGCAAGGAAACAGCACGATGCCACAACCACGGGACGTGATGCAATAGTCTGCAAATGCGTAAAGGCATCTAATGGGGTACATTTCTGCTGCTGACAATTTAAGTCTATCTTCATTAAAATTTTCCTGGTGTGATCCGAAAGACACATGTTTTGTGCAATGTCGTTTAGAGTCATCTAAAGTCCGTACGAATCAAAAGGGAGTAGGCCTATGCAACATCGTATTAATGAACAATACTAGCGTTGGTCTTATTTCGCACAAACAGAGATAAGCCTACCACAGGTTTTCAGCTGAAAACAGCCAGCCAAAATATATCCCGGGCACCAAAATTCAGTGCATGATCGTCCGTTACCTTGCACGGCTTTTTGTTGACATGATCTCAGATGCTAAAACACAAGTACTGATTACCACGCTTGAGTCCGATGCGAACTCGCTGGATGATGCTTGCCGACTCGACGTCGAACGCTGCTGACCTCGCCACGACCCGCATCTCATAAACTCTTTCCGGTGATAGAGCCTCTATTATCGCCCAGCCACGTGGCGCCACCACCTCGTCAGACAGTGTCCAATCCACGTCACCTGCACAACAAAACACAACAATCATTGATCATCACATCCATCACAGACAGCTCCACAGACACAGTAATCGGCCATCTGCAAACGAAGATAATACATTTAAGATTAATTCCGTACATCCATCACGATTTTGTAGCAGTGCAAGCTGTAGTCGAAATTCGAGCGCATAACGCAGTATTTCGCCGCTCCGCATTAAAGCGAAAATTTCCGTGATCTCCATTTGTCAGTCAACATTTGCCAGTCAAGATGCAAGATTAGGCAATCAAGTCATAAACCCGACTTTGTAAAATTGTTTGAAATTAGGGAAATTTCTTCAAGACAGTGTTTAAATTGTGAAAAATTAGCTGGGGGTTAAACTTTTCGACGGTCAGAGCCGAACCCAAATTGTGATGTAAATCCTATGTATATAGTACATAACTGACCCCAGTGCATAATTTGACAGTTAGGGGATTAAACTCCATCCAAATCCCCCGGCAATCCAAACACTGCCCAAGGACCAATCGCTGAAGCTGAAACACTTTTTGCTTCCGAATGTTCAATGGAAACTGCAAATTCGCCCATTTTTCTGAAATTTGGAAACGCAAAAGACCATCAAACATTGTTGAATTTTGCAAGTTGATTTCATCTGACTAATCACCGGACCAA